>Ga0224513_10000745_pt1 | contig 12898 bp, 10 predicted proteins | sample SF_May12_sed_USG_5_FD_169109 | JGI IMG/M metagenome (GOLD analysis project Ga0224513, IMG submission 169109) | Sediment microbial communities from San Francisco Bay, California, United States - SF_May12_sed_USGS_21 | ecosystem: Environmental > Aquatic > Marine > Sediment | place: USA... | reverse complement strand
ATTCATTTACTAGTACATCTTCATGAAATGGCTGAAATACGTCTAACAACAATATCACGAGATCTGCTGTTCTCGCAACAGATAGGATTCTTTTTCCTAATCCTTTCCCTGATGATGCTCCCTTGATAATTCCTGGAAGATCTAATACTTGGATTTTTGCCCCTCTATATTCCATCATTCCTGGAACTACTGTGAGTGTAGTGAATTGAAATGCACCTACGGTAGATTTTGCTCCTGTCATTTTGTTTAGTAATGTTGACTTTCCAACACTTGGTAATCCGATAAATACAACTGTTGCATCGCCACTTCTCCTTACATCAAATCCGTCTTGTTTCATACCTGATTTTTTGGTAATGTCTGCTTCTTGCTCTCTTTTTAATTTCGCAATCTTTGCTTTTAGTAGACCTATGTGATGCTCTGTGGCTTTGTTAATCTGAGTTTTTGCCATCTCATCTTGAATGGCTTTAATTTTTTCAGGAATTCCCAATACTCTTCATCTCTTACGTCATTCTTTCAAATAAAACCGTATTACTTTGCATACGTAGCAAATATTATTCAGTTCACAAAACGATTTTTGTGAAAAGGAGAACGTTTGCAGTAGATATTGATGGCACCATCACTGAAAATGGTGGTGGGCGAATTCATCTTGATTCACTTGAATCATTAAGACGTTTAACTGATATGGGTCATAATGTAATTTATGTAACTGGTCGTTCTTCTGTTGAAGCATTTTTACTTGCTGTATATGGTGGAACTACAAAAATTGCTGTTGGAGAAAATGGCGGATGTGTCACTTTTGATTCTGATGAACACATGTTATTGGGAAATCTTGAAGAGTGTAATAACGCATTTCAAGTAATTAAAAATAGTATTGACAATGTTAAAAAAAAACATGTGTTTCCTAGGATGACTGAGGTTGTTTTAGAAAGGACGTTTGATTTAGATCTTGCAAGAAAGATCATATCTGAAAATGATATTGATGTTGAACTATCTGACAGTCAATATGCATATCACATAAATTCTTCTGGAATTGATAAAGGATCGGGATTTTCTAAAATCATGAATAAACTATCCATTTCACACGATGATGTAATAGCAATTGGAGATAGTGCTACTGATATTCCTTTGTTTAGAGTGGCCAAAACCAGTATTGCTTTGGGCAATGCATCTGAGCAAGTAAAATCTGAGGCTACGATGATTGTATCTGCAAATGCAGGTGATGGGGTTCTTGAAGCATTAGATAAATTAGCACCTACATTATCTGAGATATAAGATGACATTCAAATCCATTATTGATGAAATTGAAAATAATCTCAACAAGGTACTCTCTGATCTTTCCATTTCTAATGTAGTATTTTCTGTTGAACCTTCAAAGCCTGGATTTGGCAATGTCAGTTCTAATGTTTCCTTTTTACTTGCAAAGCAACTCAAAAAAAGTCCACAACATATTGCCGAAATATTATCTGAAAAATATTCTCATTGCACAAATACTCTTGTTTTAAAAACTGAAGCACATCCCTCTGGATATCTTAATTTTTTTGCAAATTGGGATAAATTAACTCAATTGATTCTTTCTGAATCTTATCTTGATACATTTGGAGATGTTGATATTGGTAAAAATTCTACAATTGTGGTTGAACATACAAGTGTAAATCCAAACAAGGCTCTTCACATAGGACACATCAGAAATATCGTCATTGGAGACACTATATCTAGAATTTTAAAAAAAGCAAACTACAAAGTCAACATACTAAATTACATTGATGATTCTGGACTTCAAGTGGCTGATATTATAATTGGATTCAAGCATTTTGGTTATGATCTGGAGCCGCCTAATGGAAAGAAATTTGATCATTATTGTGGTGATGATGTTTATGTCAAAACTACCGAAAAATATGAAACTGATTCTAGTCTTGAGGATGTCAGAAAAAATATTCTCAAAGAACTTGAAAATGGTGATTCTGAAACTGCAAAATTTGCAGATAAAATTACTAGACGAGTTTTGGCAGGACAGCTTGAAACTTGTTGGAACTTGGATGTTTCTTATGATTGTCTAAATTTTGAATCACAGATAATCCGTTCAGGTCTATGGGATAAAATTTTTGAAAACCTCAAAGAAATGAGCCTAATTGAATTTGAAAATGAAGGTAAGAATGCAGGGTGTTGGGTTATCCGAGGAGAGGATAAAGAAGAAGATAAGGTAATTGTTAGAAGTAATGGAACTGCAACATACATTGCTAAAGATATTCCATATGCTGCTTGGAAGTTGGGATTACTTGAAGACCCCTTTAATTATGAACAATATGGAAAAAAACAACCATCTTCTCGGGTTTTATGGCAAACTACTTTGAATAACTCCAATCCTCTCTCTCAAAATTTTACCGGGGAGAAAGTTGTTACTGTGATTGATTCACGACAGGCCAGATTACAAAAAATTATTACTTCTTTGATGGGTAAATTCAAATCAATTCCAGATGCATATGTTCATCTTGGTTATGAATCTGTTACCTTGAGCTCTGAAACTGCGAAAACTCTTGGTTTGGAGACTGATGGAAAACAAGCTCAAATGTCTGGACGAAAAGGATTGTATGTTAGTGCTGACTCTGTATATGAAATATTAAAAGAAAAAACAAAAGAAGAAACTCTGAGACGGCATCCGGAAATGGATGGTAATGAAATTGAAAAAATTGCACACTATGTTTCTGTTGGTACTTTGCGTTATGAGATGATAAAACAAGATTTAGACAAAATTATAACTTTTGATTTGATAAAATCCCTTAGTTTGGAGGGTGACACTGCTTCGTATATTCAATATGCTTACGCAAGAGCATCTAGAATTTTAGAAAAATCTGATAGAGTGCCTTCAATTGATGTTGACTTTTCTTTGCTAACTGAAGACTCTGAATTGGACTTGATAAAAAATATCGGTCTTTTTAATTTACAAGTTCGTGATGCTGCAAATAATTTATCTCCAAAAGTAATTGCAAGATATTGTCATGATTTAGCAGTAGCGTTCAATTCGTTTTATGAAAAATCAAAGGTTTTAGATTTGGGTGATGAAAATCTTGAAAATTCTCGTTTATGTTTAGTTAATTCTTTTAAGATTACTCTGGAAAAAGCATTGACTCTTCTTGGAATTAAGACACCTGATAGAATGTGATGTCCTAGAAGGACAACAATACTGTCCCTCTAGGTTAGTTGGCGTGCAAACCAATCAATGATTATCGTGCTGCTTTTAGTCAATAAACCTTTGTTATAGTCAGTGTCAGAACAAACCGATAGGCAGAGTTAGATACATGAACTACTAAAGGAAATATTTTCCTGTATTTTTATAACATACATTTGATTTCAAAGTTTTATTGGAATCATCAAAATCTACTTCAAACACTGAACAAACACCCTCATCCCAGATAGCATTTGATGACCGAGTAAGTGCTGCACAGAAAAAAAAATCTTTCATGCTGCAGGTGTCATGTCATCTGAAAATAACACAACAACTCCATATCGCGAGGGAGTCTACCAGAAATTTCCAAAGGAAGTAATTCAATCACACATACCACAGTACAACGTAGTACCGTATTCCAGTGGTGGAAATCCCAGACCGTTGTCTGCAGCCCAAATCACATCATTTAGAAACAAGTCAAAGAGCAAGACCTTCTTTCCAAAGTTTTTCATGAATCCGTATCAGGACTTGGACTATATGGTACTACAAGATATGCATCAATCATTTCTAATTTGTGATAAAACCAACATACGATCAACATTTCTTGGCGTGTAAACCCATCACTATTTTATGAAATTTTATTCGTCAATAAACACTCTTTTTAGGTATAATGGGTGCCAAATTACATCAGATAATGATATTGAGGATTCAAATTTGATTGGAAGCACTACATGCAAGAGAAAATGTCTTTTTCATTAATTCTTTCTAGAGGTTGAATAAAAGATGAAATAGATTGCATTTATTTGTCTCTCGTAACACAAACACATCAGTGAATATTCAGATTTTGGTAATTGCATTATTTGTGATGATGATTGGAACATTTACCGGCACTTCTTTTGCACAACAGTTCAAAGAACCAGATTTTGACATACGTGGCGGAAAAGTTTTAGGTTTTGAGATAAATCCCGAAACTACCTCTTTGATAATTTCCTTAGATGCTAGATCTAGAGGAGAATTAACCATAACACTACCACGAAATTTGATTGATGCAAAAATTGATTCAAAAGATACAGAATTTAATATTCTTGTGAGTGGATTAAATCTTAATTTCTTTGACGAAATTTCAACATCAACTGATAGAACAATTGTAATTCCCTTTAGTAGATCTGATTATGAAATAACAATAACAGGAACTCATGTTTTTTCTCAAATAACTAATACTGCACAACTTACGCAATCACAACAAATAGAGAAAATAATAGAATCCGAATTACAATTAGAAATACCTAATAATAATGCAAAATTACTGATATTTTCTGATACGCAATGGTCAGGTGCACTTCAGTCTTCAAGTTTTGATTACACTGAAATAAATGGTCAAGGTAATACTGGTGTTATTTTTGGATGCGAATCATTACTAGGTCGTGAGGGAATTTTTGGTGCAGAAATTCAAAAAACAACGCAAAATGGCTATCTGACAGTTGTTGCAATTCAGAATCAGAAGATAATATCTCAAGATTCAACTGAGGCAGAATTTGGTGGTGTACTCATTAATGGTAATTGCAATTCTAGTTTTGAAACTGGCCTTGGAGAAAATGGAAATGGTGGTGGTTGTCTTATTGCTACGGCCACCTTTGGTTCAGAACTAGCACCACAAGTTCAAAAATTACGAGAACTACGAGACAATTCTTTGTTACAGACAAAATCCGGTACAAATTTCATGAACTCATTTAACAATTTCTATTATTCATTTAGTCCTGGAATCGCTGATTATGAGCGTGAAAATCCAATATTCAAAGAAGTAGTCAAGATTGCAATAACTCCAATGATTTCCAGTCTTTCAATTCTTAATCATGTGGATATAGATTCAGAATCTGAAATTATTGGATACGGAATTAGTTTGGTTCTGTTGAATGTGGGAATGTATTTTGTAGCTCCTGCAATTGTAATTATAGAAATTAGAAAGAGATTTTAATTTTTTAATCAGAAAGAAATATTGCTGGTCTAAACAAATTTGACTCCTCTAGATTGTCTGCAAATGTTTCAAATATCAGGCATTCATGATTTACTATGTCGTTTCAATAACTCCATTGGATTTGCCAGAGTCCTCCCCTCAAGAAATTTCTTCGGTTGCAAGTAAGAAATGCATCTGATCTCTTTCTTTTTTCTAATATTGTATTGAAACATCTCTAGATTCTTTGGATTCAACTCTTATTCAAAGCAATACACACATCCCAAGGACTTATCACTCGTTCTTCGTGTATTATCAGTGGTTGAGACATTTCATACATAATTTTTGAAATATCTGAAAGACTAGAATCACCTGAAACTACCTTTGCATTTTCAAGAGACACTACGCTTACAGGGATGTCTAAAAAATTATCATTTCCCAAAAGATAATCAAATTTTTCTACGGCCTCAATAATGATTCTGTCATTAATGAATTGACTAGTTCCTTCAAGTAGTATCTTTCGAGTTTTATTTTCCAACATTAACTTCATGACATCTCCAAAAGTAGAATCCTTATCACAAGTTATGGTTTTCTTCTTAGGGATTCCAGATATGTGAAATTTAGAATTACTATTAATTCCTATTTTCAATAATTTTTTCACAGAAATGACTGAATAATCATCATTTCCGATATCAATTATGGCAAATGCCCTTCCCACTTTCTTCCAAAGTGTGATTAATTCATTGAGACTTGTATCTGCAGTAATTATATTGAGTCGGTTATCCATTATTTCTCCTACCTGGTGCATCTCAAAAAAATCCGAAGAAGGATTTTTATACATTCCTTGAATTATTTCTCTTCCTCCAATCACTCCTACTGGCTTAGTATCATCCCGGACAACTACTGAATCAGTAAAAGTTTCTAAATATTGAACAAGCATTCCAGTTGCTACTCTGACCTTTGCATTTTTCCTAATGTTTACACAGGGTGTTGATGTGAATGAACTTTGTAAAAGATCACTCAAAGGACAATTAGAGATAATTGAACTAGATTCAGTCAAGATTGATGATTTGAGTACAAAATTCCTATATTTGAAAAGAGATTATAAGAATCACTGCTGGAAATCGTATACTTTATTAAAAAAAACTAATTCCAAAAAGAGTTATGCAAGATTTTAACTCCGATCATCCTCTTAAAAATAATATTCAGGAATTGCTAGTTTCATCTGGAATTGAAAATACTGCATGCTATAACAAGATGTTAGATTATACCATTGAAATATTTGAAACTCAAGGGCTTGGACAGGATTATTATGGTTATCACAACATTGATCACGAGTTGGAGGTAACTTACATCACATTACTTGCGGCAACATGGGAGAAAAAACTACAAAAATTAGATCAGAGTGACATTGAATATCTTTTTACTGCTGCATTGTTTCACGACTTTGATCCTCAAAAATTAGTAGACAGACCACATGAAGAAAGTGTGGTACAGTTTATCTCATTGGATATAGAGTTAAAAAAATTGATTGATGATGCAGGGCTTGACATTGATATCATAATGGCGTTGATTTTAAGAACCGCGTATCCTTGGACTGGAGAATTTAAAGAAAAACCTGAAATTCGAATGAAAGAATGTTTTCAACGCTCAGAAATTACAAAAAACAACTCCGAAAAACAATCTCACTACGAAGAATTGGGTTGGTTTTTGTCTGTTGCAGACAGGATAGGCGGCTATGCCATAGGTGATTTTTCAGTAGCTATGGAAAAAGCAAAGAAAAATGCTCATGCATTTGCTTGGCATCAATCAACTATTGTAAGGATGGCTGTGAATTATTTTGAAACTCTCCTAAATAATGAATCTCAAATGTGCAGACGTGTTCTTCATGCATTACCTCCTGAAACAAGAAAAAATTTTATGGATACTGTGCTTGCATTTATGAATCTTCGTCAAGATGAAATTCGAATTGAATCTAAATTTGAGTATGGGAATCAAAAATTTCAAACAAAGGTTGATTCTATTGAGGAAAGAAGATCTGATGAGTACCTTAATACATTAACATCAATTTACAACGAGCTACCTCAACCACTACAATTACAAAAATTTGGTTTTGCAAAATCGGTTTTAGATCCAAACACCATTGTAACAACTCTTAGACTAAATGATGATGATGATACCATAATTGGGTATGCGAAAGGAGGACCCCTTGAAAACTATCAGCTGTATGCGGGAATTGAAGATGAGAATTATGGGAAACAAAATACCGTATTTTTGGAACCTATTGCAATGAAGCTTGGTTATTGGGGATTGGGTGGAGGTACCAGACTCAGAAAAGTATTCTCTTTGTTAGCAAATACAAAAAGATACCGGTATCTGACAAGTTTTGCATTGCGTGATTTAATTCAAAAAAGGATGGGTTCTGAGAATGTGGAGTTTGTTGCAATGCTTGATCCCGAACATTGGGATTATTATAGGGTGGATCTTTTTGGTGGAATCGTTTGACTGAATACCAAATTAATTATTTTCATACATATTTGTATTTATTTTTAATTTCAAAAATGATATCTAAATTTTCGTGAAGTTGAATTTATTTATGATATTGAATTGTCAATTTTATGTCTTATCTTGAAGTGATTTTCAATTAACTAGTGCGATGTAATCAATGATCAAAAAATGATTATAGTGATATTGACAAAAAAAGATACAGATTTGTCATCCAATTCCTCACTAAAACCTAAACTATTCTTTGATAAGGGCACTATTCGTATTGAAGACAGTAAACTAATTCGAATTCCAGGCACAAAATATGATGACAGAAGCAAAATTCTTCGATCATATGGCTTGAATTATTCCGAAATTGTTGAATATCTGAAAAAAAGTGATTTGGATTTTGTTGATCATGTAACTAATTTTATTCCATCACCCGTATTCCAAATGAGAGATTTAGAACTACGAGATTATCAACAACAAGCCATACAAAATTGGGAAAAATCTTCCATGAGAGGGTGTATTATTTTACCTACAGGTGCGGGAAAAACTGCAATAGGAATTAAAGCAATTCAAAAAGTAAATGCATCTGCATTAGTGGTAGTCCCAACAATTGATTTGATGGAACAATGGGCAAACAATATTTCCAAATATCTCTCAATTGGAAATGATCAAAATGTCCAAAATGTGCATATTGGAAAATTGGGTGGAGGAGATGATGATCTTCAGGCAATTACTGTTGCAACATATGACTCTGCATATATTCGAGCACCAGCAATAGGAAATCAGTTTAAATTGATAATTTTTGATGAAGTACATCATCTTCCTGCGCCTGGATATCGCTCCATTGCAGAACAATTTATTGCACCATACAGACTGGGTTTAACTGCAACAATTAAAAGAGAAGATGAATTACATGAACTAATTCCATACCTTACTGGTGGAGTTGTGTTTCGTCTTGGATCACAAGAACTCTCTGATCAAAAACATCTGGCAGAATATACTATTGACAGAATACAAGTCAATTTAACTTCAGAAGAACAAAAAGAATACGAAACAAATCATATGAGATTTTTAACAAATCTCAGGCAATTAGGATTCAAGGTTCCATCCATGTACAATCTTAAACGATTAATCATGATGTCAAACAAAAACAAGATTGCAAGAGATGCAATGCTTGCAAGAAACAAAGCAAATGAGATTGCACTAAACAGCAAAGCAAAGATAGATGAATTACAAAAAATACTAGAACAAAATAAAAATTCAAAGACGATAATTTTTACACAAAACAACAAAATGGTCTATGCTCTCTCAAATCGATTCTTGATTCCGTATATCACCTATAAGACAATTAAAGAAGAAAGAAGAGATGTTTTAGCTGGGTTCAAATCTGGCAGGTATAATGCGGTAGTAACCTCTAAAGTTTTAGATGAAGGGGTAGATGTTCCTGATGCAGAATTGGGCATAATTATGAGTGGTACGGGTAGCGGAAGAGAACTGATACAGAGACTGGGTAGGATTTTGAGGCCAAAACAAGATGGCAGAAAAGCAAGACTGGTTGAATTGGTATCAAGGCATACACGAGAAACAAATACCAGCGCAAAAAGGATTACAGCGCTGAAAAAAAATTCTGCCCCTAATGACTATTCATCGTCATATGGGAATTGATGTGATGTCTGATAAAATGACAAATATGTTTGAGGTTATGTTCTAATGCTTTCATCTGAACTTTTGCGTACCAAAATTAGTAGAGGCAAGATAATGCCATTATTTTGCACTGCAAATTTTGGCAATGGATCTGATTATGAACTTGCAAACAAACTCATTATATTTTTTACAAATGCTCAACACAACATACAATGCAAAGGTGATTTGCTACAAAAAGTTGGAATGCTTGAATCCGAATACGATTACAAATTGGTAAGAGGATTATTTACATTGTTAGAGCGACGTTGTATTTTTGGAAGACTAAACTCATTATCTACCGTTGCAACTCCGTTGCTCATACGACAAAAATTGTTTGAAGAGTCCTCAAAGCGAGGATTGGCTTTATCTGATTCACAAAGACAAGGAATAATACAGCAAATTGCAAATCAGATGCATATTTCATTTGATGATGTTGAAACCTTGATGTGGGGTGACAAAGATCAAAATCTTATTTTAACACAATTTGATACTATAAATCCAAAAGATCTAATCTTGTGGTATAATCTTTCATTATTTCAAACGCTTCTTTTCAAATGTACTGAATTGGAATTTTATGTAAAAGGTGGAGTGTACTGGAAAGAAGTTTTACGTAATGTCAAAAGATATGGCCTGATGTATAATTTGGAATATCATTCAGAAGACGATACAGATGAGGATTCAATAAAATGTGTTTTGGAAGGACCCCTTAGTCTCTTTAAAATGACTGACAGATATGGAACGTCGATGGCCAAACTGTTACCATCCATAGTAAGCACACCAACTTGGAAAATCAATGGCTCCATAGTGAAAAAGACAGATTCTGGACAAAAAATCTATTCATTTGAATTATCGAGTGATAATACCGAGGACTTTCTTCGGTCTAGAATAGATCCTGAGTATCAAAATGACGGCAATGCGAAAAACAATAATTATGTTTATGACAGTTCTACAGAGGCAGCATTTGCGAAGAAATTCTATCAGCATTTTAATCAAAATGACAAGTTTGGATGGAAAATCTCTCGAGAACCAGACCCATTGATTGCAGATGGCAAAGCCATGATTCCTGATTTTCTATTTGAAAGATTTGGACGGAAAGTATATTTTGAAATTGTGGGTTTTTGGACAAAAGAGTATCTTGAAAGAAAATCTGCTAAGCTTAAGGTGCTATTTGATAACAATGAAAAAAACAAAAACAACAAAAGCATTGATTTGCTGGTAGCAATAAATTCTGATCTATCTTGTTCACAAATAGAAACAATTTCTAAAGACCGAGTTTTTACTTTTAAAAAAGACGTATCAATAAAACCTGTCTTGGAACATTTGAAGCAAATCGATGTCGAAATTACTGAAGAAAAGGCTGTCAACACCAAAATTAAATTAGATGAACATAGTTTGGATTTGATTTCTATAAAACAAATTGCTCGAGAATATGCCATTCCAGATACAGCAGCATTAAAGATTATCAACACTGATTATCCAAATGAATATGTTGTTATTGGTTCATACTTGATTTCAAAAGAAAAAGCTACTATTGTAAACAATTTCCTTGATGGCATTTCCAAATTCGTCCAAGCATGTACGGTAATGTCATCCCATAAAATTCCTGATTCATGCCATGCTGATTTGTTATCTAAATTAGGATATAATGTAATTTGGAACGATTTGAATCCTGACAATGCAACAATAACTAAAAAATAATTTTGTTGGCAAAAAACTCAAATACAAATCTCAGCATATTGGAATGTGGCCTGTTAATGTCATTTAGGTTAAAGTCTCATTCATTATATTCTGAATGATCACATTTTGGGCAATAGTGTTCGCTTTGTATATTTTTTTGTTCATTACCACGCCTCTTTTCATGTGAATTTTTGATGTTCATTTCAATATTGCATTTTTTACAAATTCTCACACATTATATTCAACAGAACTATCTTTTAGTATTTTCAATTCAACAAGATCTGTACATTGAATTTGTCTTTAAGATGATAAGTTTTCATTATTGGTAATTATCCCGTATTTTTTTATAACTCTCATATTTCAAAATGACATGAAACATGCCAAGGACTACATGAATACACCAAGAACAATAAAACTTGAATCAAGTTTGGCTGATGTTTTTACAAAAATAATCAATGAGAAGAAAAGTCGATTGTTGGTAACCGAAAATAATGTCATAACTGGACTTGTGTCTGAAAAAGATTTGGGATATTTTCTCTTAACTGATACAACTGAAAGAAATCTTGACGAAATACCGTTATCCGAAATCATCAAAAAAATAATTTCTGTTGATGAAAAAACAGGACTTGATAAATGTGCTGAAATGATGTTGAAAAACAGTATTGGCTCTTTGGTAGTCACTGCAAACAATGCATTTGTTGGAATTTTGACTAAAACTGATCTTGTGAGATATTTTACTAAAACACACCCTGATGAAAAAACTGTAGGTGAGTACATGTCTCCGTATTACGCTTGGCAATATTCTGACACTTCTCTGTATAAAGTGGTGCTGAAAATGATTGATGAGAGAATTTCCAGAGTCATACTTCGAAATCATGACGAAACACCTGTGGGAATAGTTACATTCAGAGATTTATTTGAATTAGCACTCAAACAAGGAAAATATGAAGACGTTCTTGATAATACGGATCCAGTAATATCTGTAATATTCCCAAGAAAAGGATTCATTTCAGATTCTGGTTTTGGGGGTAGTACAAAGGTAGATGAAATAATGAGTGAAGATATTATTTCTGTGAATTATGATGATGATTTGGCAAACACTGGAAAAATGCTTTTAGAGAAAAACATCAATGGGGCTGGAGTATTGTCTGGACATGGTAATATTATTGGGATTGTTAGTAAAACAGATATTGTTAAGGCTGTGGCATTTCTAAAATAATACCTTGATTTATGATGAGTTGTTTTAATTCATCAAATTTTTTTGTCTATGGAGGGGTAGATATTTTCTATACTTTTGTTGTGGACAAGAGGGTCTGATTCCAAATCTTGAATTTGACAATGGTTTTAATTCTTAGTTTTTTGGTCTTCTTGTAGATGAGGTTTAATGCAAACAATACGCTTAATTTTGTCAATGTTTTATGCAATTTGTGATAAATCCTGAATTAATGACGTTACTTGAAAAAAATGATGTTTTGGACGTTCTGAAGGATTCAGTTGCATATGAAATGCAAAAAATTTACAACGTAGAAAAAACAAACGAAGGTCGAGATTGGTATCAAGAATTACCGCAAATAGTGAGGGCAAAATTTGACAATTACAAAACTGACTATGGGCATCTTTTCAGGATATTTGAGTTAGAACAGGAAGAAATGAAAAATGAAATGAACAAAGGCTACTATTACTGGCGATTGCTGCTTTCTGCATGCAATACATATAGAAATGATTTGGTAGAGTGTGATCAGCAGTTGAACCAAGAATTTAATCTAAAAGTGACAGAGGCCATTTCGGATAACGTAACACTCAATGAATGTATTGGAGTTTTAGACAAACACGTAGTCGAAAATTAATATGTTTTTACTTGCTACGCTCATCTCAAAAAAAAAAACTGTTTCTAACGGTTGTTTTTAAGAAATTTTGACGTGATGACCAAT
>Ga0224513_10000743_pt1 | contig 12914 bp, 10 predicted proteins | sample SF_May12_sed_USG_5_FD_169109 | JGI IMG/M metagenome (GOLD analysis project Ga0224513, IMG submission 169109) | Sediment microbial communities from San Francisco Bay, California, United States - SF_May12_sed_USGS_21 | ecosystem: Environmental > Aquatic > Marine > Sediment | place: USA... | reverse complement strand
GTTTAGCTGTGAGGCGGTAGAGGGCATAGGCAATGAGCATGACGCCCAGAAGCACACTCAGCAGTTCGGTCGGCGCTTTTTTCAGCACCAGGGTCCCAACTGCCACGCCTGGAATGCAGCCGAACAGCAGGGGAAGAATCTTGCGCCGGTCAATATGCTTTCGGAGGCGCAGCGAGAGAAATGCGGTTACCAGGATGCCCAGGAGGCTGCAGAGCGGCACGGCGGTCTTTATGTCAATAAACAGGCTCAGCAGGGGGATTGCCAACAGGCCAAACCCGAAACCGGTGACTCCCTGGGTGAAGCCGGCAACCAGAAATATGAGAAACAGATAAAAATATACCGTCATAAAGTTTGGCCCACAGTTTGATGGAAGCGTGAGCAGCTACAGTGTAAAATACGGGAACATACTACCAATTTAGGGGCAATGGGAGAAAAAACCAAAAAGAAAGATCGTCTTTTAATTAAAATTCTCCATTTTCCATTTATATGGCTGCTCTCGGTAATTGATAGGAAGCTACGGTTGATTGCTTCAAGGAGTGTCATAATGTCAGGCCTGCCCCTCGTTCATAGACGATATTGAGAAAAGGAGCAAGCAGGAATCCACCTGAGGTTTCGGCTTCTCACTCTAAATTTTTCATTCTAAATTTTACATTTAATTAAGTATTATGTCCCCGGAATTTGCGGAATTTGGAGGTTTTCCTGGGGAGAAAATATGAGTATGGTATTGTCTGCATTTCTGAATGGGTCCGGATTTGCTGCAAATCGTATTTTTTAGTCTTTTACAAAACAATGAACCAACACCTGAAAACCATTGCGCAGGAGCTGCATATACAAGTTGAGCAGGCAGCTGCCACGGCCGCCCTGCTTGGCGACGGCGCCACCGTGCCGTTTATCTCGCGCTACCGTAAAGAGGCGACCGGGCTTTTGGATGAAACCCAGGTTGCGGCTGTCCGGGACCGGCTCGGCCAGTTGGCTGAACTCGATAAACGCAGGGAGGCAATTGTCGCATCCCTTGGGGAGCGCGAGTTGCTCAGCCCGGAGCTCAATGCTGCACTCCAGGCCGCCTCCAGCATGACGATCCTGGAAGATATTTACCTGCCGTATCGCCCCAAACGCAGAACAAGGAGCAGTATGGCCAAAGAAAAGGGGTTGGAACCCCTGGCCAGGGCCATTTATGTCCAGGAAAACCGCAGTGTGCAGGCAGCATCCTTTATTAACCCGGAAAAAGAGGTGCACACCGCAGGAGATGCCATGGCCGGGGCCAGGGATATCATTGCGGAATGGATCAGCGAAGCGGCGGCTACCAGGGCCGGACTGCGCAAACTCTTTGCCCGGGAGGCTATTGTCACCTCTGTTGTGGTGAAGAAAAACGAGGCTGCCGGCGCCAAGTTCCGTGATTACTTCGACTGGCAGGAACCGGCTGCAAAAGCCCCGGGCCACCGGCTGCTCGCCATGTTTCGCGGCGAAAACGAAAAGGTGCTGACCCTTGCGCTGCGGCCGCCTGAAGACAGGGGGCTGGCAATACTGCAGCGCTTCCATGTGAAGGCGCAGAACGAAGCAGGCCTCCAGGTTGCCCTGGCCGTGGAAGACTCGTATAAAAGGCTGCTGGCTCCTTCTCTGGAAAACGAACTGCGCAATGCGTTGAAGGAGCGTGCCGACCGGGAAGCTATCCGGGTCTTTGCCGCTAACCTGCGGGAACTTCTGCTGGCGCCGCCCCTGGGCCAGAAACGGGTCATGGCCCTGGACCCGGGATTTCGCACCGGCGCCAAACTGGTCTGCCTGAACGGGCAGGGCAAACTGCTTTATTGCACCACGGTCTATCCGACCCTTTCCGAACAGAAGAGCCGGGAGGCAGGCAAAACGGTGGTGGATCTCTGTGCAAAATATTCAATTGAGGCCATTGCCATCGGCAACGGCACGGCCGGCCGTGAAACCGAAGCCTTTGTGCGCGGTCTGCCACTGGACCCCGGAGTCCTGGTTACCATGGTCGATGAAAGCGGGGCGTCCATCTATTCCGCCTCCGAAGCTGCCAGGGCTGAATTTCCGGCTCATGATCTGACCGTGCGCGGCGCTGTCTCTATCGGCCGCCGCCTGCAGGATCCCCTGGCCGAACTGGTGAAACTCGACCCCAAGGTTATAGGCGTCGGTCAGTACCAGCACGACGTCAACCAGGCAGCCCTGAAAAAGGGCCTGGAGGATGTGGTGGAAAGCTGCGTCAACAGTGTCGGCGTGGAGGTCAATACCGCGAGTATGGAGTTGCTCACCCATGTTTCAGGGCTGGGGCCGGTTTTGGCCAAAAACATCATTGCCCATAGAAACGAACACGGACCGTTCGGGGGCCGGCGCCAACTGCTGAAGGTCCCGCGTCTCGGCGCCAAGGCCTTCCAGCAATGCGCCGGATTTTTAAGAATTCAGGGCGCCAGGAACCCCCTTGATTACAGCGCCGTGCATCCCGAAGTGTACGGTATTGTCGAGCAGATGGCTGAGGATGCCGGCTGCACGGTTGTTGACCTGATGCAGCAGGAGAGTGCCAGAAAACAGGTAGATGTCCGCCGCTATGTCTCAGATGCGGTGGGACTGCCAACTTTGAGCGACATCATGGCCGAACTTGCCAAGCCGGGCCGTGATCCCCGGGCCGAATTTGCGCTTTTTTCCTTTGCCGAAGGGGTGAACTCGGTCGAAGAACTGCAGCCGGGCATGAAACTTCCGGGGATCGTCACCAATGTCACGAAATTCGGCGCCTTTGTTGATGTCGGCGTGCATCAGGACGGCCTTATCCACATCAGTCAGCTTGCTGACCGTTTTGTCAAAGACCCGGCCGAAGTTGTCAGGGTGCGCCAGCAGGTCATGGTCCGGGTGCTGGAAATTGATCCGGCGCGCAAACGCATAGCGCTTTCCCTGAAAGATGTGTAACCGGCTGAAATGTTACTGAAACGAAAAGAGAATTATGCAGATCTGGGTTGATGCCGATGCGTGCCCCAACGTTATCAAGGAAATATTGTTTCGTGCTGCCGAGCGGGTGCAGGCCCCCCTCATCCTGGTTGCCAACAAGATCTTGCAGATCCCTCCATCACGTTATATCAGAGCTATGCGGGTGGGCGCCGGGTTCGATGTGGCAGATAATACAATAGTTCGTGAAATGGAGTCCGGTGACCTGGTCATCACCGCGGATATACCCCTGGCTGCCGCAGTGATAGGCCGGGGCGGCCACGCCTTGAATCCGCGGGGAGAATATTATTCCAAAGAAAATATCGAAGAGCGCTTGGCCATGCGCAATTTTATGGATGAGCTGCGGGAAACCGGAGTGAATACCGGTGGACCGGCTGCCCTCAGCCAGAAAGACCGGCAAGCCTTTGCCAACGGGCTGGATCGGTTTCTGGCCAGGCATTACAGGGAATAACTTTCTGCGTGTGGGAAATCAGGGTTTAAACCCCAGCTTTATCAGGACATCCACCAGGATCCCGCGATGATCTCCCTGGATTTCAATAACGCCGTTTTTGACTGTGCCGCCTGATCCACACTTCTTCTTGAGCTCCCTGGCAAGTTTCTTGAGCTCTGCCTCGTCCAGGGGCAGCCCGGTTATCAGGCAGACGCCGTTGCCCTTGCGGCCTTTGGTCTGCCGGCTGACCCGTACCACGATGTCACTCGGTGGCCGGCTTGTCTTTCTGCAGCAGCATTGTTTGACCGGATGTCCGCAGTCCGGACAGGTTCGACCCGTATCGGTCGAGTAAACCAATCCTTTTGCCTTTGGCCCTTTCATTTTCGTCGGCGACCTGCCTTCGTATCGCTCCTCTGTGGCCGGCGCGGCTCACCGCCACCGGGGGGCAGGATACTTTTGTAATCTGATGCTACCCAGATAAAACGTGACAGTGATTTGCTCCCCTTATAGGCAGGGACCCTGTAGCGGCGCACATGAAAGCCGCAACGCACCAGGAGCTGCTCGTATGCTTTACTGGGCCCGGCCGACCACACGGCCAGACACCCCTTTTTACGCAGCGCGCGGCGGCAGGCCATAATTCCTTCATGATCGTATAAGCGCCTGTTTCCTGAATAGGTCATGGCACTGGGACCATTATCGACATCCAGCAGGATCGCATCGAATCTGCTCCTGGACCCTGCGATAAGCTCGACGATATTGCCGGTCTCGAGGTTAACCCGTTCGTCTGCCAGCGGCTGTCCATTGAGTTCACCGAGGAACTCACGATTCCACTTGACTACGGCATCCAGCAGTTCACCTACCACCACTTCAGCGTCGGGGCTGAGCATATCAAGCGCCTGGCGCAAGGTATAGCCCATACCCAGGCCGCCGATGAGTATGCAGGGTGCCTTGCGGCCGGCCAGATGCGCGCAGCCCAGGCGCGCCAGCTCCAGTTCCGATTCATGGTGGCGGCTGAGCATCAAATCCTCACCCTCAAGCTCGATCAGGAAATCACGATCATGCCGATAAAGCAGCATCCTGCCTCCGTCAGGGGTCCGGGCAGTGGCAATTTTAACTCTCGGTTTCATGGTGACATCCTTGGCATATAATCCGGGGACACAACACGTATTGCCTGGTGGAATCCGTGGTTTTCATAAAAAACAAAAATCATAGATAAAATACTAGCTGCAGGTGGCATGTGGCAATGGTTTTAAATTATAAATGCAGAATTTAGAATTCAGAATGGGAGGAAAGGTTTCTAGGTTTTTCGGCATATGCAACTGCCGACGATTGACACAAGGGGTCGAGGGGGCAAGGGGAAAAGATTATTAAATGACGAATAGGAGGGAAGGGAAAGGAGTATCGCATGTTGACAAGCCTTTTCTTTCCAACCATTGAAACTGGCACGATATGTGTGTGGCTGTGGCTTAAAAGTTTATTCTTTTATGTCAGTTTTTTCACCGGTGTTCATACCGAAAGCCTTTAGCAGATCCATGGGCATGGGAAATACCAGTGTAGTTGCGTTTTCATTTGATATGTCATTTAAGGTCTGCAGGTAGCGGAGCTGCAGTGCCTGCGGGTTTTTAGAAATGACATCGGCTGCTGCGAGCAGTTTTTCAGAGGCCTGTAATTCACCTTCGGCATGGATGACTTTAGCCCGGCGCTCACGTTCCGCCTCCGCCTGTTTGGCAATGGCCCGTATCATATTCTCGTTCAGGTCAACATGCTTGATTTCAACATTGGTTACCTTTATGCCCCACGCATCCGACTGCTTGTCGATGATCTCCTGCAGATCGGCATTCATCTTTTCCCGCTCAGCCAGCATCTCGTCAAGTTCATGCTGCCCCAGTACAGAGCGCAGTGTTGTCTGGGCCAGCTGGCTGGTGGCATTCAAATAGTCTGCCACCTGTATGATGGCTTTTTCCGGCTCAACCACCCGGAAATAGAGAACAGCATTGACGCGCACCGTCACATTGTCCCGTGAGATGACATCCTGGCTGGGAACATCCATGGTGATGACACGCAGATCGACACGGACAGCCTGTTGGATGCCGGGGACAACGATGCGCAGCCCCGGTTTTTTGACGCCCTGAAAACGCCCTAGGAAAAAAACGACAAGGCGCTGGTATTCCGGCACAATTCTTAGGGACATAAAGAGAAAGATGAGAACCAGTACGATGGGGAAAATGTAAGGTGCCAAGTGCAATGGTAGTATCATGACGCATCCTCCTGTAGAATTTTTACTTTCAGCAGCAGTCCGTCTTTTGCCGTTACCTGGATCTTCTGGCCTTTGATGACCGGTGCAGTGGACCGTGCCTGCCAGGATTCACCGTGGACCCAGACCCGGCCCTGTTCTGTAAAATCCTCCATGGCTTCACCGGTAATGCCGATCATTTCCTCTGCGCCGGTGACGACTTTTTTCTTCCGCATGGTGTAGAGCCTGCTCATTACCCACAGGAAGAATCCGGCCGAGACAAGTGCCGTGCTTCCAATTAAGAAAAGTGATATGCGCATGCCTTCTTCATCCATCAGGATGATTGAACCAACAACAAAGGCAAGAACACCGCCAACACCCAAGGCGCCGAAACTGGGGACAAATGTTTCGGCGATGAGGAAGGAGATTCCGAGGACAATGAGTGCCAGGCCGGCATAATTAATCGGTAGGATCTGGAAGGTATAGAGGGCGAGAAGCAGGCAGATGGTGCCGACGATGCCCGGCAAAATGAAACCCGGATTGGCAATTTCGTATATAAGGCCGTAAATTCCCAGCAGCATGAGGATATAGGCGACATTGGGATCGGTGATCACGGTCAGGATCTTTGTACGCCAGTCTGGTTCAAAGGGTTCAATAACAAGCCCCTTGGCGGCAAGGGTAAGCCTGCCGGTTTCCATGATCACTTCCCGGCCGTCAAGCTGGAGCAGCAGGTCTGCATGGCCGGCCGCCACCAGGTCAATGACGTTGATTGCCAGTGCCTCTTCCGCAGTCAGGCTCACGGCCTCGCGGACCGCCTGTTCAGCCCATTGTGCATTGCGGCCGTGCCTGTTGGCAAGCGCCTTGATATAGGCCACGGCATCATTGACCATTTTGCGTTCCAGGGTATCAGCCGGGACGGGTTTTTCCTTTTTTTCTTCTTGTCCCGCCTCTTTTTCCGGCGCGTCGGGCTCCTTTTCCGGCTTGCCGGGGAGTCTGCCGACCTGGACCGGGGTGGCTGCACCCAGGTTGGTGGTTGGGGCCATGGCAGCTACATGGCTGGCATAGAGGATATAGGTCCCGGCGCTTGCCGCCCGTGAGCCTCCCGGAGCAACATAGGACACGACCGGGACCGGTGAGGCGAGGATGTTTTTGATGATGTCCCGCATGGAGTGGTCAAAGCCGCCTGGGGTGTCCATCTGCAGGATAATCAGAGCAGCGTGCTCCTCTTCGGCCTTTTTAATGCCGCGCTGCACATAATCACTGACTGCCGGCCCGATGGGGCCCTTGATATTCAGCAGGACGGCGGTTCCCGGACCGCTGGCACGGGACAGGAAAGGCCCCGTCCCCGCAAAAATAACAATGGGCACTAGCAGGAGAAGGAAGAGCAGTCCCCTTAACAGCCGTAAGGTGCTTTCTGAAGTTGCAGTTTTAATAACACACCTCCAGGATGAAATGACCGGTTGTATTATAATTTTAACCATTAAAGGCCGAACATGCCATTGAACTTTTTCCTTTGAAATGCATCCTGGCGCCTCGAACCCTTCGCCACTCATTTCTTTTTCTGTTATAGTAAAAGCCACAAGTAGAACCCGGGCATAGTTATACTGTAAAAGCAGAGTAAGGTTATCCGCGTTAACGGAAAAAGCTGTCATGAATGATTCGTCACAGGCAAACAGTAAGAGTGCAGAGAAGACAGCCTGGCACGCGCTGTCCATTGAGGATGTATTACAGAAACTTTCCTGCACCAGGGAGGGGTTAAGCAACGATGGGGTCCGTGAACGTATCAGCCGATATGGTCCCAACCAGCTGCCCCCGCCGCCGCACCGCAGCCTAATTAAACGCTTTTTCATGCAGTTCCATGATGTGCTGATCTATGTCCTGCTCGGTGCTGCTGCCATAACCGCATTAATGGCGGACTGGGTCGATGCCGGCGTCATCCTCGGCGTAGTGTTCATCAATGCCGTGATCGGTTTTGTCCAGGAGGGCAAGGCTGAAAAAGCGGTTGAGGCCATCCGGGGTATACTGACGTACGAGGCCATGGTGTTGCGTGACGGCCACAAGATGACTGTAAAGGTGGAGGATATTGTGCCCGGCGATGTGGTCTTCCTGCATTCCGGCGACAAGGTGCCGGCCGATCTGCGCATGTTCCAGGTCAAGGATTTGCAGATTGAAGAGGCTGCCTTGACCGGTGAATCGGTGCCGGTTGAGAAGCTGACCGAACCGGTAGCGGCAGATGCTTCCCTGGGCGATCGGAGTTCCATGACCTTTTCAGGTACCCTGGTCAGCCATGGCCAGGGCAGCGGTATTGTTGTTGCCACCGGCGTTTCAACCGAACTGGGAAGGATCAGCACTATGCTGGCAGAGGTCCAGACCCTCAAGACCCGGCTGACCCAGCAGATGACCGAAACAAGCCAGTGGTTGACAGGCGCTATCCTGATCCTGGCTGCCCTGAATATGGTATTCGGCCTGGTTGTGCGCAGCTTCTCTTTTACCGAGCTGTTTTTTGCCAGCGTCGCCTTGGCTGTGGCCGCAATACCCGAAGGGCTGCCTGCGATCATCACCATTACCATGGCCATCGGGGTACAGCGCATGGCGAAGCGCAATGCCATCATCCGGCGGCTGCCTGCAGTGGAAACACTCGGCTCGGTGACCGTAATCTGTTCGGACAAAACCGGCACCCTGACCCGCAATGAAATGACTGTTACCACGATCATAACGGCCGAAGGGCTCTATCAGGTTGATGGAGTCGGCTACGAACCGCAGGGTGGTTTTTCTCGGCATGGCAAGAACATCAACCCGGAGGATGATGCACTTCTCCTGGAATTAGCCCGGGCCGGTGCCCTGTGCAATGACGGCGCCCTGTTGCAGCAGGATGGAGAGTGGCGCGTCCAGGGCGATCCTACAGACGGCGCCCTGATCGCTTTGGCCATGAAGGCCGGTCAGGATCCGGAATTCTGCAGCCGTGAATACCCGCGGGTTGATACCATCCCCTTTGAATCGGAACACAAGTTCATGGCCACCCTGCATCATGATCATTCGGGCCATGGCTTCATCTATCTGAAGGGTGCTCCGGAACAGGTGCTTGAAATGTGCAGCAGGGAGCGCAGGGATGGCGACGATCATCCCATCAATTACAGCTTCTGGCAGGAACAGATTGACTCCATTGCCCGGCAGGGCCAACGGACACTGGCCGTGGCCTACCTGGCTGTTGCTGATAAGCGCGAGATGAATTTTAACGATGTGCAAGGTGGTCTGACCCTGCTGGGCCTCTATGGACTCATAGATCCGCCCAGGGAGGAGGCAGTGGCCGCGCTTGAAAACTGCCGCACGGCCGGTATCAGGGTCAAGATGATAACCGGCGACCATGGACTGACCGCAACCGCCATCGGCGAAAAAATTGGCATGGAAACAGGGGATGGGGCTGTCACCGGCAGGATGCTCGATACAAACGGAGATGATGAACTCCAGCTGCTGGTGCAGAAAACAGACATTTTCGCCAGGGTTAGCCCGGAGCACAAGCTGCGGCTGGTAAAGGCCCTGCAGGCCAACGAGCAGGTCGTGGCCATGACCGGTGACGGCATCAACGACGCCCCGGCCCTTAAACGGGCCGATATAGGGGTCGCCATGGGATTGAAGGGCACCGAGGCGGCAAAAGAAGCCGCGGAAATGGTACTTGCCGATGATAATTTCGCCTCCATCGTCCATGCCGTGGAAGAGGGGCGCACGGTCTACGACAATATCAAGAAAACCCTGGCCTTTGTCCTGCCCACCAACGGCGCACAGGCCGGCATTGTCATGGCTTCGGTAATGATGGGGATCTCCCTGCCCATCACCCCTCTGCAGATCCTGTGGATCAACATGGTAACCTCTGTGACCCTCGGGCTTTCACTGGCATTCGAGCCGCCTGAAGGTGATGTCATGCAAAGGCCGCCCAGGTCTCCCAGGGAGCCTCTTCTCACCCAGTTTCTCGCCTGGCGCATCATTTTCATATCCACGATCATTGTCATGGGCACCCTTGGCCTTTTTCTCTGGGACCGTGCCCATGGAGAAACTTTGGACATGGCCCGAACCACTGCGGTCAACACCTTGATATTCTTTCAGATTTTTTACCTTTTCGGGGCACGCTACCAGTATACCTCGGTACTTTCGCGGGAAGGTCTCCTGGGCAACAGGACTGTCCTCTATGCCGTGGGTTCCATTATCTTGCTGCAGATGTTCTTTACCTACCTGCCATTATTCCAGGATATCTTCGGCACCGCAGGGATCCCAGCGGGTGACTGGCTGCGTCTTCTTTTGTTCACACCCCTGGTATTTGTCCTGGTCGAGGTTGAAAAAAGGATTATGCAGCAGATTGAAAAAAGGAAAAAATGAAGGGGTTAACAAATGCAGTGTCAGTCGTCGGCAGTATTATATTTGTCATCATACGTGGCGTGATGACGATTATCGGGTAATGCTTCAACCCGATGACTGACAGACAGCTGACAATTTTGAATGTAGAATTCAGAATTAAAAATGAGGAAGATTGAGAAGTTAGGAGTAAAGCAAGAGACACAAGTGTCAATAAAAGAAAGTGCTTGTTTTTTTTGAAATTTATGTTAAGATTGTTTTTATTGTTGTGTAGTCACTGTTTGTAGTTCGTAAATTACGGAAAAGTCAGCCGCACAATCCCCAGAAAGAGGGCGTGCGGTTTTTTTGTATGAACACAAGGGCTACCAGCCGGTTTATATTTTCATTCACCGGCATTATTAAATAAAGCGGTTCCAAGGGAGCCGCGCACAGTAAGGAGTAGTTTAAAATGGTAGAAGGTACAGTAAAATGGTTTAATGATTCAAAGGGTTTTGGTTTTATCGAGCAGGATGGTGGCAAAGACGTATTCGTTCACCACACCGCAATTAAGGCCGAAGGCTTCAAATCCCTCCAGGAGGGCGCTCGGGTACAATTCGAGGTTGTTGACGGTCCTAAAGGCCCGGCAGCCGAGGATGTAGTCCAGCTGTAAAATCACTTTTCGACCATAACAAGACCCCCGCATTTTGCGGGGGTTTTTTTTTGCCCAGTATTCTTTACGCGACCCCCCGTCTTTCAGTCGGTTTTCGTTAACCGGGCGCTGGTTGCCGGAAAAAGGGAGAGATCCGTGTGGGGCAGAAAAAGAGAGGCAATGTACTGGTCTTTGAAATCCGTTACCTCGGAAAGCTCAAAACTGGTCATCTTACGGACCACTTGCACAACGTCCCGCCGGATATGGTTGCTCATCTCGCTCATCCAGCTGCCCAGCAGGGAGCCGTTCCCTACATAGAGGATCTTTTCCGGAGCGATTTCGGGCAGCAGGCCGACGGTCATGGCACTGTCCAGGTCTATGTAGCTGCCGAAGGCACCGGCCAGGATAATCTGTTCCAGGTCGGTGACCTGCAGGCCCACGCCCTCGACAAGGGTCTTGCATCCGGCATAAATGGCGCCTTTGGCCCTGGTAAAGTTCTCGATATCCACCTCGTTGATAACAATATCCGAATCACCGCCTGCTTCCTCTTTCCAGGTCAGGACATATTCGTAACCGCTTTGGCCTTCGCGGATGCGCGGGGTTTCCAGCTTGCGGTTGAACTTGCCGCGCCGGTCTATGGCCCCGTATTCAAACAGGGTGGCAATGACGACCAGCAGGCCGGAGCCGCAGATGCCGATGGGCGGTTTATGGCCGATGGTGATATTCATCGGCTCATAGGTTGCCGGATTGAGGCTGAAGTCTTCAATAGCTCCGGCAGCTGCCCGCATGCCATGGGTAATGCCGCCCCCTTCAAAGGCCGGTCCTGCGGAACAGGCAGCACAGACCAGCCAGTCGCGATTGCCGATAACGATTTCGGCATTTGTGCCGATATCCACATACAGGGTGAGCTTTTCGGTGCGATACATTCCCGAGCCCATGACGCCGGCGACAATATCCCCGCCCACATAACTTGAAATTGACGGATATACCAGGGCTACTGCCCGGAGTGGTAACTCAAGACCAACATCCCTGGCCCTGATGGGCGGGAAAAATGTTGAAACAGGTACATAGGGGGCCCGCCGTATGTTATGGGGCTCCAGGCTGAGCAGCAGGTGCGTCATGGTGGTGTTGCCGGACAGGGTAATTGAAAATATCTCGTTCCGCCTGATATCGGTTTTTAAAAGCAATTTTGTGATAAGGCCGTTGATCGTATTGATTACCAGTTCATGCATCAGCTGCAGGCCTTTGGGCTTTTCAGCATGAATAATCCTTGAGATGACATCTTCGCCGTAACTTATCTGGGCATTGTAATCAGATTTTCTTGACAGCAGCTTGCCGGTCTGGTGGTCGATCAGTATGCCGTGGACCGTTGTTGTGCCGATATCAAAGGCCAGGCCGTAGTTCCTGTGGGATACGTCTCCGGGCTCTATGTTGACAATGTGGGTCTTGCCGTCCTTGCTGACCGCCCTGCTCAGGGTAACCGTTACCACAAAGTCATTTTCGCGCAGGGCAGAGCGCATCTTTTTAAGCAAGGGCAGGGTAGTGATCATGCCCCGCTCGTCATATTCCTTTTTCAGACCCTGGATGATGCGGCCGGCATCGGCCTTATTGTCTTCCTGCGTCGGCTCGGGCAGGTGGAGCACCCTTTTTTCAATGGGCGGCGCAAAGACACCTTCCTTCTTCAAGGCGTCAATATTGAAAACGTGCATGCGGGCCTGGTGCCTGATCGGCACCTCGGTTGACATGGAGCCGGCGCCCAGCTCAGACTCGGCCGTCACCCTGATTGTGGCATTGGTCGCAACTGTGGCTAAACAGGCCTGGCGGTAGCCTTCTTTATATTCGGCATCCGTCAGTTTTTCGCTCTTGCCGCCCTCCAGGGTGCCGCTTTCCAGGATAACCCGGCACTTGCCGCACACGCCGCTGCCGCCGCACGAGGCATTGATATGCACACCCGCCAGATGGGCGGCTTTGATAAGGGAAACACCGGCGGCCACTTCCACCTGGCGGCCGCTCGGCATGAATGAAACCTGGTACATTATGTTGTTGTTTTCTCCGTCCATATCTCAGTTGCCCGTCCATAAATGGACTTTTTGCCCAATCTCTGCGTTATACTCAAAAAATAATCCTCGAAATATTACAAATATGACTCTGGTTATTTTTTTCCCAATCCTTGATCTTGAACAAAAATCCTCATTTCTGGTCAGACACTAGTTAGATTCCCAGGGCTTCGGCAGCTTTAGCAAAATCTTCCGGCTTCACATGAATAATGTAGCCAAAAGCCCCCCTGCCGTCAGTAACGCCGCTGGCGGATTCTACGTTGACGTCGG
>Ga0224513_10000742_pt1 | contig 12916 bp, 10 predicted proteins | sample SF_May12_sed_USG_5_FD_169109 | JGI IMG/M metagenome (GOLD analysis project Ga0224513, IMG submission 169109) | Sediment microbial communities from San Francisco Bay, California, United States - SF_May12_sed_USGS_21 | ecosystem: Environmental > Aquatic > Marine > Sediment | place: USA... | reverse complement strand
CGAGCCATGGCATCGCAAGGATGCGGCCACCATCCTGCGCTCGCTAGGTACGTCTCCCGACTTCGGACTGAGCGAGCGTGATGCTCGCGTAAAGCTCGAGGAGATCGGCGCAAACGAGATCGAGCGGCAACGCGGACCTGGCGTACTGCGGTTGTTTGGGCATCAGTTCGCCGACGTGATGATCGTGCTGCTGATTGCAGCGGCAATCATTGCCGGATGGCTGGGCGACGTGATCGATACCGTCGCGATCGTCGTCATCGTCTTGCTCAACGCGACGGTCGGGGTGATCCAGGAGTATCGCGCGCAGCGGGCGATCGCAGCCCTGCGGCGCATGAGCGCACCGACAGCGCGAGTTCTGAGGGACGGGAACATGAGCGAGATCCCGGCACGGCAGGTCGTCCCGGGAGATATCGTGCAGATCGAAGCCGGCGATGTCGTGCCGGCAGATATGCGCTTGATCAGCACAGTCGACCTCGGCGCGGACGAGTCCGCGCTTACCGGGGAGTCGGTGCCCGTTTCCAAGACCGATGAGGTCGTGGACATCAGTGCGCCGGCTCTGGGCGAACGGCTCAACATGGCTTACAAAGGCACCCTCGTGACGCGCGGGCGCGCGAGTGGCGTCGTCATCGCGACGGGCCGAGCCACCGAGATCGGCCGCATCGCCGACCTTTTGCGTGGTGCCCGCAATGCGAGAACCCCGCTGCAACTGCGCCTCGCCCGCTTCAGCCGGCGGATCGCGCTCGTCGTGCTGGCAATTTGCGCCATCGTGTTCGCAACGGGGATGCTGCAGGGCCAGCCGGCGTTATTGATGTTCATGACCGCGCTGAGCCTCGCGGTCGCGGCTGTGCCGGAGGCGCTACCGGCAGTGATTACACTCTCGCTCGGCATCGGCGCGCGGCGGCTGGGGGAGAATAGCGCGTTGGTCAGGCGGCTGCCCGCGGTCGAGTCGCTCGGCTCAGTCACGTACATCTGCGCGGACAAGACCGGAACACTCACCGAGAACCGCATGGCCCTGTCGATCCTCTACGCGGCAGGCGGGGAGCATCGCGACCTGTCCGCACCATTGCCCGACCTACTCGGTCAGCGTATCGGCGAGGTACTCGCGTTGTGCAACGATGTCGATGCCCGAGACCTGCGCGGTGAGCCGACCGAGGTCGCATTGTTAGAGGGCGCGCGAGCGATGGGCTTCGACAAGCAGGTGCTTTCCGAGGGCCTGCCGAGAGTCGGCGAGCTGCCGTTCGAAGCTGAGCGGCGCTGCATGGTTACGCTTCATGACGGACCGGACGGCCCGCTGGCGCTGGTCAAGGGAGCGCCGGAGCGCGTCATCGAGGGCTGTGTGGATCAGATGACGGCCCAGGGCAGGGCAGCGATAACGGGCTCGCTTCTTGAGGCCGCCGACAGGATGGCCGAGCGTGGCTACCGGGTTCTGGCGCTCGCCTTCCGGGACGAATTTGCAGGCGTGGGCGAAATAGGCGAGGCCGAACTGGGGAAGGGATGGACGTTCGCGGGCCTCGCCGGGTTGATCGATCCGCCGCGTCCGGGGGCGCTGGAAGCCATCCGCGAGTGCCGGTCGGCCGGCATCGTGCCGGTGATGATCACCGGCGACCATCCGGCGACGGCCGAGGCCATTGCCCGGGAGCTTGCGATCGCCGACGAATCTTCAGAATCAATGACCGGTAGTCAGCTCGCCGCGCTATCCGACGACGAGTTCGAACAGCATGTCGAGAGGGTCCGCGTGTACGCGCGTGTCGACCCGGAACAGAAGATCCGCATCGTGCGGGCGCTGCAGGACCGGGGGCACTTCGTCGCAATGACCGGCGACGGTGTCAATGATGCCCCCGCACTCAGGGCAGCTACGATCGGCGTTGCGATGGGGCAGCGAGGCACGGACGTGGCGCGCGAGGCCGCCGAACTCGTGCTGCTGGACGACAGTTTTGCGACGATCGTGACCGCCGTGAACGAGGGGCGCCGGATCTTCGACGATATTCGCAAGTTCATCCGCTACACGATGACCAGCAATTCGGGCGAGATCTGGGTGCTGGTGCTGGCACCGCTACTGGGCCTGCCGCTGCCCCTGCTGCCCCTGCACATCCTCTGGATCAACCTCGTGACGGACGGACTGCCGGGCCTGGCGCTGTCGGCAGAGCCCGCGGAGCGCGACGTCATGCAACGAAGGCCGAGACCGCCCGAGGAGAGCATTTTTGCTCACGGCATGGCGGGCCACATCCTCTGGGTCGGTCTCCTGATAGGCGGGCTGACGCTGGCGACGCAGGCATGGACCTGGACGCGGGGGCAGGCCGAGTGGCAAACGATGGTGTTCACGGTGCTGGTTGTCGCGCAGCTTTTCCACTGCCTGGCGATCCGCTCGGAGCGATTCTCGCTCTTCGGCATCGGGTTGTTCAGCAATCCGGCGGTCGTGATTGCAATTCTTATCACCGTAGCGGCACAGATTGCGGTTATCTATCTGCCGTTTTTCAACACCGTGTTCCGCACGGTACCGCTGTCCGCCACGCAGCTTGCGGCCTGCTTCGCGATCGGGTCGGTCGTCCTCGTCGCGGTCGAACTCGAGAAGTTCGTGCGCCGGCGAGCCGAGGGCTGATACGTATCAGTTGTCTTTCGCGCCCTGGTCTATCCAGGTACCGATGGTCTCGATGTTAGTCCTGGACAGCGCATACCCCCTGCCTTCGGCGAGCGACTCGTCGTGATGCGGCGGCATGTGGATCTTCGGGTCCACCTTCTCGGTGACGACCAGGTACAGCGAACTGGACATGTTGCTGCCGGGCACGACCACCCGACCGAATTTCGTGCCCCGCATCAGGGAGTCGTAATCATCCACGGAAAATCCGCTCGCCGCCGTGCCCTCGCTAGAGCCTGAGTGACAGCTGATGCAGTAGTTGTCGAGGATGGGTTTCACGTCCGCTGAGTAGCTGACCTGTTTTTCGCAGCCGGCGAGCACGACGCAGAACAGGGTAATACCGAACGATAGGAAAGGTTTCGAGGTCATGGCACGATCCTCACTGGATCTTTCTTTAACGCTAGGTCAACAGGACGGCCGCCGCTATTGTGGCTTTCCACATCCGGCGGGCGCATGTGCATGCCCGGCCCGAGGGTCAGCTTTTCCCGGGTTTGTCAGGACACTATTGAAAGCCGATTCATCCCGTTGTGTTACAGAAACTTGCGGCAGCCGCGGCTGCGTTCGACAATCCTCTCTCATTAGGGACGGAGAGCCGGTGTGACGGCAAGGACAAGGGCGCTGGTATTCGGCGCCAGCGGCTATATCGGGACCAACCTTGTGCCACGGCTAATCGAGGCTGGCTGGCAGGTGCGTGCGGCTGCGCGCCACCGGGCAGTGCTGGAGGCACGCGACTGGGGTAACGTGGAGCTGGTCGCAGCCGATGCGCTGGATCCCGAGACGCTGGCGGCGGCGGTGCAGGACATCGACGTGGCCTTCTACCTCGTGCACTCGATGGCGGCCGGGCGCAATTTCGCGGAGCTGGATGCCGAGGCGGCGAAGAACTTCGCAGCCGCCGCTACCGAGGCAGGCGTCGGCCGCATCGTATACCTGGGCGGACTGATTCCGGCAGATCCGCGCTCACGCCATCTCAAGTCGAGAGCTGAGACCGGAGATGTGCTGCGGCACGGGGCGGTGCCCGTAACCGAGATTCGTGCCGGCATGATTGTTGGTCCTGGCTCCGCGGCTTACGAAGTCATTCGTGACCTCGTCAACTACCTGCCGGTCATGATCACGCCGCGCTGGGTGCAGTCGCGCTCGACGCCCATCGCGCTCGATAACCTGCTGGACTACCTGGTAAGCGTCTCACGCCTGCCGGATGCACTGGGCAAGATCTATGACGTCGGCGGTCCGGAGGTGCTTACTTACGAGCAATTGATGCGGCAGTACGGAGAAATTGTGGGAAAACGCTTCTGGCTCCTGAGCTTGCCCGTGTTAACGCCGCGTTTGTCATCATACTGGCTGAAGCTCGTTACGGCAGTGCCCACGAATATCGCCCGCGCACTCATTGACGGACTGGAACACGATGTCATTGCTGACAACAAAGCCATCAACGAATTGATCCCGCTGAAGCTGAAAACCTTCAAGGAATCCGTCGCCGCGGCGCTCGAGGCGGAGCAGAACGATACACTTAGCGCGCACTGGGCCGAAGGATCGATCGTCTGCCGTAACTTTCACCCCGAATATGCGTACTACGCGAAGCGAGCGGGTGGCATGGCGTCGACCTGGGCAAGCAAGGAGGCGCTTTGGCGGCAGGTAATGGCATTCGGTGGCGATGAAGGCTACTACTATGCGGAGTCGCTCTGGTTTCTGCGCAGGCTGATCAACTGGTTTGCCGGTGGTCCGAGTTTCTACCGCCGCCGCCGGCACCCCAGAGAGCTGAGAGTTGGCGACGTCGTCGACGCGTGGCGTGTCATTGCCGCCGAGCCCAACAAGCGCCTGACCCTGCTCATGGAAATGCGTGGGCCGGGCTCCGGCGTGTTCGAGTTCGATATCCGCGATCGGGGCGATCATCGCATTCTCCGGGCGACCGCCTACTGGCATCCAGCCGGGCCGGCGGGACTCATTTACTGGTATGCGTTGCTCCCGGTTCACGCGTTCCTGTTTCGCGGCATGACAGCGGCGATCGCAAAGCGTGCGGAGAAGAAGGAAGGTGAGCCCGTGGATGCGCCTACATGATGTCGCAAACGGAATCCAAGAAAGCTGCAACGGACGTGTCACGACAGACACGGACCACAATTTAACAAGGTGACTAACGTGAAATACCCGCACAGACTCCTGGAAGACGTCGACACGCTAGCCAGCTTCAAAGGCTGGAGCAAAGAAGTTTACGAGGATTTCTTCAGACTCCGGCGCGGCGAAATTGGTGAGTCGGAGTTTCGGGATAAGTACTCACGGGAACGCGCAATCCTGTCGATCGACATGACAGGATTTACAATATCCACCGTCAAGCTCGGAGAACTGCACAGCCTGACACGGATACTGGATGCGCAACGAGTCACGATCCCGGTACTGCAAGAATACGGTGCCGACCTCGTACGCTGCTTTGCGGACGATATTGTCGCCCTGTTCATGGAACCCGGTAGCGCGATAGATGCGGCGCTCGAAATACATCGGCGAGTGCAGTTGTTCAACGCTTCCTCGCTGGCATCCGAGCACCCGACCTTGTGCTGCGCCGGTGTCGGCTATGGCCGTGTTCTCGGCATCGGCCCGAATCTGGCGCAGGGGGACGAGATGAATCGAGCCTCGAAGCTCGGCGAAGACGTCGCGCGGGGCAATGAAACACTGGTCACGGAGCGTGTCCATGATGCGCTTGCCGCGCGCGAAGATATCGTTTTCGAACGCCAGGATCACGATGATCTGCTGTTCCCGTTTTACCGTGTTAGTGAGTTGGAGTAACCACCGATTTTGATTTGTTCGACGGTCGACCATACTATGGATGGACGTATCCCGCCCGACGAACTCAGGTCACTGTACCTCTAGTGATCGTTTCTTCGGTTACTTGGACGATTGCAAGGCACTCATGTTCACGGCTGACCAATTAGTAGCCCACGCCGTAGGCGATTATTTGCTGCAAAGCGAATGGATGGCCGTCGAGAAGACCAAGCGCTCTTTGCCGGCGCTGATACATTGCCTTTTCTACCTGATACCGTTTCTGTTCATTACACAAAACCCCGCCACGCTCGCGGTAATTGGCGGCACCCACTTCGTCATCGATCGCTGGCACCTGGCGAGGTACGTCGCGTGGCTGAAAAACCGGCCCTGGCCTGGGAGTAGTTCTTGGTCGGAGTGCAAAGCGACCGGATTTCATCCGGACACCCCACCGTGGTTGTCAGCATGGTTGGTTATCATCGTCGATAACGTCATGCACGTCGTTATTAACGGCCTCGCGATAGCGTACATAGGCACATGAGCGGGCGATCTTGAAGGTGTTCAGGTAAGGGTTTCCCGGGGTTCGAGATAGCCGCATGGGCAGAGTTCAATGCACTTGCCGCAGCCCTCACAGACATCGAGTGCGATTGCGAAGTATTTGCCCGGGCGCGTCTCTTCGATACGAGTGAACCCACCGGCATTACAGTACATGAAGCATTGCTGACAGTCGAAGCAGAGGCTGCAAGACATACACCGTTCGGCTTCCTCGCTAGCTTGCCGATAGGTAAGCGTCAGGTCGATCTCGGCCTCCGGACACGCCAGCCACTCGTCTTCAGGTAGACGCGAACCCTGTGAACGTTGACGATCGGCGTAATAGTCGACCCTGATCGATTTTCCCGATATTTGAGGACTTGAAGGCTTCACTTGCGGGCGTGCCAGGCCCCGAAGATCTGCATCAGCCGATTCCGCAGCATGACGTCCTTGCCCCACGGCCCGACTCGCGATTCCCGGACCCAGGTCATCACCGCCAGCAAATAGTCGCTGTTGAAGTCTGCCGTCATCTTCAGCATGTAACCACGATCCCGAATGCAGCACGGCGTCCGTATCGTGCCAGCCCGGCGCCTGCGATACGGCTACGATGACGCTGTCGGCCGGTAGTTGCTCGAGTTTGCCGGCGATGGGTTCGGGCCGGCGACGCCCGTCAGCGTCGGGTTCGGTAAGCCGCATGCCCTGGACTTCGACCTGCCGGATCCTGCTGCCCTCACGGATGATCCGCGTCGGAGCCGCGAGAAACCGGAATTCGACTCCTTCGATCTTCGCATCCTGAACTTCGCGGGCTGTGGCGGGCATCTCGGACTTACTGCGGCGATAAACGAGCGTCACCGAGGCACCGTCTCGCCTGGCGCTGCGGGCTGCATCGATCGCGGTATTGCCGCCGCCGATGACGAGTACTCGACGTCCGCAGTCCGTCGCCTGACCGTGTTTGCGCTGGCGCAGATAGCTGATGCCGGACATGACCCCGGGACCTTTCTCGCCGGGGATGTCCAGGCGACGCGCCGCCTGCGCTCCAAGGCCCAGGAATACCAGGTCGTGTTCCTCTCTCAACTGTTGCAGCGACAGATCTACACCGACATCGACCTCGGTAACGAGCGATATATTCAGCCTGAGTATACGATCGACTTCCGCATCCAGTATTTCCCTGGGCAGCCGATAATCGGGAATTGCATGTCTTAGCATGCCGCCTGGCCGATCATCCTTGTCGTAAATGGTGACACCATAACCGCGACGTGCCATCTGGTAGGCAAATGACAGGCTGGCGGGACCCGAGCCGATCACGGCCACGGATTCCGGGTATCTTTCCCCTGGTGGTTGCGGCAGTTGCAATGCCCTGGACAGTCCCCAGTCGCCGAGAAACCGCTCCATCGCGTTGATGGATACCGCGCCGTCCTTCTCCTGACGGCTGCACAGGTCCTCGCAGGGATGGGGGCAGATACGCCCGATCGTGGCCGGCATCGGGTTGAATTCCACGAGTCTCTGCCAGGCCTTATCGTAGGCGTTGTCGAGGCTGAGTCCGGTTTTCTTTCTCTGGGCAATGATCCCGAGCCAACCACGAATGTCGCCGCTGTTGGGACACATCGCCTGGCACGGCGGCAGCTTCTCGAACTGCCGTGCAAAAATCTGAAACGGCAGTTCGACCGGAGTACCATGCCGCGTCTTAGTGTCGGACACGGCCATTTCCCTCATCCGCGTTTCGCCGATCCCGACTGCGGCCACCCGGCAGATTGGCAGCGACCAGATTCCTCAGCAAATTGCCAACGTAGGCGGGATGCAGCGTGCGTATGAACACGTCGGTATAGGAGGCACTGCCGCTGAAAAGATCCCAGAGTACACCGGACATGCGCCTCGGACTGTCGACTTGCTGCTGCTCGGTCGCGGTCATACTCAGGATTCCCCGCCGCGCAAACCTGGCTTTCTGGACCACGGTTGCTACGCTGAACACGAATTTGCCGACGCGGTTGTCGTTACTGATCTTGCGGCACAGTGGCGCGTAGTAATTCTTGAAATCTTCTGCGCTTACGCCATGAAAAACGGCCGTTTTGGCAGCGGCTTTGGACGTCCGATAGGCCGCGCCGATTCCATCCTTGAACAGGCGTGTAGTTCCGCTGTCGCCAATAAGTACGAGGCGGTCGCCATAAACCGGCGTTGCCTCGCGGATGTTGATGCGGGGATAACAGTGGCAGACGTGTCCGGGGATCACACCATCGGGAAATCGCTCACGGACCTCCCTGGCGCTGAAGAATTTGTCGATAAGCGCCTCGTCAATATCTTCGCCCAGCAGGCACAGGGTGACGTAGTCGCCTTTCGGAATCAGGGCCGCAAACTCCAGCCTCGGAATGTCGAGCAGGAACACATGCATCGAGGGACCGAAAGTCTCGCGGATAAGCTTGCGTCCCAGGTGAAATTCACAGATGAAAGTCTTGGTTCTGTCCGGGTGAGTGAACTCGCCTGACTCGTTCCCCAGCATCTCGGTCAGCCGGCTGTTGACACCGGTCGCCACAACCGCGAGCTCGTAGGTGTCGCTGGACTGGTCTGCGCATTGCACCGTCATCGAATCCTTTTCGCGCCGCAAGCCGGTAACAAGCCGGGGAATGACCCGGGCACCTTTTTGCTTTGCCAGATCGAGCAAATAGCCGTCGAAGCTATGGGTATCGAGCGGTTCCGACGAGCGCGGACCATTGCCGCGGTAAATGGCGGCGATACGTTTTTCCATCAACGGCGTCGCGATCTCGACGTCGCCGACGTCCATGTGCAGGGTATAAGATTCAATACCCCGCTGAACGACGCAGTCGGGCAGCCTGATGCCCTCCGTTGCGAGCCGCTGAACGAGTGATTCGGAAACGATGCCGCCGCAGTGGTTGCAACCGGCTGGTCCGCGATGACAGAAACCTCTCGGCTCGAATATGTCGACGTTGACATCGAGTCCAATCGTTTCCGCCATGCTCAGGAAGAAGTAGCTGAACATCGAGCCGGCGGGCCCTGCTCCGATAACGGCGACCCTGGAGCCGTCCCCCAGCGTCATCGCTTTCCCCTTGTGCGGTTTTGGTGCTTTGCCTGTAAGGAGTTCCAGCCCCTCAACCATGTTCATCTCGCTTGGCACGTGGTTACCGCGCCGTCATTATTTTTGTTGCTCGTACCTCGCCAACCTGTCTGTCAAATCGCGAATTCGGTGCGACATCGTTTGTACGATACGAAAAGCCAGCGACGGGTCTCGTGAATCCCGCCGAGAAAGTTCTTCTTGTCGATCGAAAGTATGCGCGTGGGCTTGGTAGTACGAATGGTGGCTGTGCGGGTCTCTTTCTCGAACAGCGCCATCTCGCCGAAAAAGTCGTTCGGCCCCATCCTTCGGAGCCGAAATTCCCTGCCGTCGGATTCGGCGATCGCTTCGACTTCGCCGTCCTGAATGACGAACATGCAGCTGCCCGTGTCTCCCTGCCGGAAGATAACCTCGCCTGACTTATATTCTTTTCCGAGGCCAGCCATATTGATGATCCGCTCTATGCGACGGATTTACGTTTTAATCATGCTAGCCAATCTTGCTGATCATGACTGTCAGTATTTGCCGCAGCGTCCGCTATGATTTGAATGTAGCCGGTGAATGCGCGCTGTCAGGCGTTCTTTTCAGTGGAACTGACCTAGATACCGGCCCAAAACTGTACCTTCGTACAGCGCGCTCGCTGTCTGAAGGATTAAACTTAAGACAAGCGGTAGTGGCTGCAAGAACAGGCTTCGGGGTATTGCCTCGAGGATCGGGGTTGATGATAAAACAAGAACGCCACACCCTTGCTTACGGGGTAGCAGGGCTTCTCATCCTGACGTTTTTCGTCTGGACCTTCAACCTGTTATTCGGCATCCAGAATCACTGGGCCGAGTCGAATAGCGTGACGGCAATGGACAAGGACGTGCATGCGCTCTTCGACCCGTGGCGAAACCTGAACCGGCCCGGCAATGACGTTCTGGAGAACTACGAGGTTGCCGCCCAGCAACAGGCACTCGGGCGTCACCTGCAGGAATATCGGCAGGCGCGGGGTCGTCTCGACATGCACAGCCGTTCCCAGGTCGACCTTAGCGACTATTATCGCGACATGGATGCAGTGGCATTGGAGGTGGAAACACTCGCAAGGCGTGTCCTCGACCTAGCCGAAGAGAGGGAATCGCTGCGACTCGCAGCAGCGGATCCGGCCCAGATCAGCGCAGCAGAAACCGAGGCGGCAACGACCATGGCTCAGATGGACCAGGCATTCCAGTCGGGTCTCGAGATCATCGCCGGTATGGACCAGCTACTCGATCAAAGACTGCTCGATCTGGACGCTGCACGGCGCGTGGGAGTCCGCAGCCTTTACCTGATCGTGATCGTGGCGCTGTTCAGTTCGGCGTTGAGTCTCGTCCTCCTGCGCAGAACGTCTGCACAGGGCGAAGCGCTGCGATCAGGCTCCCAACGGCTGAATGCGATCGTCGATAATGTTGTCGACGGAGTCGTCACTGTTGACGAGCGCGGCAATGTCGAATCTCTGAACCGGACTGCCGAGAGCATGTTCGACTACTCGTCGGACTCGGTCGTCGGATGGAACTTCCGCAGGCTCATCCAACCCGAAAGCCGGCCGCTTTACGACGCAGCAGACTTTCAGTCCAGGTCGCAGTCACCCGGCAGGATTTCCGAGGCCACCGGCATGCGCAGTGACGGTTCGGCGTTCGCCATGGAACTGGAGGGCACCAGGATCAGCGTGGAAGGCCGCCCGATCATCATCCATATCGTCAGGGACGTGACTGAGCGCAAGCGGTCCGAGAAGCGCCTGCAGCTGGCGGCGACTGTCTTCGAGAATACCAGCGAAGGCATCATGATTACCGACCGTGATGCGCGCATTCAGTCGACGAACCCCGCGTTTACCGCGATCACAGGGTTCGCACCCGAGGAGGTCCTCGGACAGAATCCGAGAATCCTGCAATCGGGCATGCAGACGCGGGAATTCTACGAGGCAATGTGGAAATCCATATCCGATACGGGGCACTGGCATGGCGAGATCATCAATCGCAGGAAGAACGGCGAAGACTACACGCAGTGGCTGAACATCAATTCGGTCAAGGACGGCAGCGGCCAGGTCACTCACTATGTCGGTGTAACGTTTGACATCAGTGAGCTGAAAGCCTCCGAGCGCATTAAGGACGAGTTCATAGCGACTGTTAGCCATGAGTTGCGAACGCCGCTGACGTCGATACACGGCTCGCTCTCCCTGCTGGATAGCGGAGTACCGGCGAAATCGCCGGAGAAGTCAGCGGACCTGATTCGCATCGCGAAGGACAACAGCCAGAGGCTCGTTCGACTGATCGACGATATTCTGAGTATCGCGAAGATCGAATCGGAGAAGATGAAGTTTCATTTGAGACCGGTAAATCTCGGCAAGCTCGTCATGGATGCGGTCGAGGCGAACCAGGACTATGCGCAACAGTTCGGCGTGCATTTGCAGCTAGATACCGGTGTGGAAAATGCGTGGGTCCTCGGCGACAAGGATCGCCTGATGCAGGTTCTTACCAATCTCCTGTCGAACGCGGTCAAGCACTCGCCCGAAGACGGCGTAATCCGCGTGGAGACCGTCCATAACGATGCTTACTGGCGCGTAACAGTTACCGACAATGGGGCGGGAATCCCCGAATCGTTCTACGACGAGGTCTTCAAGAAGTTCGCGCAGGCGGATGCGACCGACCGCCGGAAGCGTGGCGGTACCGGGCTGGGCCTGAGCATCTCGAAGGCCATAATCGACAGGCTCGGTGGCCGAATTGCCTTCGAATCCGTACCCGGTGTCCGCACGTGTTTTTATTTCGAGCTGCCGATAATGCAACCGCACTGGGACGTAGAGGCGGGTGCCGAACGAATCGCGGCCAGCGCCGGATTCGCAGCGCACGCGGATTGAACCCGCCATGCGGAACGACAGCCTGCACAAGATCCTGTACGTCGAAGACGATGCCGATATTCGCAAGATCGTGAGCATGTCGCTGGAGATGGTCGGCGACTATACCGTTGCTGCATGCGGATCGTGCTCCGACGCCCTGGAAGTGGTCGACGACTTCGGCCCCGACCTGCTGCTCCTTGACGTCATGATGCCGGAGGTGGACGGTCCCGCGACGTTGCGCGCGTTGCGCAGCCGGGAGAGCGCCGCAGGCGCGCCGGCCGTGTTTATCACGGCCAAGGTACAGGCCGGCGACATGGCGCACTACAAGCGCCTGGGGGTGTTCGACGTAATCGTCAAGCCGTTCGACCCCATGTCACTTTCCGACAGGATCGGGCAAATCTGGCAACAATTCCGGAGTGATGCGCATGACGACGCCGGATGAAATCGTGGCGATGGAACTGGCGCGGCTGTCGGCGGCATTCGTGTCACAGTTGCCCGAGCAGGTGCAGGCAGTGGAGGATGAAATGACGGCGTGGCTGGACGCGCCGCGGGACGCCGAGCGGTTCGAGATACTGAGTCACAGGGTCCACCAGCTCAAGGGTTCCGGAAGCACCTTCGGCCATCCGGGCATCAGCGCCGCGGCCCGAGCGCTCGAGGAACGCATCAGCGCGTACCGCCGCGGCATGGACTCGGGCGAACTGCGAGCGCCCGCGGATGTGGAATCGGCGATGGCACAACTCCAGAATGAAGCGAGGCGCGCGCGAACGCAGGCGTCGGACCCGGAGGGCAACTCATGAGAGTGCTGCTTATCGAAGACGATATCCCGATCCAGGAGTTACTTCGTGCCTATTTCGAGGCCAAGGGGCACGCTGTCAGCTCGGCGGCAGACGGTGTCGAGGGCCTCAAGGCGTTCAATGCGGGAGTGCCCGAACTCGTGCTGCTCGACGTCGGGCTGCCAAGGCTGGACGGATGGGCGGTACTCGAGGCCATCCGCGCGAGTTCGGCGGTTCCCGTGGTGCTCCTGACGGCGCTCGACGACACCGATGACGTGGTCAGGGGTCTCGCCATGGGTGCAGACGACTATCTG
>Ga0224513_10000740_pt1 | contig 12924 bp, 15 predicted proteins | sample SF_May12_sed_USG_5_FD_169109 | JGI IMG/M metagenome (GOLD analysis project Ga0224513, IMG submission 169109) | Sediment microbial communities from San Francisco Bay, California, United States - SF_May12_sed_USGS_21 | ecosystem: Environmental > Aquatic > Marine > Sediment | place: USA... | reverse complement strand
GGAAGGCATCTCGTTCCACGACCTGAATACCTCGCAGAGTTCGCTGGAGGAGATCTTCGTCGACCTTGTGAAGAGAGAGCGATGAATCTGCGGGCCGTAAGTTCGATCTATCGATTCGAGATGGCGCGCATGCGGCGCACCCTCGTGCAGAGCATTGTTGCGCCGGTGCTGTCGACGTCGCTGTATTTCGTGATCTTCGGCGCAGCGATAGGCTCGCGCATCACCGAGATCGACGGCGTGAGTTACGGCTCGTTCATCGTGCCGGGACTCATCATGCTCGCGATCCTGACGGAAAGCATTTCGAACTCGTCATTCGGTATCTACTTCCCGAAGTTCACGGGTACGATCTTCGAGATCCTGTCCGCGCCAGTATCGTTCGTCGAGGTCCTGCTCGGTTTTGTCGGTGCGGCCGCGACCAAGTCCGTTATCATCGGTGCGATCATCCTGGTAACGGCGAGTTTCTTCGTCGACATACACATCGCGCATCCGGTCGTAATGGCGCTGTTTCTCGTATTGACCTCGGTCGCCTTCAGCCTCTTCGGCTTCATCCTGGGCATCTGGGCCGATGGCTGGGAGAAGCTCACGATCGTGCCGATCCTCGTGATCATGCCGCTGACATTCCTCGGCGGCACGTTCTACTCGATCAGCATGCTGCCGCCGGTGTGGCAGACGATCAGCCTGTTCAACCCCGTGGTGTACCTGGTCAGCGGGTTCCGCTGGAGCTTCTACGAGAACGCGGACGTCCACGTGGGCCTTAGCCTCGGCATAACGATCTCCTTCCTCGTCGCGTGCCTGCTCGTCGTACGGTGGATATTCAAGACGGGCTACAAGCTGCGTACCTGAGGCCGGCTTCCTGCTCCTGGCTACATTGCGCATGGTTGTCGGAATCACGCGGTCCGGGCGTTTTTCGACCGAAGTAAAGCGCAGCGAAGCGACAAATTCGCCGGGAGCGAATTTGGACGCGCTTCCGCGCCCGAAGGGCCAGCGACAGGACGTCGCTGGTCAACCATGAGGGAGAGAAATGACCGGGCCGCCTCATTTGCGTCAGCGCTCCATGGACGTTGCTAATGCCTGTCCGGCTCCAGGATGCGGCGCAGGTCGTCGCGGCTGCTGCAGGTGCAGCTTACCGTCTTGCCCAGTTTTTCGACGCAAGACAGCGTCTGGTTGTCGGCGCAGTATGACGCCTGCTGATTCGTTCGCGGATCTCCAATCTCCGCAGGGTCATTCGCGCAAGCGGCGATAAGACCGGTGATGCCCAGCAACACCGGCAGCAGCGGTTCGCTTACCGCTCCTGCGCGCCGTGGCGCGATCCTACGGTTTCTCCTGCGTGTATTCGTCAATGACATCTTCGATTGCGGCGGCACACACCCGGCAAAAATAATCCGTTCGCGTGAACATCAGGCAGTTCTGCTCGGACCGGTAAAATCCCTCGGCTTCGTAATTCGCGCCTTCGAAAGCACCGATCGCATCCCTGTACTGTGATTTGCTGAAGAGTTCCTCGGTAAATTCCTTCGTGTAGCGGAACAGGGCGTTCATCTCCTCCTCGGATACGTTGGCGGCCCGCATCTCCGCACGCCTCTTCTGCACGGCGATCGAGTGCTCCTCGAATTCCGCTTTTGGCCACGGCGTCGGCAGCGGTGTATTCGGTACGACCAGGTGCTTCCACTTGAGTTCCGCCGGATCGAGCAGAGCCGTCACGTTGGGTTCGTAGGGCTCCACGATACTGGCCGGCGGCTCGTAGGCCACCGCACTCGTGTAGTACTCGTCGGCGAGACCCGCGAAATGGTGACCGAATTCGTGGACGAAGAGATAAGGTGCCCACTCGTTGTTGGCCGCCGCCGTGCTGAACAGGCCGTAGATACCGCCGCCGCCGTATACCTCCGTATTGGTGAGTATCTCGATGAAATCGTAGGGTGTGGAGGAGGCGATGCGACGCATGCTCTTGTTGTCGAACGTCAGCACGTACCGCTCGGAGCGGAACGCGTCGTACGTCGTGCCGATCGGGGTGTCGCGGTAGGTGTTCGTCGACGGCCGGGATACGCCGGGCTCGGCCGACGCGGGCGCCAGCGCCCACACGTTGAAGTCGTCCTTGCGTTCCTTGAACGGGGAGGTTGCAAACAGCACGTCTGCGAGTTCCCTGGCTTTGGCAACAAACTCGTCGTGTTCCTCTTGCGTGTAGCCATCGCCGAGGATTAGCAGGTCCACTTTCGTGGCCGGGTCGCCATTGTCGAGTATAGCGATCACCCGGTCGGCATAGGCTGCAGACTCGCGATGCACCATGTAGTCGTTCGGGTCGATGGGCAGGCGCCAGATCTCCTCGAATTGATTCTGTGCGTTGCGTTTCTTCAGGACGAGTTCGAACTCGTCGGCCTGTGCCGGGAACCGCACGGACTCGTGGTAGGTGCGATTCATCTGCTTCGCTTCGCGCGTCGTTTCCCATTCACCGTAGATGCTGCTGAAACTCCTGGACCAGGCCACATCGCCATTCTCGGGATCGGTAATCTCGAACAGGTATTTACCTCTTAGCGTCTCATCGATCGGGTAATGCATGTTGCCGGTCCATGGCAGCGGCTCGAGCACAACCTGGTCGAGGCTGAACATCTCGATCTCGTGGTTTCCCGAGTGATAGAAGTCGACGCGCAGCGTAGCGGGCGCCTGCGCCAGCGCGGGGGCGGTCAGGAGTAAGGAAGCCAACAAGAGAAATGCGGTTCGTTCGATGCTCATTCCGGATCCTTACAGGGATTGCTGCTTCCTTTATAGCAAATACCGTTAACGTATACTGGCTCCGTGCACCGCTACGTAACAATGTTCGCCCTCATCGTTGCGGGCGAAATCGTCTTCGGTCTGCCGTTTCACACGGCGCGCTTTTTCCGGCCGACGCTGCTCCAGGTTTTCGGCTTCACCAATACCCAACTGGGAGACCTGTTCGCCATCTACGGCATAACGGCGATGATCTCGTATTTTCCCGGCGGCGCGCTCGCGGATCGCTTCCCGGCACGTTCCCTGCTTACGGCTTCACTGTTTGCGACGGGGGCGGGCGGGCTGTTCATGGCCACCATCCCGCCGGTGATGCCCACAGGCCTGCTTTACGGCTTCTGGGGTATTACGACGATCTTCCTGTTCTGGGGCGCATTGATCCGCGCGACCCGCGAGTGGGGTGGTGAATCGACCCAGGGTCTGGCGTTCGGCATCCTCGAAGGCGGACGAGGCCTCGTCGCGGTCCTGATCGCGAGTCTCGCGCTCGCGGTCTTCGCATCGATCATGCCCGAGAACGCGAATCTTGCGAGTGAAGAGGTCAGGCGCGACGGCATGCGCAGCATCATCCTGGTGTACACGGCGGCCGCGTTCGCGGCAGGCGTACTGACCTGGTTCACGGTACCGGTGCCGGACGCGGCGGGCTACAGGAGCAGGCACCCGCTACAGGGTATGGCCCGGGTTATGCGACGGCCGGTGATCTGGGCGCATGCCGCAGTCATCGTGTGCGCATACAGCGCTTACAAGGGGCTCGACAACTACTCGCTATATGCGGTCCAGGTGCTGGGCATGGACGAGGTGCGAGGCGCCGCGCTGTCGACCTACGGCGGCTGGATACGGCCGTTCGCGGCGGTCATAGCAGGGGTCGTGGCAGATCGCTTCAACGCCGCACGCTCCATCGGCGTGTCTTTTGCGGTGCTGATGGTTTCGTGGACGCTGCTCGGTCTGTCGTCAACGGATGCAGCGTCGCTGAATCTCGTTTACCTGAACCTGTTCGTAACCTTTTTCGCCGTGTTTGCGCTGCGCGGTATTTACTTCGCGCTGCTCGAGGAGAACCGGACACCACCGTACCTGACCGGCGCCGCCGTCGGCCTGGTATCGCTGATCGGGTACACGCCGGAGATCTTTTTCGCGCCGATAACCGGCCGGATTCTCGACGCCAATCCCGGCATCGTCGGCTTTCGCCATTACTTCCTGTTTCTCGCCGCCATCGCATTGCTCGGTATCTGCGTGGTGCTGGTGCTACTCAAACTGCGCCGCACGGGTGATCTCTGGCCCGAGCCGGACACGAAGTAACAGGGTGCCAGCGTGAAATAATCGTCCGCGGCATCGGGTCTGAATATAGTGATGCCGCCTTACGAGACGTTCAAACAACAAGTGCAGCGCAACATCGTTGCGCTCATCAGCGTCTTCATTGCCGTCAGCAGCCTCAGCTACAACACCTGGCGTAACGAGAAGTCCGAACACAACCGAAATCAGCGACAGGCCTCGTTCGAAGTGCTGTTGAAGCTGGGCGAACTGCGCGAACTCGTCTACCACCTCGAGTACGACAGGGCGGTTATCGAGCGCAGCGCGGAGCGTACGGGATGGGTGACCGTGTTCGTGGTTCGGGATCTTGCCAGTGTACTCGAGGACCCGGTGCCTGCCGCAGCCGAATCTCTGTACGGTGTATGGAACGATCGCTCCGCGGGGCTCGCTGCACGTAACGGGAAAGGCGAGCTCGTCGGAACGAGCAGGCATGCTATCGAAGCGGAAATCGACCATCTCCGTGATATCACGCTCGAAATGTTGCAGGGGCTCGAATAACACCCGTCTCGCTTGTTTCGCTGTCGCGCGAGGACCATAATCGTTCGCCACATTCCTGAAGGGGGAGATGTCATGAACAAAGGATTACTTGTGCTGTCTGCCGCACTTGCCGTTGCCGTCCTGCCGACCGCCCAGGCCGATACGGACAAGCTTGCCGCTGTGCTTGCCGCACAGCCCGACGACGCGAAGGCTCGCTACCAGTACCGGCATCCGCAGGAGACAATCGAATTCTTCGGCATCGAACCGGGCATGACCGTGCTCGAAGGCCTGCCGGGGCGCGGCTGGTACACAAAGGTCCTGCTGCCGTATCTCGGCAGCGATGGTCACCTGGTCGGCGCCAATTACCCGCTGGATCTCTGGCCCAATTTTTCGTTCGCCACCGAAGAGTTCATGGCCGAGATGTCGCAATGGCTCGAGAACTGGCCCGCCGGCGCCGAGGAGTGGCGCGGCGAGGACGGGGCGAGAATCGATGCCTTCTGGTTCGGCGCCATGCCCGACGAAATGGCGGGAACGGCCGATGTCGTATTCTTCGTCCGCATGTTGCACAACGTCTCGCGCTTCCAGTCGGAAGGCAAGGGCGACTATCTCGACATGGCGCTGAACGATGCCTACAAGGCATTGAAGCCGGGCGGTGTCCTCGGTGTTGTGCAGCATCATGCGCGCGACGACGTGTCCGACGAATGGGCGAACGGTTCGCACGGCTACATGAAGAAGCAGGTCATCACCGACAAGATCGTCGCGGCCGGCTTCGAGTTCGTGGCCGAAAGCGATATCAACGCCAATTCCAAGGACCAGCCGTCGGGCGATGACGTCGTATGGCGCTTGCCGCCTACCTACGCGACGAGTGGCGACGACGAGGCACTCAAGGCCAAGTACGCGGCGATTGGCGAGTCCAACCGCATGACGCTCAAGTTCAGGAAGCCGGAGTAAGCCTTAACCGAAGCGCCGCTCGTACTCCACATCGATCGGCGAGCGATGCGATGATCCCGCCGGCTAGTCGTGTCGGCCAGTGCCGGGAAAGCGTCCATGGAACAATAATTGGCAATTACCTAATCAAGTCACGGCTTATTTATTGGTTAGCCTGCGGAAGTCACACCATATCGAACAGCAACAGCTCCGCATCGCTTTTCGCCTTGATGTCCAGGGCCTGCTGGTCGACGACCGCTATGGCATCGCCCGTCTCGATTGTCTCACCGTCGATCTCGACCGTACCCCTGACGACCTGCAGGAATCCGCGCCGGCGGCCGTCAAAGGCGTAGCCGATCGATTCGCCGGCATCGAGCACCGTCGATGACAGGCTGATGTCCTGGTGAATGGTCAACGAGCCGTCGCGCCCGTCCCGGGAGCCGACGAGTCGCCAGCGGTTGCGTTTTTCCTCGGCAGGGAAGAGCTTCTGCTCGTAACCGGGCTCGAGCCCGTTCTGCTCCGGCAGGATCCAGATTTGCAGCAGGTGCGCCCTGTCCGTTTCCGAGGCGTTGAACTCGCTGTGCAACACGCCGGTGCCAGCGGTCATGCGCTGCAGTTCACCGGGCAGGATCACGGAGCCGTTACCCATGCTGTCCTTGTGCTCGAGTGCACCGTCCACCATGTAGGTAACGATCTCCATGTCCCGGTGAGGGTGGGTACCAAAGCCCTTGCCCGGTTCGATCCAGTCCTCGTTGATGACGCGCAACTTGCCGAACCCCATCATCGAGGGATTGTGGTAGTCGGCGAACGAAAACGTGTGCTTGCTCTTCAGCCATCCGTGATCGGCTGTGCCGCGTGAATCTGAGCGAATGACATCGATCATTGATCTCTCCGGGAAAGGGTTTGCGTGATGAAGCTCAGGCGCTGCGCAGTCGTGCAAAGACCGGCGCCTGCAGCGCGAACTTGCCGGGGCCGAGCAGGGCCTGCACGACAGCGGCGACCGCGAGAAACGCCGGGTACTCCCAGCCGCCATTGGCATTGTTGAACACCCAGCCCGAGCCGAAGTGTACGTATACGGCGCCGAGCAGCACTGGCAGTAACGCGATGGAAACCGCGGGAACGGCGACGCCTGCGAGCAGCAGCACGCCACCGCCGATTTCCGCAAACGTCACGACGTAGGCGAGCCAGCCCGGGAAGCCAACCTGCTCGAAGAAACCCACCGTGCCCGGCAAGGTAAATACCATGACCTTGAGTAGACCGTGAGCGATGAACATCGTACCGAGGGCAAGGCGCAGCAACAGCGCTGCAATGTCTGTGTTCTGGTTCATTTCCTGTCTCCTTTTCCAGCGTGATTGTCAGGCTACCCGTGGCTCGAGCCGCGGGGCCGTGTGAATGAGTTCGGCGATGCGAACACGTGCCGCATCGATGGATTCTTCCGCCTTGCTGTTGAGCTGCTCGGCAGCGATTACTTCGACGTCCGTGATGCCGATGAATGCGAGCGCATGCCGGAGGTACGGCGTCGCGAAGTCCATCGGGCTATCGACGGGGACACCGCCGGAGGCGATGACCAGGTAGGCTTTCTTGCCTTCGAGCAGTCCCTTCGGACCGGTCTCCGTGTAACGAAACGTAAGCCGTGCACGCGCCACCATGTCGACCCAGGCTTTCAGAGCAGCCGGTACGCCGAAGTTGTAGATCGGTGAGCCGATGACGAGGACGTCGGCTGCCTTGAGCTCGGCGACCAGCGCATCGGACTCCGCAAGCGCTGCACGCTGTCCGGCACTGCGCTCTTCGGGCGCAGTGAAGTTGGCATTGATCCAGGCATCGTCGACGAATGGCAGGCCCTTGTTCAGGTCGCGCCGGGTCAGAGCGACGGTGCCGTGGCGTTCCTCGAGGGCGCCGATGAGGTCGGCGCTCAGCATACGGCTGACGGAGCCGTCGTTGCGTCCGCTGGCAGCCACCTCGAGGACTTTCAGGGGCGTATTCCGTGTCGTGTCGTACATTCTGCGTCTCCAGTGTTCTTGCCCGTCGCGGGCCGATTACCTTGAGGCGCAGTCTGACTATTGACCAGGATTAGATAAACCGTATTATCTGGATAAGATTGTTCTCATAAAAGCAACAATATGCGCCGATTCAAGGACCTGGAGGCGTTCATCGCCGTTGTCGAGTCGGGCAGCTTCACGGCGGCCGCGGAACGCCTCGATATCGCCAAGTCGGCGGTGAGCCGGCGCGTATCGTCGCTCGAGGAGCGTCTGGGCGTGCAGCTGCTGCGCCGAACGACCCGCCGGCTGAACCTCACCGAGACCGGGCAGAGCTATTACGAGCACAGCGCCCGTATCCTCGCCGACCTCGACGAAGCGGAAGCCGCCGTCCTGCAGCAGCACGGCGAACTGCGGGGCAATCTCCGCGTTGCACTGCCGCTGTCTTTCGGCACCCGCCACATGTCCGAGCCGATCGCAGAATTCAGCCGCCGCCACCCGCGCGTGAGTTTCGATCTCGACCTCAACGACCGCCGCATCGACCTGATCGCCGAGGGCGTGGACGTCGCCGTGCGCATCGGCCGGCTGGCCGACTCCACGCTCATCGCACGACGCCTGTTCGAGGCGCGCACCGTGGTATGCGCGTCCCCGGAGTACCTCGAGCGGCGCGGCACACCGCAAACGCCGGACGAACTCGCGGACCATGATTGCCTCCTGTACAGCAACCTGCCCGACCCCGCGAAATGGGTGTGCACGAACGAGGAGGGCGGTCGTCATTCCATCGACGTGCCCGCCACGATGATTGCGTCGAGCGGCGACTTCCTGTGCGCGGCCGCCAGCGAGGGACTTGGGATCGTGATGCAGCCGACTTTTATTGCGGGCGAGGCGATCAGCCGCGGCGAACTGCAGCCCGTGCTGACCGATTACCAGTGGCCCGTGACCCCGGCGTACGCGATCTATCCGCCAACGCGGCATCTTTCGTACCGCGTGCGCGAGTTCATCGACTTCCTGGCGGAGCATTTTGCCGGCGTGCCGTACTGGGATCGCGATTGCTGCTAACGGATCCTCGCTGCCGCGACGCTGAAGGCCAGGCATACCTGTCCCGCGTAGTAGAGCGGCAAGCCGAGTACGTAGGTCGGCAGCGGCGGTTCGGTGAAGCGCAGCGCCGCGACGGACAGGTCGGAGAGGTAGAAAAGACAGGCACCGACGACGATCAGCGGCGTGGCACCGGCGCCCCGCGTGCCGAACGCGGTTATGACCATGAGGCTGATGACCGCCGTGTAAAAACGCACGGGCCACATCAGTTCCTGCGGCACGTAAGGATGCAGCCAGAGCAGCACGCCGACCGCGATGGCGAGGACAGGGACGAGGGTGGAAAGAATCCAGCGCCTCTCGACGCCGAGGTTCACGAATGCAGTCACGTAGGCAATATGCGCAAGGAGGAAACTCACGAGCCCGAGCAGGAACCAGCGTTGCGATGTCCCGATGAGGAACGCGTCGCCGAACCAGGACAGCACGAGGCCCGCAAGCACGACGGCGCCGTATCCCGACAGCAATGCTCCTGCAGACAGGGCTGTCAGTACAAAAGCAGACGACGCGGTGAGTTTCGCGGCGGCGGCGATCACAGGCTGGTCGAGCAGCAGTGCGGCGACCAGCACGATGCAGCCTGCGGCGCAAAGCGAAGCCAGCGCCAGGGTTTTGCGATCTCGGACTGTAGCGGACGACAATTGTGTTACCCCGGGGGCATTGACCAGAGTTTTGGAAAATAACAGATCGGGGGCATGCCAAGTGCGCGATGCCTGTCCACGACGATTGTCGATGGCCCGCGAGAACGTGTAAACATTTGCCGCTTGCGGCGGTCCCATATAGGGTTGATACGAAAGGCAACACCCGCAGGATCCCCGATGACACGCACTATGAAAAGCCTTGCTGCCGCTGCACTGCTGATGCTCTTCGTGGGCTCGGTTCACAGCGCCCAGCTCGTTCGCGAGTTTCGCGGTACGGACAACGGCGTCACCCCCGCATTTACGGTGGAGGCGCCGTGGATACTCGACTGGCGCCTGGACGGCGATTATGACCAGCTCGTTGCCCTCGACGTGTCGCTGGTCGAGGCGAAGACCGGCCGCCATATCGGCCAGGTGGTCCATACGAAACGTAAGGGCAACGGCGTGCGGTTGTTCAAGCAGGGCGGCACCTACCAGCTGCGCGTGAGCGGTTCGCTCGCCCGCTGGACGCTGAAGGTCCAGCAGCTCACGCCCGAAGAAGCCGAACTCTTTACGCCCAGGTAGCTGCGTCAGAAGTAGCCGGGCTCATTGCCCGGACGCCATTTGATGTTGCAGCCGATGCTGGCTTTCTGTGCGTCGGAAACCGGCTCCCCGCTCAACACCGCCTCGAGCGCCGCGCGCAGGTCGCGGCCGTCCACCGGGACGTTATTTGACGGCCGGCTGTCGTCGAGCTGCCCGCGATACACGAGCTTGCGGTCCGCATCGAACACGTAGAAGTCAGGCGTGCAGGCGGCGCGGTAGGCTTTGGCGACATCCTGGCCGGCGTCGTACAGATACGGGAAGACGTAACCCCATGCAGCCGCTTCCTCTTTCATCTTCTCCGGGCTGTCGCCGGGGTGGGTAGTGACGTCGTTGCTGTTGATCGCGTAAATGGCCACGGCCCTGTCGCTGTAATCGCGGCCAATGCGCGCCAGTTCCTCGCGCACGTGCTTGACGTAGGGGCAGTGGTTGCAGATAAACATGACCAGGTAGGCGGCCGCGCCGTCCCGGAGGCTGTGCACCGTGCCGTCCGGGTCGGGCAGCGAGAATGCCGGTGCCTCGGTACCCAGCTCGAGCATCTGTGACTCGACTGCAGCCATATCGAACTCTCCCATATTGTTGGCAGGTTGTGCGATCATGCCCTCTGGCTCCGAACCACCGCAAGGGCCCTCGTGGTCGACGTAGCAGCGCCAAAAACCAGTGCCATCATCACGCTCGCCGCCGTCGTGGTAATCGTCGCGGGAATGAAAGCGGCCTCGGCGCTGATCGTGCCGTTCATGATCGCGACGTTCCTGGCCCTTATCACCGTGCGGCCGATGCTGTGGCTGCAGGCCAACCGGGTGCCGACGGTGCTCGCGGCCCTGCTCATCGTCCTGACGATCCTGACGTCCCTTACGGTCGTCGGCGTCGTCGTGGGCCGCTCCCTCGCCGCGTTTACGGCGGCGTTGCCCGCCTACCAGCAGCAGCTGCAGGGCCTCATGGACGGTGCGGTCGCCTTCTTCGCCCAGTACACGGACAGCGACCAGTCCGTCGAGCGCGTCGGCGACCTCATCAACCCGGGCTGGGCGATGGGGCTCGCGGCCACGCTGTTGAACGCGGTCCGCGACATCATGACGAACACGCTGCTGATTACCTTCACCGTCATCTTCATCCTTCTCGAAGCGTCGAGCTTCCCCACCAAGATCACGGCCGCCTTCGGCGATTCGGCGCGCTCGCTGACCGGTACGCGGCAGTTCCTCGACGACCTCGGCCGTTACCTCGGTATCAAGACCCTCGTCAGCATCGTCACGGGACTGCTCGTCTGGCTGCTGACCTGGGGGCTCGGCCTGGATTTTCCGAGGCTGTGGGGCATGCTCGCGTTCCTGCTCAACTACATTCCGACGCTCGGCTCCATCATCGCGGCCGTGCCCGCGGTGTTATTGGCGCTGGTGCAGCTGGGTGCTCCCGAGGCGACGGCCACGGCGATCGGTTTCATGGCGATCAACATTGCATTCGGCAACTTCATCGAGCCGCGACTGATGGGCTACGGTGTCGGAATTTCGCCCCTGATCGTATTCGTCGGGCTGATCTTCTGGGGCTGGGTTTTCGGCCCGGTGGGCATGCTGCTATCGGTGCCGTTGTCGATGACCCTGAAACTGGCCCTGGAGAACGATGAGCGCACGCGCTGGGTCGCGGTCTTCATCGGGTCGCAGCGGGATGCGCAGCATACGCTTGCTGCCGTGAACGAGAAAACGTCGGGCTAGGCGGTTTCCGCGAATTCGTCGTCAGGCTCGGTTTCCTCGAGTTGCTCGAGGAGATTGATTGCCACGGCCACGAAGTCCGTCTCTGTGATGATGCCTTTCAGCATGCCGTCGGTCACGACGGGCAGGCAGCCGATGCGGTGTTTCTCGAGGAACAGCGCAGCCTGCCTGAGGCTGGCGTGCTCATCCACGGTCGCGACGTCCGTTACCATAATGTCCTTGATGCCGACATCCGCCGGATGAATGCTGTTGTCGGGGTCGCGCAGGATGGAGTCGGTGGCTGCGAGAACGTTGGTCAGCGTGACCAGGCCGATGAGCGTGTTGTTGTCGTCGACAACCGGCAGGTGATGAATCTTGTTCCTGTGCATCAGTTCGCGCGCCTCGGCGAGATTAGCCGTCGGCAACAACGTGATCAGTTCCGTCGTCATGATGGCATTGAGGGTGAACATCGGCCGCTCCTGCATTCTTCGTAATTTCAGTCTACTCCCAGCGTCCGGCGGCACTATTGCGATTTTCCCCTACAGACAATCGGCCGCGGCGGGGTATCGTAAGAGCAGTTCCGGAGCCGCGATCGCGCGCCCAGGCGCGCTCCTACGGGGCGCCCGAGTATACTGCTGCGACACATCCGGAGGTTGCATGCGCCAGCTGACCACAATCGCCGCACTCCTGCTGGCCGGCTTTGCCTGCCACGCGGCAGAACCTGCCACGGATGCGCAACAGATCGTCCGCGCCGCTGTCGATCACTGGCGCGGGCTGTCGTCGTACAGCGAGATGTCCATGGTGATCCATCGGCCCGACTGGGAGCGGTCGATGACCATGCAGGCCTGGACGAAGGGCGACAAGCAATCGCTCGTGCGCGTCATCGAGCCGAAGAAGGACCGCGGCAACGGCACCCTGACCGATGACAACAACATGTGGACCTTCTCTCCCAAGGTGAACCGGGTCATAAAGATCCCTTCGTCGATGATGGGCCAGAGCTGGATGGGGTCGGATTTCTCGAACAAGGACGTCGCGAGGGCGGACGACATCGTCGACCAGTACGACCATACCCTGCTTGGCACCAGTGAAGTGGACGCCATAACGGTCTTCGAGATCCGCTCGGTGCCGCACGAGGAGGCGGCGGTCGTCTGGGGGCGTGAGGAACTCCTGATCCGCGAGGACCACGTCGTTCTCGAACATCGCTTCTACGACCAGGACGGTGAACTCGTGAAGGCGCTCGAGACGCTCTCGATCGAGGAGATGGGCGGCCGCACAATTGCCAGCCGCCAGCGCATGGCCAAGGCGGACGCACCCGAGGAGTGGACGGAGATTGCGGTTAACTCCGTAGAATACGAGATAGACATCCGCGACAGTGTGTTTACTCTTTCTAATCTGCGGAATCCCAGGGACTGACCACCGTGAACCTCGTCCTGCGCCTGGCCTGGCGGAACCTGTGGCGTCAGCCGCGCCGCACGTGGCTGACGACAGGTGCGATGGTAT
>Ga0224513_10000736_pt1 | contig 12946 bp, 11 predicted proteins | sample SF_May12_sed_USG_5_FD_169109 | JGI IMG/M metagenome (GOLD analysis project Ga0224513, IMG submission 169109) | Sediment microbial communities from San Francisco Bay, California, United States - SF_May12_sed_USGS_21 | ecosystem: Environmental > Aquatic > Marine > Sediment | place: USA... | reverse complement strand
GGATACCCTTCTCGGATCAGCCGCGAAGGTATGGTTGGCGGATAATGAGGGACCTTGCGGCGTCTACAGGCTGCAGCTCGGCATCGATGCGCTCTGTCTGCGCGTCGGTCTGCTAGAAAAAGCCGAGCGGAGCATCGATATCCAGAGTTACCTGATCCGCGATGACCTGAGTGGCAATCTCATCGCGCTCAAGCTGATCGAGGCTGCAAATCGCGGTGTCCGGGTGCGACTGCTCATGGACGACGCCCTGACCGAGCCCATCGATGCGGGCCTCCTGAGCCTGAACGACCACATCAACATCGAGGTTCGCGTATTCAATCCCTTTCCGCGGCGCCGCTCCCGGCTGATCAGCTTTATCGCGAACTTCAATATCTTGAACCGGCGCATGCACAACAAGTCGTTTACCGTCGACAACCAGGTGACCATCGTCGGCGGGCGAAATCTCGCGGATGAGTATTACCAGACCAGCGTAACGAGCGAGTTTCTCGACGAGGATATCGCCGCGATCGGTCCCGTGGTCGACGATGTCTCGAATGGGTTCGATGAATACTGGAATACCAAGGAAGCCATACCGATCAGCGTCTTCGACAAGTACGTTCCGCACCAGGCGCTCAACGAGACGATCGAGGCCGGGCAACGCCATCTCGAGAAACAGAGGGACAGCCCCGTGATACGTGGGCTCAACGAACACCTGGTCCGCGAGCTCGTCGATGGTGTGTTGCCATGGGTCTCGGCAAAGACCGAATTGGTGCTCGATCATCCGGACAAGGTGCGCGGGCTCGTTCGCCGGCAGATCGGCGAAGTTACCCAGCGACTGATACAGATGGTCTCATCGGCCACCGAAGAGGTAATCGTCGTTTCACCCTATTTCGTCCCGCAACGCGAAGGTGTGGATTTCTTCGGCGCGCTCGCCAAGAAAGGCGTACGCGTCGTCATATTGACGAATTCGCTTGCGTCCACGAACCACTCGAGCGTACATGCGGTTTATGCACGCTATCGCAAGCCGTTGCTGCGCCACGGCGTTGAGCTGTACGAGTTACGTCCGATCGAGGACGGCAGCATGGTTGGCGACGCGGATAGCGCCAGGCTGACGCTGCATTCGAAGGTTGCGATTGTCGATCGGCTCAGTGCCTTCGTTGGTTCGTTCAATCTCGATCCGCGCTCGCTCTACATCAATACCGAGCTCGGCATGGTCGTCGAGTCCGGCGACATCGCCGGGGCGATGGCATCGTCCGGCCTCGAATCACTGGGGGCGGTGGCGTACCGGCTGCAACTGAATCGAAGGGGGCGCCTGAACTGGCACTACAACAGCCAAGGCGAAATCCTTGTCGCTCGAACCGAGCCTGACACCAGCCTGTGGCGCCGGATACTCACACGGCTGATGGGCCTGCTGCCGATCGAAGAACAGATGTAGTTATTCGGCGTCTTCGACCAGGCATTCCTGCAGCTCGTTTGCATAGCGCTCCTCGCGCACAGCACCGCGCTGCATGGTTATCTGGTAGCCGACGTAGTATTTGAATACGTTACTGACGTAGGTAACCGTCTCCCTGCCGATTCTGCGTGCAGCGATGATCTCAACGTTGTCGAACCAGCGGTTGGGATCGTAACCGTTCTCGGCCGCTTCCAGCCGGTAGCGGTTGATCTTGGCCGGGCCGGCATTGTAGGCGGCCAGGCTGAAGATCCACTGGTTCAGGTCACCGAACTTCTCATCTGAAAAATACCGATCCGCGATGAAGCGCATGTACTTTGCGCCGGCATGTACGTTGCCGTCGACCGTGGTAATGTCGTCGATGCCGACGTTCTTGTCCGCTGCGGTCGACGGCTTTATCTGCATGATGCCGATGGCCCCCGCAGGGCTCCTTCGGTCCTGGCGCAACCCGGACTCCTGGAAAGCTTGTGCCGCGAGCATCAGCCAGTCGAAATCGAATTTCTCGCCGTATTCCTGAAACACGCCGATCAATTCCTGCATCTTCTGTAACGATTTGCCTGTGTGGGAACAGCGAACGCGTGATGCGTTGGACAGGTAACGGTTGTACGTATCGTTTCCAACAAGCGTCCCCTTGCCGTACTTTTTCAGGAAGCCTTTGATGATTCCCGCAAATTGCGGATTGTCCTTGCGCATCGCCCAGGCTATCGAGCCCCCTTCGTTCACGACGAGGTCGTCGCGCACAACGATGTTGGGAAACACGGTCGCCCAGAATTCCGCCTTGTAATCGTCCATGACGGTCATTTCGATCATTCCGCCGTTTACCATCTCGAGCAGGTCCTCTGCTTCCAGTATCTCGTCCGCGAGATGGATAGCGGGTGGCTCGAGCCCGCGGGACCCGAAATCTGCGATCAGGGCCTGCATGTGCTCGAAGTAACTGCTGGACTCGCGAATGACAATCTCCTTTCCCGCCAGGTCGTCCAGAGTATCGATCGGGGGCGCGCCGGGACCGGTGACGATGACTTCGTCGATATCCCGAAGCATTGGCCGCGCGAAGCTGGCCAGCGCGGATCGCTCAGGCGTGATCGTCAGGTCGCCGGCGGCCAGGTCGGCATGCCCGTCGAGCAAAGCGGGGATGAGCTGGTCACGGCTGACGGGGATCACCACCACGTAGACCTTGATGTTGCGCCGGCCCAGTTCATTGTTTACGTAGGATTCAAGACGCTGCAGCAGGTCGTAAGTAGCCCCCTTGGGCAGGCCATTGACGTAATAGAACTGGTAGCCGCCGAAAGGCACGACGGCGCGAACGATGCGGCGTTCAACCATTCCGTCGAAGTCGCCGAGCCAGGGTTCCCAGATTACGCGGAAAGGCATCGGGAGAATGTCACCGGCAGACACGTTCTCGTCGAGCGCCAGGTACCCCGGCACGGGGGCCGCATCCGTGTCCGATGCGGCAGCGTCCTCCCCGGATTCGTCGGTCAAGGCCGGATCCGGCGGGTCGCCGTCGGCAGCCGACCCCTGCGGGGGCTGTTCGCCGCCGCATGCCGCGATCCAGGTCAGGGCGAGCAGGACTGCAATCTGGATTTTCATGGTCAACCGGTAGAGACGGTGGATAGTCGAATTCTCGCAGCTGTTCGTTCCGGAAACCAGAACTCGCCGACCGGCCGGTTGCCATTCAGGGTGCTTGACGTCCGTAATGCCTGCAGCTGAGACTGTGCAGATGAGTGAGCTGGATTACAGAGGCGTGGCGGCGGCTGCGAGGGAAGCATCGGCGAGGGTTGCGGACCTGGTTCGAGAAACACCCCTCGACTATTCATATCGATTCAGCGCCGAGACGGGCGCCGAGGTGTACTTCAAGCTCGAAAATCTTCAATACACGGGCTCGTTCAAGCTGCGCGGTGCAGCGAATCGCGTCGCGACGCTGACGCCGGAGCAAAAGAAGGCCGGGTGTGTGACGGCGTCCAGCGGCAATCATGGTGCGGCCGTCGCGTACGCCATGGGAAAGCTGGGTATCAACGGCGTCATATTCGTGCCCGAGCAGACCTCGAGTGCGAAAGTCGATGCAATAAGGAGTTACGGCGGCGATGTCCGGTTTTTCGGCACTGACGGCCTCGATACCGAGCTGCATGCCCGCGACTACGCCGATGAGCACGGCATGTTCTACCTGTCGCCTTACAACGACCCAGAGGTCATCGCGGGACAGGGCACTTGCGGTATCGAAATAGCGGCTCTGATGCCGCAGGTCGATGTGCTGTATGTTGCGGTCGGCGGTGGCGGGCTCGTCAGCGGCGTTGCCAGCGTGCTCAAGTCCGCTCAACCAGCGATCCGTATCGTGGGCTGTCAGCCCGAGGCATCGGCCGTCATGGCACACTCGGTCGAGGCCGGCCGGATCATCGATGAAACCAGCCGGCCAACCCTGTCGGACGGCACCGCGGGAGGCATAGAACAGGACGCGATCACGTTCGGCCTGTGCGAGACGCTGGTCGACGAGTTCGCACTCGTCAGCGAGGCCGAAATAGGCGCGGCGATGTGCCGGTTCATCGACTTTGAACATCAGCTCATCGAGGGCGCCGCGGGCGTCGCGCTGGCTGCCATGTTGGCGCAAAAAGACGCTATTGCCGGGCTGAAAGTGGTGGTCCTGATCTGCGGTGGCAACGTCAGCCGCGATACCCTGAAGCGTGTCCTTTAGTTGACCGGACGGTCGCGTGCCGCGCGATGAATTGCTGCGCTATAGCCGGCGTACTACGCTTCAGGCGTCGTTTTTTTGAACCGGGGGGCGAAACAGCCCTCAAACCTCGAGGAAACCCAAAGAAAAACCGAAGTCAGGGATCCGCCATGCATCATTCTGTCGTCTTCGTCATCTCGATCATGTCTGTCATCGTGGCCGGCACGGCAGCCGCCGATGTCACGGCATTCGTTAACGTCAACGTGCTTCCGATGTCGGCGGAGAGGATCATCGCGCAGCAGACCGTCATTGTTCGAGACGGCGTTATTGGCACGATCGGCAACGTTGACGAAGTGCCCGTGCCGGAAGATGCGCGGGTGGTCGACGGTACCGATCGATTTCTCATACCCGGATTGGCCGAGATGCACGCTCACGTGCCGCCGGCCGGATCCGGCCAGCTCGAACGTGACTTCGCCCTGTTCGTCGCAAACGGCGTCACCACGGTGCGGGGCATGCTCGGACACCCTTCACACCTGCAGCTCCGCGAGGACCTGCTCGAAGGCAGGATGTTCGGTCCGAGGCTGATCACGTCCGGCCCCTCGCTCAACGGACGGTCGGTCAGCAGTGCGGCGGACGGGGCGCGCCAGGTCAGGGAACAGCATGAGGCGGGCTATGATTTCATCAAGATTCACCCCGGTCTCGACGATACGGAATTCACGGCGATCGCCGCGACAGCCAACGAGCTGGGCATCGCCTTTGCCGGCCACGTTCCGGCTGCGGTCGGCCTCCGCAACGCGTTGAGATCAGGTATTGCAAGCATCGACCATCTCGATGGCTACATGGCGGCGCTGATGCCGCCGAAATACGACGCCTCCGGCGGGTACGGTGGGTTCTTCGACGTGCTGCTGGCCGGCGACGTCAATACAGACTGGATAGTGTCGCTTGCCGAGGCTACCGCCGCGGCCGGAACCCGGATCGTTCCCACGGAGACCCTGGTAGAGCAACTCATCAACGAGGTCCCCGTGAGCGAGCTGCGTAGCCGCGTCGAGATGCAGTACGTGCCGGCGGCCACGGTCGGTCGCTGGGTCGAAGCGAAACAGCGGCAGCAGCAGGAGCGCGGATTCAGCGCAGAAGTCGCGGCGCAAGCCGTACGCATACGGCGATCCCTGATACTTTCGCTGCACGAGGCTGGCTCCGGAATCCTCCTCGGCTCGGACGCCCCGCAGATTTTCAACGTTCCCGGGTTTTCACTGCACCGGGAGCTGGAGCTCATGGTCGCGGCGGGATTGACACCTTACGAGGCGTTGCAGGCCGGCACGACCAACGTGGCGCAATTCCTGGGACTGAGGACGGGCGTGATAGAAGCCGGGCACGAGGCGGACCTCGTCATGCTCGACTCGAACCCCCTCGAGGATATTTCCAGCACGCGCCGCGTGCATGGCGTCATGGTAAGGGGCAGCTGGTACTCGGGTGCCGATATCGAGGCGATGCTCGCACGCTTCCGGCTCGACGGCGGCGACTGATTTCGTCGCTATGCAACCAAAGGGCACCGAGCGGCGTCTTACTGGTAACAGTACAACGCACAGATGTCTCGGGAGATAACAATGCGTGGATTTATCGTCATGGCGATGTTTGCCGTGAGCTTGTCACATGCGGGCTCGCATGATTACAGCGAGGTCAGGAATCTCGAACTGGATGCGTCCGGATTATCGGACGTGTTTATCGATGCCGGGGCCGGCGTTCTGATCGTCAATGGCGTCGAGGGCAGCGACGAGATCGTCGTGGTCGCGACAATTATCGTGGACGGCAAGGACGAGGATGAAGCACGGAAGCTGATCGAAAAACGTCTGCGCCTCGACCTGGAACGTGACGGCGACAGGGCGAAGCTGAAGGCGGGCTTTGGCACCGGATGGGGCTGGGACGGTGACGCCGAGATCGACCTCGATGTGCGCATGCCGGCGCAGCTCGCACTTGTGATCGACGACGGTTCGGGTCCGATCAAAGTCCATGACATCGCGAACAGCGTCCGGATCGACGACGGCAGCGGCCCGATTGAACTCGGCAATTCCGGTGACATCGATATCGACGACGGCAGCGGCTCGATAACGCTCGAGAATACCGGTGGTGTAAAGATTGACGACGGTTCGGGGTCGATCACTATCGTAGGAGCGGCCGGGGACGTGTATGTCGAAGACGGCTCCGGATCCATCGATATCCGGGAGGTCCAGGGTAGCGTGACCGTGGATGACGGCTCCGGTGACATCGAAATCGATGATGTCGAGCACGACCTGATCATCGAGGAAAAGGGCAGTGGTTCGCTGCGGTATACGAATGTCCGTGGCGCTATCGAGCAGGACGATTGAAGGACGCCTGAAGAGACAAAAGACGGCCCCCCCGTGACCTGGGTCCAGGATTTATGGTCTGTAGAGCCCGCCAGCAATGGCGGGCTTTGTTTTGTCAGGCTAGAATGGTCCGACACCCGGAAGACAGGCGCATCGGCAGTTTGCGCGGATAAAAAGCCGTTACAGGCGGTAAGGGGGGACAAGAATGAAACTGGTCAAGCATCTGCTCGATGCAAAGGGCAGAAACGTAATTTCAATTTCGCCAGCGGCTTCGGTGTTCGACGCCATCAAGATTATGGCTGACGAATCAATCGGGTCTCTCGTGGTGATGGACGAGCACGATAAGCTCGTCGGCATCGTGACCGAGAGAGACTATGCCCGTAAAGTCATCGTGAAGGGCCGATCGTCGCACGATACCCCGGTCGAAGAGATAATGACGGCCGACGTCATGACGGCCAGCAGCGAACATACGGTGAAATCGTGCATGGAACTCATGACGGAAAAGAAGTTACGGCACCTGCCTGTCGTCGAGAACGGACAGGTTATCGCGATGGTTTCGATTGGCGATCTCGTGCAGGCCATCATCGCCGATCAGCAGAAAGAGATCGAACATCTCGAACACTACATCAGTAGTTGATGCGTGAGCAGGAAATTCGACGTCGACGAGCGCGTATGGAAGCTGTTCGATGGCTACGTGCACGGCAGCGTTTCCCGTCGTGAATTTCTCGACCGTGCGGCACGCTTCACCGCGGGTGGCGTCTCCGCCGCAACCTTGCTGTCGGTGCTGGGTCCGGACTATGCGCTGGCGCAGCAGGTTGATCCCGACGACAAATCCATCACCGTAAGCTACAAGAAGTATTCGTCGCCGAAAGGTGCGGGCGTAATGCGCGGTTACTTTGCGCGGCCTTCCAGGACTGATCACAAGTTGCCCGGCGTCGTTGTGATACACGAGAACCGCGGACTCAATCCTTATATCGAAGATGTCGCGCGGCGGCTCGCCGTTGCCGGTTTCATCGCATTCGCGCCGGACGCGCTCACGCCGCTCGGCGGTTATCCCGGCAATGACGACGATGGCAGAGCACTGCAGCGCCAGCGCGATCGGGAAGAAATGACCGAGGACTTTGTCGCCGCCGTGGACTTCCTGCGCGAACATCCCGACACCGCCGGTCGCGTCGGGGCAGTGGGCTTTTGTTTCGGCGGCGGCATGGTGCTCGAACTCGCCATCAGGCTGCCGGATCTCGACGCAGGCGTCGCATTTTATGGTCGTCATCCGGATGCCGATCGTGCGGCCGCCATCGAAGCGCCTTTGATGCTCAATCATGCCGGCCTGGACGAGCGGGTCAACGCCAGTTGGCCGGCTTTCGAAAAAGGGCTGAAGCTGGCGGGTGTGGGATACATTCACCACGACTACGAAGGTGTGCAGCACGGTTTCCATAACGACACCACGCCGCGCTACGACGAAAAAGCGGCTGAACTCGCGTGGACAAGAACCGTCGAATTCTTTGACAAGCACCTGAAATCAAACGGTTGAAACCGGGTTCGCGGGGCGAACCTGAAAGATATGACTATCGTTCGTTACCTCCTACTGCTGATGCTGCTGGGGCCGCTGGCCCAAGTGCAGGCTCAGGCGCCCGCCGGGCAATCCGGTGCCATCGCGAAGACCGTCGTCGGGCCCGGCAATGTCGACCTTGCCGACGGCGCAGCAGCGCTGCGGGTGGGAGACGCCGAAGAGGGCGTGAGGTTGACGCAGCGCGGACTCAGCACGGCAAACAGTCAGCGAGATCGTGTCGCCGGCTATTCCAACCTCTGCGCCGGGCTGGTCATGCTCGACCGGCTCGACGAAGCGCTGGAGGCATGCAGCCGCGCGCTCGAACTCGACGATCAGCACTGGCGCAGCTACAGCAACCGGGCGCTGGTTTATCTCAAGCAGGAGCGATACGCGGAGGCGGAGCAGGATATCTCGACAGGCGAGGAACTGAACCCGAATGCTCGTACCCTGAAGACGATCCGGGCGATGTTGCGCGATGCTGTTGATCCCGTGTCGCCGAGCATCATCATTGACGATCGGCGCGAGGCGGCGGCGGATGAAGCGGAGCGGTAGATACTGGCTATCCGTCGTGTCGTTGCTATACGCGACGAGTTATGCGGCTGACGAAGCTCACATCACTAACCCGGAAGTCGAGATCCGCGAGCGCATGCCACTCAACACCGTCGCGCCGGTTTATCCCTCCATCGCGCGCCGCGACAGGATCGAAGGGGACGTCCAGGTCTGTTTCAATGTGGATCGCGACGGCAGGCCGTATCGAATTGCCGTACGCACCAGCACCAATCGCATTTTCGAGAAACCGGCTATTCGCGCGATCAGGGCGTCCCGTTACCAGCCTCTGCCGAAAGACCAGCCGGTTCCGGCAATCAAGACCTGCCGGACGTTTCGATTCCGTCTGGAGTCTGCGTCCGGTAACTGACTCAGTCGACCAGTCCGGCCGCGAGTTTCGCGGAGCGCAGCGTGTTCGCCATCAGCATGGTGATCGTCATCGGTCCGACGCCGCCGGGTACGGGTGTTATGGCTTTGGCCACCTCGCTAGCCTCGTCATAGTTGACGTCGCCGATCAGCTTCGCCTTCGTCTCACCATCGACCTCTGTCTCGACGCGGTTGATGCCCACGTCGATAACGACAGCTCCCGGCTTGATCCAGTCGCCGCCGACCATGTTGGGGCGCCCGACCGCGGCGACAACGATATCGGCGCCGCGCACTACAGCAGGCAGATCTTTCGTGCGGCTGTGGGTGATCGTTACGGTCGCGTTCCGCGCAAGCAGCAAGCTCGCCATGGGCTTGCCGACGATATTGGAGCGGCCAATCACGACTGCACTGAGGCCGGACAGGTCGGCGCCGAGATGGTCCTCGATCATCAACATGCAGCCTGCGGGGGTGCAGGGCACGAACGCATCCGCCGTATCGCCGGCCGTGAGCTTGCCGATATTGATGTAATGAAAGCCGTCGACGTCCTTCGACGGCGCAATCGACTGCGTTATCTGGTGCTCGTCCAGGTGATCGGGTAGTGGAAGCTGTACGAGAATACCGTGGATGGCCTTGTCCTCGTTGAGTGACGCAACGAGATCGAGCACATCGCGTTGCGATACGTCGGCCGGCAGCGAATGCTGTATCGAATGGAAGCCACAGGCATCCGCCGTGCGCTTCTTGTTGCGCACGTAGACCTGGCTCGCCGGGTCTTCACCGATGATGACCACTGCTAGGCCCGGCTTGATGCCGTGATTGCCAGCCAGCGCGGCTGTTTCTTCCTTGATTTTTTCCGACAGTTCAGCCGCCTTGGCCTTGCCGTCGATACGAATTGCACTCGCCATGAGTCGGGTTCCTGTAGGTCGAAGGCGCGGGCATGGTAACGCCGGCGTCAGTTTGCGTAAACTGCGCGATATACCTAACGCAGGCACTACCGGAAGAGCAACGATGATCGAGTCCTGGCTGGAACGCTGGCGCGAAGGCCGCATCGGCTGGCACGAGGAAGGCGGAAACGCGAGCCTCAGGAAATACTGGCGCGCCGGAGGCAGGCGCGTTCTCGTGCCGATGTGCGGAAAGACGGTCGACATGCTGTGGCTGGAAGCACAGGGCAATAGCGTCGTCGGTGTGGAGCTTTCCGACATTGCGGCACGCGCATTCTTTGAAGAAAACAGCCTCCGCTATACGCTTCGCGAGGGAAAGTTGCCTGCCTACGCCGCCGTGGACCGCAGGATCAGGATTTATTGCGGCGACCTGTTCGATTTCAATGAGCCGGGACATACCGGCTGGTACGATCGCGGTGCGCTTGTCGCGACCCCGACTGAGCAACGCCCCGCCTACGCGAAGCACATCGACGCGCTGCTGGCGCCGGATGCCTACAGATTGCTGATCACGCTGAACTATGATGACGACATCGCCACCGGTCCGCCGTTTTCCATTCCCAGGGAAGAAATCTGGCGCTACTGGCCGGATCTGCGGGAGATCGATCGCTACGACGACATTGAAAATGGCCCGCCAAAGTTCCGCGACGCCGGGTTGAAAGAGATGTTCGAGACCGTCTGGCGCTGACGCCCGAGCCTCAGATACCCATCTTGGCAAGCAGATCCGTGATCTCGCGGGTTATGCGCTCGGCAACCGGATGCGTGGCGGCAAATCGTGATTCGAGTTCCCTCGCGCTGTCGCTCAGTGTGTCACGGCTGCCGGATGTGATTTCGTCGAGGTCGTCATTGAGCTTCGACAACAACTCGCGCGTTTCCTCGTCGATTTCGCCCGTCGATTTCAATTCCTTGTCGAGTTCGACGAGAAGAGTGCGGATTCGTTCGCTGTTCAATGATTTACTCCCGCAAATGCGTCAGGCTACGTCTTCGACATCTTTCAGACGCAGTTCGTGCTTGCTGACCGGCAGTTCGCGGATACGAATACCGGTTGCGTCGAAAATCGCGTTGGTGAACGCCGGGGCAACAGGCGGCGTACCGGGTTCCCCGGCGCCACCCAGAAGCCCGCCGCCATCGATGATGTAGGTCTCGATAGCGGGGGCCTCGTTCATGCGCAGCATTCGATAATCGTGGAAATTCGATTGCAGAACGGCGCCGCCGCTGATGGATATTTCGCCATAGAGCGCGGCGGTCAGGCCGTAGGCGATGCCGCTTTCCATCTGCGCGATGAGGTTGTCGGGATGGACGGCATAGCCCGGATCCACGGCGCATACGACGCGCCGCGCCCTCGGCTTGCCGTTTACGATCTCGACGTCCACGACCTGCGCGACGATGGTTCCAAAGGAACGGTGGATGGCGATACCGCGGCCCATGTTCGCGGGCAGGCTTTCTCCCCACGATGATTTCTCCGCCGCAAGATCCAGCACCGCTGCAAAACGCGGTTCGCCGGCCAGCAACTCGCGCCGGTATTCGTAGGTATCCCGGCCGGCAGCTATCGCCAGTTCGTCGATGAACGACTCGGTGAAGAACGCGTGCAGCGAGTGGTCGACGCTTCGCCAGAAGCCCCAGGGCACGTGCGTCTCGCTTTCGCTGTAGACGATGGCCTGGTCCGCGATGGCGTAGGGGATATGCGGCGCTTCCTCGGGGTCGTGCTTGTTGACGTAGTGGTTGTGCCACGCAACAGGCTGTCCGGAAGCATCGAGGCCGCCGCGGAATCGGCTGATACTGGCCTGGCGGTAATGGTCGTGACGCATGTCTTCTTCGCGCGACCAGACGAGTTTCACCGGGTACGGCGAATCCGCCGCGATGCGCGCCGCCTGTATGGCGAAGTCGTCAATAGTACGCCGCCCGAAGCCGCCCCCCAGGTACTGGTTGTGCAGAATGACCTGCGACTCATCGATGCCGATGGCCTTGGCTACCTGCTGCGCGAAGCCCAGCGGGTTTTGCGTGCCCAGCCACAACTCGCATCGATCGTCATGCACCCAGGCCGTGCAGTTCATCGGCTCCATGGTAGCGTGGGCGAGGAAGGGAACCCGGTACTCGGCCTCGAGTACCTGTACCGCAGCGTCGAGAGCGGCGTCGGCATCACCCGCTACGAAATCGCTCTTCGCCGTTCCCTCGGCAGCCGCCGAATCGAGCTCGTCGGCGAACTGGCTGAATATGCTGTCCTGGGCTGCCCCGGCATTGCCGCCATCGCCGAATTCGACCGCGAGCTTGTCGAGGCCCTTTTTGGCCTGCCAGTAACCGTCGGCGATGACGGCCACCGCATCGCCGAGGTCGACCACCTTGCGAATTCCCGGAATGTCCTGCACCGAGGACTCGTCCACGGCCAGTACGCGGCCGCCGAAGACGGGGGCCGCCTTGACGGCGGCATACTTCATTCCGGGAAGCGACGCGTCAATGCCGAAGTTCGCCGAGCCGTCCACTTTTGCAGGCACGTCGAATCGCGGCGGTGAAGTGCCCATGATGCGGAACTCGCCCGGAGATTTCAGAGAGGGTTTATCGGGCAGAGACAACGCTGCGGCTGCAGGTGCAAAGTGCGCAAAACTCGCCTCGCGGCCGGACCCGGCATGTCGAATCATGCTGTCGCCGGCGCCGAGTTCGGAAACCGGCACCTGCCATTCATTGGCAGCTGCCTCCAGCAGCACCGCCCGGGTTGCGGCGCCGGTTACACGCATTGCGATCTGGCCGGTCGTGCGGACCGAGAGGCTTCCGCCCGTGATCTGTAGTCCCATCATCTGGGTAGCGCGGAAAAACAGTCCGTCGACGGAGTCGATGAGCCAGGCCGGGAAATCCGCGGCGGGCGCCGAGAATTCACGCGCCAGTGAATAGTTGGCGAATTCCTTGTGGGCGGGCGCCTCCTCGAACCGCACGGTCGACCAGTCGGCGTCGAGTTCGTCGGCCAGCATCATGGCCAGCGCCGTATGCACGCCTTGGCCCATGTCTGCGTGCGGAATGATCGCGGTAATGGTGTTGTCGGGCGCAATCTTCAGCCAGACGTCGAATAGCGACTCACCATCGGCGGCAACGAGCCCCCTGACCTTGTCGGATCGATCGCCGCGG
>Ga0224513_10000735_pt1 | contig 12951 bp, 5 predicted proteins | sample SF_May12_sed_USG_5_FD_169109 | JGI IMG/M metagenome (GOLD analysis project Ga0224513, IMG submission 169109) | Sediment microbial communities from San Francisco Bay, California, United States - SF_May12_sed_USGS_21 | ecosystem: Environmental > Aquatic > Marine > Sediment | place: USA: California... | reverse complement strand
AGTTCCCGTCGCGCTGGGTGAGATCACCGTCACCGCTCAGAAACGAGAGGAAGACATCCAGGACGTGCCGGTGTCGGTCTCGACCCTTCGGAGCGGCGACCTCGAAGTCATCACGACAGGCGGCGCCGATGTGCGGGCGCTTTCGGGCCGCGTGCCGAGCTTGATCATGGAATCGTCCTTCGGTCGCGCCTTCCCACGCTTCTACATCCGCGGCCTCGGCAACACCGATTTCGATCTCAACGCATCGCAGCCGGTGTCGATGGTGGTCGACGAGATCGTGCTCGAGAACCCGGTCGTCAAGGGCCTGCCGCTTTTCGATCTCGACCGCGTCGAGGTTTTGCGTGGGCCCCAGGGCACGCTCTTCGGCCGCAACACGCCCGCCGGTATCGTCAAGTTCGAGTCAGTCAAACCCTCGCAGGAGTTCGACGCCTTTGTCCGGGCCTCGTACGGCACCTACTCGACGACCGACATCCAGGCAGCAGTCGGCGGGTCGCTCGGTGGCGGCTTCTCGGCCCGGTTTTCGGGTCTCTACCAGTCGCGCAGCGATTGGGTGAACAACAATCACGATCCTGGCGAAGACCTCGGCGGCTATACGACGGCCGCTTACCGTCTTCAGCTCTTGTGGGAGCCCAACGACAAGTTCTCAGGGCTGTTCAAGGTGCACGGCTGGGAGGTCAGCGACGGAACAGCACGGATCTTCCGTGCCAACGTTTTCAACGCCGGCAGCAGCAACCTCGTTGATGGCTTCGAGCAAGACCAGGTCTGGTTGAACGGCCTCAATACCCAGGAGATCACGTCGCGCGGCGGCCTGCTGCGCCTCGAGTACGACTTCGGATCAGCCACTCTAACATCCATCACCGGCTACGAGAGCATCCGCGACATGTACAGCCGGGGTGATATCGACGGTGGAACGCCGGACGGCCCAGGTTTCATCCCATTCCAGTCGGAGTCGGCGGGCGCCATGCCGAGTCTCGACCAGTGGACCCAGGAAATCCGCATCGCCAGCAACGGCGGTGGCGCCTTCAACTGGCTGGCCGGTTTCTTCTACTTCAACGAAGAGGTTCTCATTGACAACTTCGGCTATGCCTCGGTCCCACCGGACTACCCCCAGTTCGTGTGGGCGCAGCAGTCCCAGGAGGCGACGGACTACGCCCTCTTCGGAGCGCTGAACTGGGCGGTGTCGGACAGTTGGGACCTCGCCGGAGGCCTTCGATACTCGAGCGTCGAGAAGGATTTCTGGGTCGACATGCCGCAGGAGCTCTTCCCCGGCCAACTCGACGAGCCAATCACGCGATACCTCGAAGACAGTTTCACGAGCTGGGATCTCAGCGCCACCTTCAAGGCCAGCCAGGACGTCAACATCTACGGACGGCTGTCTCAGGGTTTCCGCGCTCCGTCCGTCCAGGGCAGGATCTCCTTCTGTGGCGTGCCTGCGGAATGCGTGACGACTGCGGATACTGAGTCGAACCTCTCGTTCGAGGTCGGGGTCAAGTCGATTCTGGCGCAGAATAAGTTGCGCCTCAATCTGACCGCCTACATCTTCGAGATGAGCGACCAGCAGCTGACCGCGGTCGGTGGCGAGACAAACACTGCCACCTTGCTCAACGCCGACACGACCAAGGGGCACGGCCTTGAGGCCGACATCGAGTGGGTCCCATCCGGCAATTTCTTCATGACCTTCGGCGCGAGCTGGAACCCGACCGAGATTGTCGACCCGGGTTTGACCGTCAACCCGTGCGGTGGTGGCTGCACCGTGACAGATCCCGTGATCGACGGTCTGGCCTACATTAACGGCAACAGCCTGCCGCATGCGCCGGAGTACATCTTCAACGGCATCCTCAACTACCAGTCGGACCCGGTGAACAAGAGCTTCTTCGGGACGTTGGATTTTACCTACCAGAGCGAGAAACACTTCTTCCTCTATGACTCGGTGGAGTTTGTGAGTAACGCGTTTGAGCTCGGTCTGCGTTTGGGTTATGCCTGGCACAACACCCAGTACGAGGTTTCCCTCTTTAGCCGCAACATCACCGACGCGGAGATCGTTCGCAACGGTATCGACTTCAACAACCTGACCGGGATGATGAACGACCCGCGGATCATCGGCGTCGAGTTCGTCGCCAGGTTCTAAGAACCTCGCCGGTACACGGTTCAAACAGCCCCCTCCCTCTGGAGGGGGCTTTTTGTTGTTCGAAACGCCCCTGATACCATCACGCCCGGAGGCCATATGACCCATCGTCTCGGAGCTGCGTGCCTGGTTCTCATTCTTCTCGCCTGCGGTTCTCCGTTGACGGAGGAATCCGCCTCAATCCGTCCACCGGACATCATCCTCTTCCTCGCCGACGATCATGGCCAGTGGGCCTCCGGGCCCTACGGCAACCGGGAGGTCGAGACACCGACCCTCGACTCCTTGGCGGCTTCGGGGCTGCTCATGGCCGACGCCACCAGCCCCGCCCCCGTGTGTTCACCGGCGAGGATCAGCCTCATGACCGGCCGGATGCCCTCCCAGCACGGGGTCCACGATTTTCTCTCCGAGAGCCCTGATTTCGACCACGACTGGATCGAGGGCGAGGTCCTGCTTCCCGAGCTCCTCAAGCAGGCCGGCTACCGGACCGCCCTGATCGGCAAGTGGCATGGCAGCGCCACGAGCTTCGTTCCAGCAAGGGGATTCGACCGCTGGCTCAGCTATGACCAGGGCCCCGAGGACTGGCCGAATCAATACCTCCACCACGGTACGGTCCATCTCTCCGACCAGGGATCGGCGGTCAGCGTGGATGGTTTCCAGCTCGAACACCTGGGAACCGCGGCGCGGGACTTCATTGCTGCCGGTGACCCGCAACAGCCGTACTTTCTGATCTTCGCGCCGACCGACACCCACGAGCCGATCACCGGCCACCCGGAAGAGTTGGTCGAGAGATATCTACAGGCCGGCTTCGACCAGGTGCCCACCGGCGAGGCGTCGCCTTTCCCCGCGGCCTATCCGGCTGCGGTGGCGCCCGCGAATTTCCGCGAGACGCTTGCCCAGTACTACGCGGCGGTGAGCCATCAGGATGCCGAGTTGGCGAAGATCCTCGACCTGGTAGAGACCCGAGGCCGTTTGACCAACACTCTCGTGATCTACACCTCGGACCACGGGATGATGGTCGGCCACCACGGTCTGATCGGCAAATCGAACGCGACGATTCCCCAGAATCTCTACGAGGAGTCGATCCGCGTGCCGATGATCCTCAGTTGGCCCGGGGGCTTTCCGGAGGCTGGAATCACCCTCGATCTGCCGTTCGATCACCTCGACCTCTTTCAGACGATTCTCGACGCGGCGGGCGTCGAGCTGAGCGAGGATGTGCGGCGTTCGATCGATAGCCCGGGTCGGAGCCTGCTGCCAAGACTGCGCGACCCGGAGACCGAGTGGCGCCGCTATCGGTTCACCGAGCACGGCAATGCTCGACAGATCAACGATGGCCGCTACAAGCTCATCCGGCGTTACCCACCGCTCGACCCGGCGTTCGGCGACGAACTCTACGACCTCGAGACTGATCCACGCGAGACGACGAGTCTTGTGGACTCCACCGAATACCAGGACGTCCGAGCCAAACTGAGCACCGCCCTCGATAAACATTTCGAGAGATACGAAGTGCCGAAGTACAGCGGCCGCACGGTCATGGATCAGCCGCCGTGCAACGGCATGGAGCCGTGGCGCAAGTTGGCGGAACGATTGGGCGAAGAATCGAAATGAGAAGGGCCGCCCGTGCGGGCGGCCCTTGGAGTTGGTGAGTCGCTCGATCAGCCCTTCGGCTTGAACCAATAGGCCAGGGCCGGCAAGAGGACGATCGCCCCCAACATGTTGAAGAGGAACATGAAGGTCAGGAGGATGCCCATATCGGCCTGGAACTTGATCGGCGCAAAGATCCAGGTCGCGACGCCCGTAGCCAGGGTGATGCCGGTGAAGATGACGCCGCTGCCGGTCAGTTTGAGAGTGGCCAAGTAGGCGTCGTAGATGGAATGACCTTCCTTCAGAAGGCTCTTGAATCGGCTGTAAATGTAGATCCCGTAGTCGACGCCCACGCCCACTCCGAGAGCTACCACCGGTAGGGTCGAGACCTTGAGTCCAATCTCGAGAATAGCCATCAGGGCGTAAGCCAGGATCGAAACCAGGGCCAGGGGAATGACGATGCACAGGGTGCCTTTGATTGATCGGAAGGTGACCAAACAGAGCACGATGATGGCCGCGAAGACCCACATCAGCATCGGGAACTGGGCCGCTGAAACCGCCTGGTTGGTCGCGGCCATGACGCCGACGTTGCCCGTGGCAAGCCGGAACTTCAGATCCTCGGTGCCGTGCTCATCGTTGAACTCCTCGACCGCGGCAACGATCCGGTCGATGGTCTCGGCCTTGTGGTCTGCGGTGTATATGTAGACCGGCATCACGCTGCAGTCGCCGTTGAGGAGCCCGGTGGCGGTGTCGATATAGGTCACGGACTGGGCCATCATCGACGGGTTGCGCGGCAGCTCGCGCCATTTGAGGCTGCCCTCGTTCCAGCCGGCGTTGATGATCTTGGCGACACCACCGATGCCAAAGAGACCCTGCACTCCCTCAACGTTGCGCACGTGCCACTCGAAGTCGTCGATCACGCTCATGACGGCGTGCTCGGTACAGGCCTCGGGATGGGCCTCGATGATCGTCGTAATGACGTCGACACCGATCGCGAAATGGCTGGTAATGACCTCGGTGTCGATGTTGTACTGCGAGTCCGCCCGCAGCTCCGGCACCCCGGCGTGGAGATCGCCGATCTTGATCTGGGTCGCCTTCCAGCCGCCGACGGCAAAGAGCACCGCTGCGATCGCAACGATGATGGTCGCATTCCTTGGCGTTGTGACCTGGCCGAGGGTCCTCCAGAACTTGGCCATCTTCTGCTCACGCTGATGGAGTTTCTCCCTGTAACTCTCCTCGAGCTGGACGTAGGACAGCAAAACCGGGACAAGGATGAGGTCTGTCAGGATGATCACCGCGACGCCGAGGCTGGCTGTGATCGCCATCTCCTGGATCATGCGAATCTCGATCAGCATGATGGTAATGAATCCGATGGTGTCCGACAGCAGCGCGATTCCGCCCGGGATGATCAGACGGCGGAAGGTGGAGCGCGCGGCGTCGAGGCTCTCGAGCCCGTCGAAGACCTCGGCGCGGAAGGCGCTCACCATTTGGACCCCGTGACTGACTCCGATCGCAAATATCAGAAACGGCACCAATATCGACATCGGATCGATACCGAAACCGAGCAGGGTGAGAAGCCCCAATTGCCAGATGACGGCGGTCAGCGAGCAGCCGACGACAATGACCGTCAGCTTGAAGCTCTGCGAGTAGACGTAGACGAAGACCGCCGTGATGATGAAGGCGATCAGGAAGAAGAGCACGACCCTCTTCGCGCCTGACGCGAGATCGCCGATGACCTTTGCGAAGCCGATGATGTGGTAGTCGAATTCGACCCCGACCTCGTGGTTCGAAAACTTATCGCGAATCGACTCGAGTTCGTCGGCGACGCCGAGGTAGTCGAGCTTCTCACCAGTGGCGGGGTTGAACTCGAGGAGCTCGGCGGCAATGATCGCGGCCGAGAAGTCGTTCGCCACGAGCCGCCCCATGTAGTTGGACTTGAGGATGTTCTCTCGGACCTTGGCGAGCCCCTCCTCAGTCGGCTCGAAGTCGTCGGGGATGACGTTGCCTCCCGAAATCCCGTCCTCGACCACCTCGGTGAAACGGACGTTTGGTGTGTAGAGAGACATCACCCGGGTGCGGTCGACACCGGGGATGAAGAAGACTTCATCCGTCGCTTCAGCCAGGACCTCGAAAAACTCGGGAGTGAAAATGTCCCCATCGCGGGCCTTGATCGCAATCACGACCCGATTTGCACCGCCGAACGAGTCTCGGTACTCGAGGTAGGTCTGCATGTAGGGATGCTTGAGAGGCAGCATCTTGGCAAAACCGGCGTCAATTTTGAGGTGAGACGCCTGCCAGACCATGAAGACCGTCAGCAGCAGGAAGAGCGCCACCACCAGGCGACGGTTGCGGAAGATGAGGTTTTCAATAACGTTGATCATCTTTGACTCCCTTCCGCTCAATCGCTGCCTGCGGTGAGCTCGCTCAGGGCCGCGGCCTTGACCCCGAACTCACCGACAAGGAGCAGCGCGCCGTCACCGGTTTCGACCGCCGCCGAGATGCCACGGCGGTTGGCCTGTTGATGGAGCGCAAATGTGTGTCCACCGTCCGACGACGTCAAAACGGTACCGCCAAGGCCGGTAATGACGACCGTGCCGTTCGCCAACTGCTGACCATCGGTGAGCATGGCAACCGTCCCGGTTTCGAGCTCTTCCCAATTCTCACCGGCGTCGTCAGAGCGGAAGAGGTGGCCGCGAAGGCCGAAGGTCAGTACGCTGTCACCCTCGAGTGGGAGGACGCCGAAGTAGGAACCCTGGTAAAGGGTTGGGAGGGTGACCCAGTTCTCTCCGTCGTCATCCGACCGATAGATAGAGCCCGCTTCGCCGGCGATGTACAACCGGCCGTTCTCGGAACGGGCTATCTTGTGCAGGTGCCAGTCGTCCTCGCTGATCCATCTCGAAGACCAGGTTTCGCCGCCATCGGTGGTTTCATAGTAACCGCCGTAGGCGCCAATCACGACACCGTTGTTCTCATCCGAGAACCAGACGTCGAAGAACGGGTTCTCGTCATCGGGCGCCCAGCTGACAAGCTCCCACGTCACCCCGCCATCGGTGGTGCGCAGGATCGCCGAGTCGTGGCCCACGACCCAACCGAGGTTTCGGTCGTGGAAAAACACCCCGGTCAGCATCGTTCGCGTCGGTACCTGCTGCTGTTGCCAGCTTTCGCCACCATCCGTCGAGATCAGGATGTGGCCCCTTTCACCCACCGCCACGTACGCGCCGTCGACGGCAAACGCGTCGAGGGTCAGGGTGCGGGAGGCGAGCCGTGCCATCACCGCCGCCTCGGGTGCTGTTTCGTCCTGGGCCACCGCGAGGGCGCCGCCGCCAACCGCCACGGCGAGCACGATGACAGTCATTATCCACGTGCTCCTGGTGGAGCGTCTGATTCTTCGGGTCACGGGATCAATGACCCGGGCGGAGGGTGTGCCCGATGGTGTCTCCATCTGCCGTTCTCCTCTTTCTTAGGCCTTCAATAAAAAAGCGGACGGGCCATGTGGCCCGTCCGCCAACCGGGTCGTTTCTCTACCGTTTGCCCGCGCGACGGAGCGCGGCGGGCGTGTAGTCGTCGAGAGAGCGCTGGATGTCAAAGTCGTACGGCGGGAACTCGCTATTGAGCCCGATCGCGAGATAGCGCCCAGCCTGGAGGTCGGTGTGGACCTCGAGGGAGGTCCAGACGCTGGGCACGTTGTAGTAGGTCATGGCGTGACCTTCGGAGACGCGCCACAGCTGGTCACGCTTATCGTAAGCGTCGACCGCGACGATCTGCCAGCTGTCCTCATCGAGGTAGAAGGTACGTCGTTTGTAGATGTGGCGGGCGCCCTCCTTGAGGGTCGCGTCGACCACCCATACCCGGTGCAGCTCGTAGCGGGGGTACTCCTGGTTGATGTGGAGCGGAGTCAGGATGTCCTTGATCTTCACCGAAGGATCCTGCAGCTTGTACGAGTTGTACGGGACGTAGATCTCCTTGAGGCCGATCAGTTTCCAATCGTAACGATCGGGGGCGCCGTTGTACATGTCGAACTGGTCAGAGGTGCGCATCGCGTCGGCCGCGGTGCCGGGGTTGTCATAGGCCACGTTTGGTGCCCGGCGAACACGTCGCTGACCCGGATTGTAGAGCCAGGCGTTGCGGTGCTCTTTGACCTGGTCCATGGTCTCCGCGACCAGCAGGATGCCGCCCGCGAGCCTCGCCGGCGCCATCACCTCCTGCTTGAAGAAGAGGATCCGATTGTTGAGCTTCTCTTCACTCATATCCTCCATGCTGTACTGCATGTAGAACTCGTCTCGGAACGTCACCAGGGTGTAGCTGCCGCCACGGGTCGGCGCCGCCTGGCCGATGGTCCGTGCGGCGCCGTTGGCGCGATAGCGGAAGAGGTGGTTCCAGATCACCTGGACACCTTCCTTTGGAATCGGGAAGGGGATGCCGTTGATCGCACCGGTGACGCCGTTGCCGCCCTCGGTCAGCCGGGCGGTGGCGGCGATGTGCTTGGTCGCGTCGTAGATCCGCTGCGGAAAGGCGGCGCTGCGGCGGGTCGGGTAGACGTGCATCTCGTAGGTGTCGGGATACGTCTTGAGCAGCGCTTTCTGACCTTCCGTCAGCTTGTCGGCATACTCGTCCACATTGTCCGCGGTAATGGTAAAGACCACCTTGTCGTCCGCGTATGGGTTGATGAAGTGCGTGCCCTTCTCCCACGCCGCCGGTGGGGTCGCCAGACCGCCGTCCCAGGCCGGAATCGTGCCGTCGGCGTTGCCGGCCTTGATGGCACCCATGGGTGTGAGCTCGTTGCCGAGCTTGGCGATCTCTTCCGGTGTCACCTGGGCCCACACCGTTGCCGTCATGCCGACGGCGATGGCCAGCGCGCACCCGAGAATCAGTGTCGTGTTCTTACGCATCTCTGTTCCTCCCTTCGCCTAGAACGAGAACTTGATGAAACCGCCGATGAAATCGCGGTCGTTGATGAGGTTATACCGGTCCGCGCCGTCGTACATGGTGTAGCTGAGGTCAACTTGCCAGGCGTTCTGGTAGCCGGCCTGGATGCCGACCGAGAGCGCCGTGCGGCCGGCGATGAACGAGCCGCCTGGCCCCGGGGTCACGCCGTCGACGTCGTGCTGCCAGGAGATCCGCGGCGACAGGCTCCACGCGCCGATGGCGTTGTTGTAGGTCAGCCGGCTGACCAGCCGGTAGCCCCACGAGAAGTCGTCCGCGAAGTGCTCCGGCGCTTCAGCCGGTTTGCCAGCATGGAACCCTCCGGGCGCCGCCTGCGCCGGGTCGCCGCTGGTGTAGGTCCCCGGCCCCTCGAAGCGCAGCTCGTCCTTGCTCGGCATGTCGAAGACCTTGTGGAAGCCGAACTCGCCGAGGAACACCGCCTGGTCGGCGCCGAGGACTCGGGAGGCGATCTTGGTCAGGGTGAACTGGAGCTGCGATGTATCGAGGCGGCGGTAACCATCGACAATCTCGTCGAAACCGAGCTGGGTGCCGTTGGTGATCTGGCTGGCGTCGGCATACAGGGGATTGAGCGGAGAGAGCGCCGCGAAGAGCAGGTTGACGTCGTCCACCTGCAGCGGGTTGTCCTGGCGGTAGGAGACCTCGCCCTGGAAGGCGACGCCCGAGGTGCCGAGCTGGGCGTTCCAGCTCAGGCCGTAGAGCTTGATGTCCTCAGGGTAGGTGGTGTACCAAGCCGAGGTCTGGGCAAATATCGAGGTGGCGTTTGCTCCCGCCCAAGCGGCCGCGGTAGCGTCAGCCACGGGGTCGACGCCCGGCGGCACACCTAAAAGGTAATAGGACCACAGCACCGTCGGCGTAACCGAGGCCCCGGCGGCGAGTGCGCCCTGTGGGGTGCCCGTGATACCACTGAGAGCCGGCAGCCGGCTGTGGTAGTTGACATAGTAGAGGCCGAACTCGGTGCCGCCCAAGCTCGGTACGAACAGGCGGAAAGCCACACCGTACTGGCCGCCGTCTTCGGCATCCGCCGTCTCTCCCCGGGGGACGCTAATGAACGGGTAGTCCACAGTTTGCGTAGGCGGGACAAACGGGGGGGTCACACCGGTGTCGGGGAAGCTGCCGAAGGCTAGAAACACGTACTCGCCGCCGGGGCCTGCGAAGTCGTTGGTCGAGAAATAGGTCCCGGGCGGGTCGATGACGATCGGCTCCCACTCGTACTGGTAGAAGCCCTCGACCGAGAAGTTCTGTGACAGATTGAAGGAACCCCACGCCATGCCCTGGGGCCGGAAGGCTTCGCGGAGCTCGGCGCCGGGCACCCGGATGGCCGACACGTCGAGCGAGTTGATGACGCTCAGACCCCCCTGGATGAAGGTGCTCTCACCCCAGTTGAGGACCTGGCGCCCGACCCGGATCTCACCGACACCAAAGTCCAACCAGGCGTAGGCGTCGAGCAGCTCGGTGCGGCTGCCGGCCCAGTCGAGGGCCTCCTGTGTGAGCTCGGTGCGGACGCAGCAATCCTTCTCCAGCGCGAAGTCGTAAAACGCGCTGGCGCGGGCAAAGAAGCCAAAGCGGACTTTTTTATTTGGATCGGATGCAAAACTGAGATCGATCGTCGCCTTGGGGGTGTTGCTGACAATCGATCCGTCGTCGAAATTGAGGTTGCCGTCGTCTCCGTTGACCGAATACGCGGTGCCTCCTTCGAACTGGCTGATGATCGCCGTATCGCGCTCTTCTAAGCGGTAGCGAGCACCGTACGACAATGTGACATCGAGGCGGAGGGAGAATGTACTGCCCTTGCCCGATAGGTCGATGCCCTCGGCGGGCGCCGTGAACACCAGCGCGAGTATCCCAGCGAGCACGATTGCCCCTGCGGCGCGAACCCTCGGGATGGTTTTGAAATGCGACATTTTGCTCATCTCCTCCCTCCAATCCTTCGTTCAATTGATACCGTATTTGCGCAAAAAATCAGCCCTCCGACCTGGTGGTTCGGAGGGCCCTGATGGAATCGGTTTTTCTCGCACTCTTCGCTCTGGAGTTCTTGCGGTGAGGGTGAACGATTAGCGAACGCGTGGATGCGATCTGGAGCACCCGACATTCGTCGCAACGCCAACCCCCTCTCCCCGTGTCCTTCATCAATGCGATATGACTTTGACTTCAGCTCGAATTACGCTGCGAAGCATAACACAGCGGGGTCGTCAATAAGGCTCGCGGGGAGATTGAGACTAGGCCTATTTTGATTCGAATTCAGGGTTGGAACTGGATACTCGATACTCGTTACTCGATTCTCGATCCCAAGCCCGCCAATACTCCCCACAGATGACACAGATGCGCACAGATCCCCACAAAAAAAACTATCTGTGTGAACTGTGGGCTATTGGGTGGGCGGGTGAAGCCTCAGGTGTGTTACAGCCCCAGTCTTTTCCGCGTCAGGTTCTCGAGGCCGCCGGCCAGGACGAGCTCCTGTGCGGCAGGCCCGAGAGGCGACAGGGGATAGGTCTCGCCTCGCCAGCTGGCGGTAGCATTCGGGAAGTCGATCGTGAGATCCCCGGCTGGGATTGTTTTCGATCCTGACGCGGCCTCCTCCGAGAACGCGCCACGGATTGCCTCGGACAGGGCAGGGCTCTCGAGGCAGATGAAGGCGTTGTTGAAGGCGTTCCGAAGATAGGTCTGGGAGAAGGAGGCAGCGATCACCATCCGCACGCCGCGGTACTTGAGGGCGGTCGCCGCCTGTTCGCGCGAGGATCCCGAACCGAAGTTGCGACCGGCGACGATGATGTCACCATTGGCGGCGATCTCCTGAAATGCCGGGTCGAAATTGGCCATGGCGTAGGTCGCCATCTGCTCGGGCGTCAAATCATCCCGATAGGTGACGTCCTTGCCATAGATTCCATCGGTGTTGAGGCTGTCGACCGGCAGCAGGAGGGCCCGGCCCTCGAGCGCGGCGGGAAAGCCCTCGCTGATCGCGACCTCGCGCTCGAGAGGCTGCCATCCGAGGTCGTTGAAGGCGTACTTTGGCACCGACGATCCGAGATTTTCAGGACCGGTTATGAATCCTGCGATTGCCGACGCGGCGACGACAGCCGGGCTCGCCAGATAGGCCTGGGCATGGCGCGAGCCCATACGCCCCTTGAAGTTGCGGTTAGTGGCCGAAATTCCGACCTCTCCAGGTTCCAGGAGACCGACGCCGAGACCGATGCATGCGCCGCAGCCCGGAGGAAGGGTGTGGGCGCCGGCATTGAGCAAATCGCGCCAGGCGCCGTCCTCCTCCGCGGCGGCCTGCACCTCGGCCGAGGCGGCAGCGACATAGAGCTCGACGCCGTCCGCTACCTTGCGGCCGTGGAGCACCTCGGCCGCCTCCACCAGATCGTCAAATCGAGCGTTGGTGCATGACAATAGATAGGCCTTGTGAATCGCGATCCGCTCCTCGGCCATCTCGGCCGCCGATTGCATCACGCCGACGCCATCGGGGCCGGCGACATGGGGCGAAACCCGATCCAGATCGAGCACAATCTCGGCTGCATATGCGGCGTCGGTGTCGGGGGCCGGCGGTTTCGCTTCCCAACCGGCGATCATCTCGTCGGTGAGGCGGTCAACCACACCCTTGGCGGCGAGGGCGGCGGCGCGCTCCGAGAGGTACTCGGAGGTGATCTCGTCGAACGGGAACCAGCCGACGAGGGTGCCCCACTCGGTGGTCATGTTCGAGATCGTCAGTCGCTCGGACATCGACAGACCGGCGACGCCCGGGCCGTGGAACTCGACCGCCGCGTTGAGCACTTCGCCTTTGTTGTAGAGCCCGCATAGGGTGATGATGACGTCCTTGCCGGTCACGCCCGGGCGGAGCTCGCCATTGAGGACGACCTTGACGGTGCGCGGCACCAGCCACCATGTGACGGATCCCGCCCACAAGGCGGCGGCGTCGGTACGCACCACCGGGGTGCCGACCGCCGACAGCGCGCCATACATGTTGGAGTGAGAATCGGAGGCAACGACCAGGGTGCCGGGGTGGACAAACCCCTGCTCGACCATCAACTGGTGGCCGATGCCGGCCCCGGCAGGGAAGAACGCGACCCCCTGGCTGTTGGCGAATTCCTCGATGCGCCGGTACTTGGCCAGGTTCTCCTCGCCCGTGTCCTGAACGTTGTGGTCGAGGGTGAAGACGGGCTGCGTCGGGTCGGCGATCCGCTCGGCGCCGATCGCCTGAAATTTTGGCATCACGGCTCCGGTGTTGTCGTGGGTCATGACGTGGAACGGTCTCACGGTGACCATGTCGCCGGCGCGGACCTCGTGCCCGGCAGGCAGACCCTCCG
>Ga0224513_10000728_pt1 | contig 13006 bp, 14 predicted proteins | sample SF_May12_sed_USG_5_FD_169109 | JGI IMG/M metagenome (GOLD analysis project Ga0224513, IMG submission 169109) | Sediment microbial communities from San Francisco Bay, California, United States - SF_May12_sed_USGS_21 | ecosystem: Environmental > Aquatic > Marine > Sediment | place: USA... | reverse complement strand
AAGAGATTATTCAGTTTAATGACAAACTGCACATTGACATCAGGACGATTACTGCTGATGACAACTAAATCTAGATTGTCTGCTTTTATACAAATGACATATCATATCTCAGATGAGCACCAGAAACATTGATTTGGTAACATTTGAAAATGACTCTGTACTTAACCAAAAGTCAATTTCACTTCCCATAGGAAAGGTATCAATCAGGCAGACTGCCATACTGTTCTCAGGAATATTGACGACATTTCTTGTCTTTATGACTAGTGACAACCTGATAATGTCTGGATTTGTCTTTGCAGTATTTTTGGGACTGGGATTGATTGGATCCAGAGTAATGGCTGCAGACCAGATGATAAAGAGTCACCTGATGTTTTTGGTAAGAGGAACTTCACTTGATGTCAAACCAGAATACCTAGAAAAGAAAAAGAAGAAACAGCAACAGCAACAGATTAACAATAATGCAACACCAAATTCAAAACAAGAAATAGAATCACAAAAAAACAATAACGAATTGATAAACAAGGCTCTCTCAGAGATACAGTCATTATTATTCAAGAAAAAAGATGCCAAGCAAAAAGAACAATACAAAAATGACACAACACATGAAGATGATACACAAAAACCGTCAGAAGACAAAAATTTCTCAGCCAAAGTAGAACTCACTGATCAAAACATTCTCAATGTCTCACTTTACAAAACAAAACAGAGCCAAAATAATAGTGATGATAGTAGTTCGGTAGAAAAGATGCTAAGTAATCTCTTAAAAAAACAGACTATTGTTAAACCACCAAAAGAAAATCTCACAGAGCATGTCACCATAGCACTTGACGAAAAGGAACTAGAGCAATCACAATGTACAATAAAATCCAATGACATCATTTCACTTGTTTTGGAGAACGATCTTGATGTGATGTATCAGGTCACTGCAACAACAGATGATGACAACAACAACAAAGCAGTAATAGTTTAACGGCTCAACTACTATGTTTTCTCCTTTTAAACAAACCAGAATAACTATTCAATGATTAGAAAAAAGGACGGTGAGCTGAAGGAAGGTGAGTCCATTGGCGGCTTTTTCATAAAGCTGGTAGTGGCCCTGGTAGCAGTAATCATCGTTGCAACCATTGTACCTGATGTACTTGGCGTGAACGTGCAAGGATTGTGTATCGAGGAGGATACCATCCTTGGTGGAATCACTGCAAACCACTGTGGCGATGCTTCTGTGTTCCTCACTGATGCAGTAAAGACCATAATTGGAGACGGTTATAGCTTCTTGCTTGTGGGAATTGCGCTTGCATTCATAGGAATTGGCGCCTACAAGGGAGTCACCTACAAGGTTCTACCTTCATTGCCACTAGGTTTCACAGGAACAAGTACAGCAGCGGAACAATAAGAAAACGACGAAATGAACAACAAAACAGACTGCAAGAAGAAAAAACATCAGAAAATTCTTCCAGTCTTGTTTTATTCGTTTTTGTTTTCCCCTCTCTTTTTTTACTTATTATTTTTTGACAGACCTGAACTGCATTTTTGGGGAATTGTTCTGCCACTGTACGGATTCTGGGGAATAATGATGTCACTTGATATGAGAATTACTTTATCAATTAACAATTTGATTTTACAGCATGAGGCAAACCCGATATTTCGTACGCTATATGCAAAGTATTCCCCGCGAATCGCAGTAATGATTCAACTGTTAATTGAATCGGCATTCATTTTTGTATTGCCATCACTTATGTTTCCAAGGGACTTTGGAGTGAAACTGTTTTTTGACTATCAAAGCTCAGCAATCTTTGCAGGAATTGTCGGCGTCTTTCATGTAATGGCATGGTGGAATAACAGAAAAAACATCAAAGAGATTCTAGAGAATCAAGAGTTTAGATAAATTACCAATCGTTTCATCCAAATGAATTGTAAAAATCAGTTGCGTATGTAAGATATTTTATTCTAATCTTTCTTGGCATTTTTGGGTTCTTCTTCTTTTGCCTTTTCTCTGACACTTTTCATGACACAGAATTTACGGAGTGTATTGACTAGTCCCATAAAGTATTATTTTCATTTCTAATATATCAAATTATATGAATTTCCATACTGCTGTTGTGTTGGTGGGAGACAAGACACAGACCAATGAATAAAGAGAGATTTTAGAAATTATTAAAAAAATCAATGATGTGTTACAGTCATGAGATAACAGATAACTTGGATCTTGATATTGCAATCATCGGAATAACGCCTGCCAATAATACAAACAGTGCAACTATTCCAAACTCCGGTATGACAAACGTACCGATTATTTCTATCTCATCAGTATCTTCTGAAAACCACACAGAAATGGTCCTGTCTGTCGGTGTTGCAATCTCATCAAAATCAACCTCTTCTTCATCTACTAGAACATAAAAATAATCATCCATATCGCCTGTTCTTGCATCAATTATTTCACGCGGCAAATTAATTGAAAGCACTCCTTGTTCAGTTGCGTTCATCTTTACGATTAGTGAGTCTGATTCTGGATGAATGTCAAGTATGCTTCCTCCTGTGATGCTATAGTTTAGCACTATTTCTCTGTCATCTATATTCATCACAAATTTGGTTGGCATAATTCCAGTTTTGCTTTCAATGTTTGAGATTCCATTCACTGCATCCTCTATCATATCTTTGTTTTCTGTATCTGTACTGTCGTTTACCGTTATGACACCGCTCATCCACGGATAAACGGTACAAAAATACCCAAAAGTACCAGTCACCTTGAACACATGAGAAAATGTTTCTCCTGGTTTTATCTGCCCAGAATCAAATGCTCCATCGGGTCCGTCTCTGGCAGAACCGCTGGTTATTGTGTGTACAACAGAATCATCATTTATCCATGTCACGTTGGATCCTTTGCTGATCTCAGTACTGTATGGGATGAAACACTCGTCTATTTCTTTACATTCTGGATTGGAAGAATCAATCGGGATTTGTATTGTTTCTGCATAGACAGGAATGACTAGTGGGGCAATCAAAACCATTATTGCTATTCCAAAAAGCATTACCTTTGTCATTGGGTCCAATTAGAACTCTCAATTGAAAACAAAAAAGGTTTCCAAACTGTCATTGTGTCGGGTGCATTGCATTTCTTGTATTGCACTTTCTCCTTTTATACAAATGATTCATTCTTTTTTGTGAAACTAGATCTATTTGGTAAAAAATCAAAGATAGATGAACATGTCATTACAATCAAAGAGCAGACATCAAAGAAACAGATACTAAAAAAGAAAAAAAGTCCAACTGACTTTGTATACAGTTATTCCATAATTCCAACCAATTTCATCAATCTGTCAGAGGAATCCCAGATACAAAGACTGGGCCAGTTCTTTGACATTCTCAATGTCATTGATGACCGGATAAAAATTACAATGTCTAGACGAATAATACCAATTACGGTTGAAGGCCAGATCCAAAACATGCCAGTAATGCAGGTGCATCTGCAATCACATGTTCCACTGGCCGATACCCTGGAGCAAAACAGGCTGGAATACATCGCAGGTGTCAAGCCACCTGAATTCAGGATAAAAAAAGAGCATTTCTCCATGATGGAACTTGCTGAGATAATTTCAGAGGATACAAACAACAACAATGATGATGAAACTAATACTGGAGAGAAAATATTCTCAAGGACCTTTACACTTGATGGGATCCCTGCAACTTTACCTTATGCATGGATTACCAGAATCTTTGATATCTGCTCCCAGATACAAATGTGGTACAATCCACTTGACAAAGACGAGGCAATAACTCGAATGGTCAGATTCAAAAATATCATTTATGATGATGCAAAATCCAACAGGGTAACATCAGAGTTATTCAAGAGGGCAGATGATGCTGAGAACTCTTTGAGAAAAGACACTACCAGACTCTATGAGGTAATAGTAAACTGCACTGTAGTTGGAGAAGACAGAAAATCCCTCAAGGAAAACTGCAAGACATTCAAGAAACATCTCAAGAGATATGGCGGACATTTTAGCGCAGTATCTGCAAAACAGGCAAGCATGCTGTGCGAAGGATTTGGAAAAAAGATTACCTTTGACAGAGGGTCTTGTGCAATTCTGTACTCGTTTGCATCAGCTGACATGCTTGAGATTCCTGACGGCATACCGTTGGGGATTAACATGGACTCAAAAGGTCCGATAATATTTGACATTGGCAAGCGCACCAACTACAACATTGCAATTATTGGCAAGTCAGGTTCAGGAAAGTCATTTACCGTCAAGATTCTGCTGAATCGTTTGCTGAAAAAGTTTCCAGAGTCTTATGTTTATGTGATAGATCCAATGGGTGAATACTCCAAGATTGCCGACTTTTTTGCAATGGATGTATTGTATCTCAAGGATGAAAAAGACCAGCTGGGTTTGGATCCGTTTGTTTTACTTGACCCCCTTGATGCAGCAGACATTCTGGCTGAAATCACAAACGCACCTGATGATGTGAAGAGGCAATTCCAGACATATTGTGGAAAAGCCAAAACCTTTGAGGAATTCTTTGAAATGATTCCAAAAAAATACAAGGACAGCCTTATCAATCTGAAGAAAGGCCCGCTATCTAGAATAATTCTGGGCGAGCCAAAACTCAACTCTCAGAGAAAGGTGATAATGTCAATGGAGAGCGCAACTGGCTCTGAGACTGAGCAAATGATTTTGTTGTTATTGTTAAACAAGATATTTAAAATCTGCAATGACTTGCCTGCAAGAACAAGAAAAATTGTTTTGATAGATGAGGCCTGGATGTTGTTGCGAATGAAGAATGCTGCAAAGTATGTCAACATGATTGTTCGCATGGGAAGAAAACTCAACATAACATTTGGATTCATTTCACAAAGACTAGAGGACATCTCAAAGGAGGACGATTCAGGAATTGGTAAAATAATTGATAACATGGAGACTAAAATCATTCTAGGATTAGAAGAACAGGCAGCAGAAACTGCAAGAAATGTTTTGAGACTGTCAGATTCAGAGACTAACAAAATCAGGGCATTTAATGCAGGACATGCATTGTTTCTTACAAAGAATCACAGGATTCATGCAAAGTTTATGCCGACTTTACAGGAAAGAGAGATGTTTGACACAAGGCCATTGGAATAACTTGGAAAAATTTATGTCCAAACGAAAAGAAAGAATTTGAATTCAATATTTCTAGAATAAAAATTGAAAGAAAGGATTTTGAGTATGACTGTTGAGAAAAGAAAACAATTAGGAATTAACAAATCCACATTAGGGTATATCAAGAAGAATTTGTCAGAAGGAAAAACTCCTAAAATTTATGAAAAAATTCTTTTGAAAATCCAATAAAACCTGGAAAATATATTGCAATTTCAACAGTAAGCATGACTCATTTATTGCAAAATCAGGCACAGGAGTTCAGAAGCTGAACTGCTCTGTAAGTAACTCAAATCAATAACTGAACAAAATGATTCAAAAAAGTTAGGTCCATTCTAAGTACTATCCACATATCATACTATATGATTAAGATGAGCACATACAACATACAACAAAAAGTCTCTGAGAACACAAAGACAAAACTCGGAGTAATATCACTGGCAGCTTTGCCAGTAGTTGCAGCAATGTATTCCTCAGGAAGCATGGCTTTAGAGCAAGTACCGCAAATACTAACAAGCGGAGTATTTCCAATTGGATTTACTGTCTTCTCTTGGGTAATAGCAGCTAAAATGGCATTGAAATTGAGAAAGTAGGAAATTCCCTTTTTCTCAATTATTTTTACTTTATTTTGTAACATGCAATAATTTCTTTTTTTTAGTAGATTTCGTAAGGATAGTTATTTACCAATGGATTGGACAGTTCATAAACAATATCAATCAGTTTGTTCTTTTGGCGTATGATTGCAAAAGACACTGATGTCATTAATAATTTCAACATTAATCATAGGATCTGTCATTCCAGCCTATGCCGGACCGCTAGGCTTTGATAAAACAGCATACACTTGGACTGACAAGATCTTCATCACCATAGTTGCACCTGACTTTGATTTTGATAGGTATCTGATTGATGAGATTGGCAATGACTCATTTAATTCAATCAAGATTTCGACACGCGGTCACACACTTGACCAATACAAGCTAGTCGAAACTGGTCCCAGTACTGGTATATTTAGAGGAGAAATAATTCTAACTGGATTTTGTCACGATGCTGACGGAGACAGTACCACTGGCATTCAATCACGCAACTCGCAATGTAGTAAGGGGGATGACACCAACCCTAGAACTAGCCCAGTACAAAATGGTGGCCCAACAAACGGATTTTTGGAGGCAAAAAATGATGATGGGATTACCGTTTCATTTGAATACACTGATAATCAGACAGTACTAGGCTCTGCACCAATAAGGTGGAATATTGGAGATGTGCAATGGCTTGAGGCAAACTATCCTGCAGGTGGGAATGGAATTGTCAGGGTGTTTGATCCAGATATGAATTTGAATCCGGAAGCTGCAGACAACTTTGATGTTGATGTGTGGTCGGACTCTGATGCTGGTGGCATTGATCTTACCATAACTGAAACCGGCGAGATGACAGGCATATTTGAGGGAACCGTGTTTTTTTCAACCACAAATGAGTCCTCTGGCAGCAGACTTTTGGTTACAAATGGCGATACAGTAACTGCAGAATATGATGACCATACATTACCTAATCCATATGCGATTGCTGACGAACTTGACATTACATCCACTTCACTCATTGGTACCATTATTCCGCCTCTAGAGAGGGCACCATCTGCTAACTGCAGAATTGCTGATGTCTCAGGTAATACCCTAAGTAATGTGGCCATAGACCAGCAAGTGCAAATCACTTGTGATGTCACCAACGGTCAAGACAGAGAGCAACAATTTGCTTACCTTGTGCAGGTAAAAAATTCTGATAACATTGCGGTACATCTTGCTTGGATTACCGGTTCACTTTCAGCTGGACAGACGCTTAGCCCATCATTGTCATGGACACCACAAAAATCTGACGTATATGATGTGACTACATTTGTGTGGGAAAGTTTAGAGAACATGACGTCTCTATCAAATACCATATCCTTGGGAGTAGATGTCAGATAGGAATAACTTTGTGGATTTTGCAACTCAAAATACGCTCTTGCAAGTTGAGAATTTACAATTGATGATGTCTAGAGTTACGATGAATCTAATCAATGGATCAGTTTAGTCTATTTTATTTGGCTCTGTCTGATATTTTATAATTTTGAAACGTTGTACTATGACCAGTTTTGAGAAGACATGGAAAAGAGAGCCTTCAGATGGAGTCGCATCACAGATTTCAAGTACGTTCAAAAAAGAATCTCCATTAAAGCCACGATTAGAGCATGCAATCAGAGATCTTAACCGACCAATATCAAAACTGGACAGTACATCAAAGCAGCTAAATCAAAAAGATGCCAAATTATTTAACAGAATTGTCCAGGCCCAACAAAATAAAGACACCCGTACAAGTACGGCCCTGGCAAATGAGCTTACACAAATTAGAAAGACAGACCAGATGGTAGGAAACATGAGAATAGCTGTTGAAAGAACCCAGCTTAGACTATCTACTGTAAGTACCATAGGTGATGCAATTGTAACAATACAGCCTGCAATGCATACAATGAAGGCAATAGTTCCTACAATGAACAGCGTAATACCACAAGCAAGTTCAGAACTTGAATCCATGAACAATATGCTTGGAGACATGATGCCGGGATCACTTGGGGATGATGCATTTGCAGATTCATCGTTTTCTTCACAGGAAACTGATTCTATTCTAAATGAAGCAGCAGCAGTGGCTGAAACTCAGATGGGCGATAAATTCCCATCAGTTCCTTCTGGTTCAAATGAATCTGAAACAATGTCTTCAAACGAATCGATGTACTGAATTTTCAGTGTTTTTGATTAATTAGAATATTGATCAATTGTATCCAGAATTTCTTTACTAAAATAAAAAAAGAACAAATCAAACTCTAGAAACTACAATGCCTCTGATGAGATCAATGCATTGTTGAATTATGGTTATGCAATAATGGAATCTGAAATTAGAAAATCAATTAATTCAGTTGGGTTGGATTATTCCATTGGGTTTTTGCATGAAATTAACCAAAGCAGAACGCCATTAGTCTATGATATGCAGGAATTATTCAGATGGTTAATTGATGTTTCTGTAATTCAATTATTGGAAGAAAAGAAGATCAAAAAATCTGATTTTATAATAACAGAGAGTTATCACACTAGATTGGGAGAAGATGTTGCAAAGTTATTAATTGAAAAATTAAATTCTAATTTTAATGCTAGATACAATTACAAGAATGGCAAGCAGTATTCGTATCAGACAATACTTCAAGATAATCTACAACAGTTATCTAATCTTATTTTGGGAAAAAGGAAAGAATTTGATTTTATCATCCCTAAAATAAATTTGAATGGAAATGATAACTTGGTTATAAGAGAAAAGATTTTGAATATGACTCAGGATGAAAGAAAAAGATTAGGCATTAACAAGTCTACATTATGGCATATCAAGAGAAATTTATCGGAAGGAAAAACTCCTAAAATTTACCAAAAAGTTTTTTTGAAAGTTAAATAGATTTGATTAAATCCTGAATATATTTTTGATAAAATAATTCAAGTTGTAACATTAAATTGATTCATAGAATCTCCGTGGAGAATTAATTATACAAAGAGTTGATTACTCAAACGATTCAGCATGGTCTTGAAAATCACTATGAAATCATGGAATTGAAAACCAAGTGTGAGGATCACAGAATCAATAAAACAGGGAGATCGCTTATTTTTGAAATTTTTTAATTTCATTTTATGGAATAAAAATGCCTTTACTGTGGATTAGTCAATTTTTGGTCTGTAATTTCTAATTCAATTCTTCGGTAAATTGAACAATATTTTTACGATAATCACGTTTAAAGTTCATTATTCCTTATTTTTTAAGGATATTAATAAAAAATATCATGACTTAATGAAAATACTGAATATGGAGATAATATAGGCATGAAATTCATAGTTTTAAGTAAAATTAAATTAGATCAGATATTGTATATGTTAGATTTTGGCTTAATCTTACTAAAAAATAACTAAAATAAGGAAATATAGTAATAATACTTATATATCATAGATTTAGTTTATTGGTTAAGGATAAGACATGAATAAAGATATAACTGAACTTATTACATATGTAATTGATCTGATTAAAGACGTACCAGAAGAATTTAGAAAAAGTTCTTTTGAAGTTCTGCTAAATCATTTCTTAATCCAATCATCGCTTCCCTCAAAATCAATAGTAACAAAAAAATCTACAATGAAGAAATCTTCTGAAATAAAAAATCTTGAATTAATGCTTTCTACAGAAATTGATTGGGCATCTACTGGAATTAAAAAATTTAAAGGCATTATTCAATATCTAGCGTTATTAAAAATTGCAAAAACCGAGTTAGATGATGTTACATTGTCTGCATCAGAGATTAAAACTATTTTGGAACAAAAATTTAGAGAAAAAAAGACAGTCAATACAATTAGTATGTCATTAATGGATGCAGTTGGGAAATATGTTGACAGAGTTAAAGAAGATAAAGAATGGCGATATAGAATAACCGCTTCAGGAGAAAATAGATTAGAAGAATTTGCAGGAGATAGTAAAAATTGAAAGTTAGAATTTCAATTGTAGATGATGATGGTAATTCCTATGAGGGGGAAATACAACTAGAGAAAAATCAAAAATCTAAAATTGTTAGTAAACCAGCTCAAAAAAAGGGCATTATCAGAGTAGGATCAACAAGTGATAAAATTTCTGAATTAATATCTGAAGAGTTCTTTGATGTCAATAGGACAATTTCAGATATTGTTACAGAATTGAAAACACATGATTATCATTTTAAATCGCCTGCTTTGACATTACCACTTAGAACATTAGTTAGAAATAAAATGCTTAAAAAAACTAAGGATTTACCAGATGGAGTAAAATCAAAACATTGGACATATGTGAGAAAGAATGGAAATTAATCATATTAAACACAAAATCAAAATAGCTTTGGATTCAGTTAAAGAACTTGATGAACCATACAAGTTAGAAACATACAAGATTATTCTCACATCTTCTCTTAGTGATTCTTTGTCTTCATCAGAAGAAAATAATGGGCAAAAAGATAATAAATTTACGCCTAAAACTGATAAATTATCAAAATCAGATCATGACATAACAAAATTATCAAATCTGTGTAAAATTACTACCAGAGAATTATTTGATGTATTGAAATTTGACAACAATGAAGTAATATTAAAAAAAGTATTAACAGGAACTGAAGCAGAACAACAAATTTCTGGAAGTCAATTAATTTTACTTGGATATGAAATTGGATTAGGAACTTCAGAAATATCTTCTAAAACTTTGAAAGGGGTTCTTAAAAAATCAAACATTGCTGATAAAGGACGTAATTTCGCACAAAATTTGAAAAGGAGAAAAGATTTGTTTAGTATGTCTTCAAAGAGTAGTGGAGTAAATCTATATTCACTTACAGCAAACAAAGGTAGAACTTCTACAATAGAACTACTAACAAAACTTGCAAAAGGAGAACAAATTGAAAATTAAAATCTTAATCCAGAGTCAATTTACCAAAAAATTAGGTTTGTGAAAAAATAAATGGCTAAAGAAGAAACACTTGTAACAATACTTGAAGAAACTAGCAAATTAATGAAAATCGCTAAAAAAGGAAAACAGAGTATCAAAAATGCAACTAATAGTTATGGTAGAAAATTCATTTCATTAAAATCAAAATCCAGTAAGATCCTTAAAGAATTAGAAAGAAAAACATCAGGACTAGGTGATGAAACAAAATCGTCACTGATCAATATAAAAAACAATGTTGATGTGTTTTTTGATCCTAATACAATAACAAAAACTCGTAATTCACTATTCACTAGAATTTTAGACGAATATTTGTCCAATGTAGAGCCTCATCTAAATAAGAATAAGAATCATAATCCATCTAACAATCTGTTTCCATTAGAATTAGTAGATGATACTAAATCGTACATAAAAAAAACTGCAAATCAGGCATGTGGGTGCTATGATCTTGATTATTTTGATGCAAGTGCAGTTATGACTCGTAAATTATTAGAAACTCTAATCATAGAATGTTTTGAATTTCATGAAATTTCTTCAAAAATAAAAAACGGCAATGGGGATTTTTTTTATCTATCAGATCTAATTACAAAATTTCTAAATGAACATCAAAAATCATGGAACGTTGGAAGAAATGTAAGAAAAGGGCTACCCAAGTTAAAATCAGTTGGAGATAGATCTGCTCACAGTAGAAGATTTAATGCAATAAAACCTGATCTAGAAGATTTGCGAGAAGATCTTCGCAATACAATAGAAGAATTAGTAATAATCTCGAAAAACAAGTGATCGTCATAATATGAATATAGTATCTATGTTTAAAATCTGTAAAAAATTGAACAGATATGGATAAACTAAAAGAGTTAGAAACAAGAATCACAGATTTAGAAAAAAGATTTGATGAACTAGAGAAAGATAAGATACAGGTTCAGGGTTTTTCTAAAGTAGAAGAAAAATTGTTTGAAATTACTGATGATATTATGCCTCAAGATCTTGTAGTTATTGCACTTAGATTAAACGGTAATTTGTCTAGAACTGAAATAAAAAAAACTATTCAAGATTGGGGATGTAATAAAAAAACTATCGGATGGTTCAAAGGGGGAAATTTTAAACAAAGATTAATTGATCAAGGAATAATCATATCAACTGATAAAGATGAAAAAAATAAAGATATTTTTTCTTTAACAAAAATTAAAGGAATAAAAAAATCAAATGAAATATTTAAAAAATATTCATTGAATTAAATTTGGATAACTAATATACATCAGTTTTTGAAGGGATTTAAACTAATTTTTGAGAGTCTAAATCTGACCAAAATATGATATTTTTAAATTGAATTTTTAGATTTACACGTGGGTTCAAAATACAAGCCACTAACTACATCCCCGTGCATGTTGTGCTCTCGACACAATTTGAACCAATCATCACAAATCTTTCCACTTTTAAGCAAATAACTCATCATTTTTTGTGAAGTTTGATTTCCGTTCATCGCATGATGGATTTGTCTTTTCAATCCCGTTGATGATTGGAATTGCGTTTATCATATTTGCAGCACTGATTGGAATATCCCAAGGATTTGTAGAGGTTGGGGGTTTGCTTGTACCTGAGCTAATTACTGACATGCCCACTTTCTTTGATTACGATGATGTGACAGGCGACATGATACTTGATGTGGATGGCAATCCTGCACCAAACGAGAGAATTGATCTTTATTGGCTGTTGGTGTCAATCTCGGTAATTATTTTGGTTGCAGTTGCAATAATTGCAGTACTGGGTTATGTCTTTGAGATAGTGAAATGGATTCATCCTGGTACTGCAATTGGAATCATAAAAAAGATTGTCTTGTTTTTGCTTGTATTTTTGGTGTTCCCCTTTGTCTGGGATATTTACGCGATAATCATTGAAAACTTTTCATTATTTTTGTTGGATCCGTTTGAAACAGGAGATGACCCCTCAAACAGAACTCTGGAATTGTGGCGTTCCATGGGAAGTGTAATCCCAGTTGACATCTTTGATCTTGATGCATGGGCATCGGCATTTACGGATCCTGGTACGTTTGCACAGGGGATGATGAAGGATGTTTTTTTGGCACTGTTTAAGGGCTTTGCAGTGATGTTCATGACTGCAATGATGTTCATCATTTCCACAATACGGATTTTGCTGACCATAATCATTGCAATGTCAATTCCGTTATTGCTCACACTGAGTCTGATTCCGATGTTCAGGCCAGTCAAGGACATGCTCTTTAAGAATCTGATAGGACTGAGTATTGCACCTGTCTTTTCAGCACTTGTGTTAACTACTGGTTTGGCATACCTTGACTCTACAACACTTCCTGCAATGCAGGACTGGTTTGCATC
>Ga0224513_10000724_pt1 | contig 13032 bp, 8 predicted proteins | sample SF_May12_sed_USG_5_FD_169109 | JGI IMG/M metagenome (GOLD analysis project Ga0224513, IMG submission 169109) | Sediment microbial communities from San Francisco Bay, California, United States - SF_May12_sed_USGS_21 | ecosystem: Environmental > Aquatic > Marine > Sediment | place: USA: California... | reverse complement strand
CAGGTGGTGGTGGTCGGACCGATACCGAGACAAACCGCTGCCGAGGTCGGTGACGAGCCGTTGGAGATGGCGCGCCGCCTCCCGGGAGTGCCGGTGGTCGTCGATGCCGACCGCGCCCGCGGCGGGGCTGAGGCGCAGCGCTTGGGTTCCGACGTGGTGCTTCTTGACGACGGGTTCCAGCACTTGAGGCTCGAGCGGGACCTCGATCTCGTGCTCATCGATGCCGGCGATCCCTGGGGCGGCAACCGCATGCCCCCCCTGGGACGCCTCCGCGAGCCCGTGGCGGCACTCGAGAGGGCCGATGCTGTGTTGATCACGAAGGCGCCGGCCGAGTGGCGTCCGGTGGTGGCTGATATCGAAAGCGTGATCGACAGCATTGCGCCCAGACTTCAGGTCTTCATTTCTCGGGTACGCCCGAGGCGCGTCAACGTGCCGGGAGAGGGATGGCTGGGGCCGGAGGTCCTGACCGGTCGGCGGGTCATGGCCTTTGCCGCCCTCGGACGACCCGACGGCTTTGCCGAGACTCTCGCGGAAACAGGTGCCAAAGTCGTCGCGACAAAGTGGTTTCCCGATCACCATGCTTACACCGACCAGGATTTGTCCGAGATTGTTGACCAGGCAGCGGCGGCCTCGGCCATTCCGGTGACCACCGCCAAGGATGCGGTCAAGCTCCCGCAGGAATCTGGCGCATGGGTGGTCGAGGTTGTGATTGAGCCCGTCGAGGGCACCTGGAATGGCCTGTGGCGGCTGTTGCCGGAGGTCAGATCGTGAGCAAGAACCGGCCGGCGCTGCGCAACCACGTCGAGTTTGCCGCCTTCCGCATGGCTCGTGGGATGACCGGTTTGCTGTCTCCGTCTGGGCTGGCGAAAGTCGGCGACATCATTGGCAACTTCTTTGCCAGCTTTTCCGGTCGGCGGCGCCGGATCATCGATTTCAATCTCAGCCTCGCCTTCCCGGACATGACGGATGACGAGCGCCGCAAGCTGGCTTACGCGGTGACACGTCACTTCGCGCGTTCTGCGCTGGACGCCATCCGGCTGCAACGTTTACAACCGGAGGAACTGCTGGCGTCGGTCGAAATTGTAGGCTGGGATAACGTCGAGCGCGCCCTGTCGCACGGTGGTGGTGTTTTCTTTCTCACCGCCCACATTGGCTCCTGGGAAGTTGCGGCTTTGGTGACCGGGCTAAAGGTCGACGCCGGCCTCTCGGTGGTCAACCGGCCGCTCGATAACCCTCTCCTCGAAGCCGAGCTCGACCGCTTGCGCAGGCTTTACGGCAACCACGTCTTCGGGAAACACAACATCGTCCGCGAGGTTCTGGCCCAACTCAAGAAGGGCGGAGGAGTCGGGATCCTCATCGATCAACGGATTCGAGAAGACCAGGGTGTCGAAGTGCCTTTCTTCGGCCATCCAGCCTGGACCCCCGGCATTCTCGCTCGTATGGCGAGCAAGACCCGTGCGCCGGTGGTGCCGACCTATGCTTTGCGTGACAGGCCGGGGCGCTACCGCTTGCGCTATGACGAACCTGTGGTTGTGGACGATCTGGCTGATAGCGAGCTCGAGGTCGTGCCGCTGACCACCCGGTATATGGCAATCCTAGAGGCCGCCATCCGTGAAAACCCCGACCAGTGGCTGTGGTACCACGACCGGTGGAAACAGCTTCGCCTCAAGAATGAGGAATTAGGAATGAGGAATTAGGAATTCCCGCCCACCCGCACCAATTCCGCCTTGCGAGGTTGGGGGAACTCAAAACTCAAAACTAAGAACTCAAAACTTTGATCAAAGGAAGCGCTCCTCAGGTGTCGTCGCGCTCTAGCGGATGCGTCAGACAATGCGGCCCACCTCGTGCCCGTGACATCTCATGGCTGTCGATGAGTAGGCAGACCCGTTCGTCACGGTCGAGCGTTACTTCCTCGCGACCGAGCAGAACGTCCTCCGCCGACAGGACGCGAAAACCCGAGCTGGCGAGCGTGTCCGCGGTTGCGACGTTGCGGTCATAGAGCACGATGACACCCGGAGCGAGGGCAAAGGCGTTGGCGCCGTCGGTCCACTGCTCGCGTTGTTGCGCCACGGGGTCGTCGCCGCCACAGGCTATCGGCTTCAGATCGAGACCGCGATTGTCGAGCGCCTCCAAAAGACATCCCTTGTGGCGTGGCGCGAGATCGGATGATCCGAGGTCGATTTCATAGGTGTCGGCGAGTTGCGGCCCATCGCCGCAGATCACCGGCTGAAAGACCAGCGCCGCGTCCCGATCAACGGGCGTGAAGACCGTGTCGAGGTGCATGTAGGCGCGGCGTGCGGGAACGTGGACGACTTCCAACCACCGGGGGCCGTTCTCGCGTTTGGCCAGCGCATCGGCAAGGAGTTCGACGGCGACCATGTTGGTCCGTTCCGAAACTCCGATTGCCACCACTTCTGGCGACAGCACGAGGACGTCGCCGCCCTCCAGCCGGGGGCGGTGGGGTCCGAAGAATTGACCCTCCTCCCGCGCCTCGCGTAGTGGGTGGAGGACCACCGGCGTGTCGGCAAACTCGGGATGGAATCGGAAAATGCATCGAGAAAGGAGGCCCTCGCGCCAGCGCGCTGCTGTGGCCATCGCCGAAAAAACGACCCCGTCGCCAAGGATCACCTGTGGATCCCTTTGGAAACACCAGTTTGGCAAAGGAGGCAGCCGGAAGAGGTCCTCGACTTCGATCCCGCTGCAGTCGTCACTGCCAAGGAGGCCGGTTGTCGCGATCGCCACCGCCTCTTGGGCTGACGCCGGCGGTTCATCGGCGCGGAGCTCCTGTGGCGCTTCGGGTCGCAGCCGCGCCCACAGCCAGGCACGCGCCTCATCGCTGGCAAGCGCTTCAGCGAGCACCGCATTGGCCTCCACCACTTCGATGCCGAGGAGCTGGAGAAGCCGGCGGAAGCGGCGGTGTTCGTCCCGGGCGCGGTCGCCGAAGAGGATGTCGTCGAAGAGCAACTCCTCCATCATTGGCGGCACCATGCGGTCGACCTCTGGACCCGGTTCGTGGACAAGTACCTTTCGAAGCCGCCCGATCTCCGTTGTCACACGAACCATCGTTCAATTCCTCCAGCACCGGCCATCATAACCGGTGACGAACATTGCTGCTGGGGAGCAAGGGTGGAAGGGGGGGTGGGTAGATCGAGCATCCAGCATCGAGCATCAAGTATCGGCCGGCCGTGATTTCTCTGCGAGTACGAATGTCTTCAGACGTTATACTGCGTGAGGAGGACCCATGACCTCTCTCGACCGATTCGATCACCCGCTCACCGGCCGCTACGCGTCTGAGGAAATGCAGCGGCTCTTCTCAACGGGGAACCGCTACACCATGTGGCGGCGTCTGTGGTTGGCGCTGGCCTCCGCCGAGAGCGAGCTGGGGCTCGAGATTCCAACCGAAGCCCTCGAGCAGATGCTGGCCAACCTCGAGGTGACCGCCGACGATCTCGAGCGGGTGAGGGAATACGAGAAACGCACCCGGCACGACGTGATGGCTCATCTCGAGGCCTTTGCCGATCGCGCGCCGGCGGCCAAGCCGATCCTCCACCTAGGTGCGACCTCGGCCTACGTCGGCGACAACGCGGACCTCATCATCACCCGCGACGCGCTTGATCTCGTGATAGCCAGGTTGCTGGCGGTCATTGCCGCCCTCGCCGCCTTCGCCGACAAGTGGGCCGACGAACCAACCCTCGGCATGACCCATTTCCAGCCCGCCCAACCGACCACAGTCGGCAAACGGGCTTGCCTGTGGTTGCAGGACTTCCTCCTCGATCTCGAGCGGCTCCATTTCGAGCGCGACCGCCTCCAGATGAGGGGGGTCAAGGGCACAACCGGCACACAGGCCACCTTCCTGGAGCTCTTCGACGGCGACCACGACAAGGTGCGGGCCCTCGACCGGCGGGTTGCCGAAACCCTCGGCTTTTCGGCCTGCTACCCGGTGACCGGGCAGACCTACCCGCGAAAGGTGGATGCTTTTGTCCTCGATGCCCTCTCCGGGGTCGGCCAGTCGGCGGCCAAGTTGGCCACCGATATCCGGCTCCTGGCCAGGCTCAAAGAGTTGAGGGAGCCCCTCGCCGAGGGACAGGTCGGGTCCTCCGCTATGCCCTACAAGGCCAACCCAATGCGCTCGGAGCGGGTGACGGCCCTCTCCCGATGGCTGATCTCCATCGCTGCAAACCCCGCGCACACGGCTGCCAGCCAGTGGCTCGAGCGAACCCTCGATGATTCGGCCAACCGCCGCTTGGCTTTGCCGGAGGCCTTCCTCTCCACCGACGCGATTCTCCGAATCGTCCACAACATCGCCGATGGTCTCCAGGTCTTTCCCGCGATGATCGCGCGCAATCTTGCGGAAGAGCTGCCGTTGATGGCCTCCGAGGCGATTCTGATGGAGGCGGTGCGGCGCGGCGGTGACCGGCAGGCGGTGCACGAGCGCCTGCGGCTCCACGCTCGCGCGGCGGCGACGGCGGTGCTCGAGGAGGGAGGCGCCAACCCGTTCCTCGCGCTCGTTGCGGATGATCCGGAGGTGGCGCTCGACCGCTCCGAACTCGAGGCCCTCCTCGACCCGGCCCGTTTTGTCGGCCGCGCGCCGCAGCAGGTCCGTGAGTTCCTTGCCGAGCATGTACGACCCATCCTCGACGAGGCTGGAGACCTTCCCGAAGCAAAAGACCTCGACGTTTAGGAAGAATGAGGAATGAGGAATGAGGAATCAGGAATTCCGCCCGCCCCTCCGACAACGAGGGTGAGTGGGGGAAAATCTGAAATCCGAAATCTGAAATCCGAAATCGTCATCCTCGGTATTTTGCTGGCGCTTCTGATTGGCTGTGCCCATCGCGGGGCGAAGCAGCCGACGGTGAGGCCGGCGGCCCCGGCGCCGACACCGACAACCGCTTCGCCGGTGCCGACCCCCGCTGCGGAGCCAGTGGAGGAGGGCTGGACGGAGAAGGGCATCGCCTCGTGGTATGGAGAGCCCTACCACGGGCGGCGCACCGCCTCCGGCGAGATCTACGACATGCACCAGCTCACGGCCGCCCACAAGACCCTGGCCTTCGGTTCGGTGGTCAAGGTCAAGCGTCGCGACACCGGCGCCGATGTCAAAGTGCGTATCAACGACCGCGGGCCGTTCATCGAGGGGCGGATCATCGACCTCTCCTTGGCTGCGGCAAAGAAGATCGATCTCGATGTCGACGGTGTGGCGCCGGTCAAGATCAAGGTCGTTGGCCACGAGACCACGCCGCAACGAAAACCGGCACGGGTCGAGGATCCGGAGGACTGTTTCTGGGTCCAGGTGGGTGCCTTTGGAAACCCGGACAACGCACGGGGGGCCGAGGCCGAACTCGAACGGAACGGCGTCGAGGCGGTTGTGCTCGAAGGTCTCGACGAGCTCTGGCGGGTCCGCGTCGGACCCTTCGACGAGGAGAAGCAGGCGGAGCGGTCCCGTAACCGGATCACGGACGCCTGGCCCACCGCACATGTGATTCCTTGTGGCGGCTAACCCGCCGAATTAGGAATTGTGAATTAGGAATTAGGAATGCCGCCCACCCACCCAGGGCATCATCGATTTCGGGAGGAGGTGTGGGAATTTCTAATTCCTCATTCCTGACTCCTAATCATCGTTGTGCGCTACCATCGCAGCGATGTTGAAAAAGCCCCTACTCCGTCTCGCGATCTTCTTTGTCGCTGCCACGATTTCCCTCGCGTTCGCGTGTCAGGGCGGTGGACCACCCGAGGTCCGCGCCGAGCGGGTGGTCATGGTCTCCTACGACAGCCTCGGCGCCGATCTCGCCTGGCGGTGGATCTCCGATGGAACCGTCTCCTCGCCCGACGGTCTGAAGGGGATGGCGCAGCAGGGTTTTTCGGCCGAGCGATTGCGGATGGTTGACCCGACCCTGACGGCGGTCAACCACATCTCGCTCGCGGCCGGTCGGAACGCATCAGGCACCGGGGTCGTCAGCAACGCCTTCCACCGACCAGACACACCGATCACCGAATGGGTTTCCGGTTTCAATGCGTCGAGCGACGCGGAGACCCTGTGGACGGCGGCGCGCCGCAAGGGACTTCGGGTCGGCACCCTGGCATGGCCGGGGGCCGACGCGGGAGCCCTCGATCGGATCGGGGACTTCGGCGTGGTGTGGCCCGGTCCACCTCTGGCTCGATCCGAGCTTGTCGAGTTCGATCCCGAAGCCGCCGAGACGACCGGCGAGGTGCCTTCCAACGATGGCCTCGCGCCGTTACTGTGGCGGCTCAGGTTTGATCTCAGCTCGGCCACGCCGAGCAACCAGGAGCTCCTGATCGCCTTGGTCGATGCCGACCCCAACGGTCGCCCCCGCTACGACGCCGTTGCGGTGCGCCTCGCAGACGAGGATGACTGGGGCTATGTCGGCGAGATGGAGTGGGTCCCTGTCGAATTTGAAGCGCGCGCGGAAGGGGACCTCCGTTCACATCTCTACGGTTCCTGGTGCAAGGTCCTTCACATCGACCGCTTCACCGGCGCCCTCCGCTTCTACCGCGGCGAAATCAACCGCCTCCACGCCTATCCCGACGCTTTCGAGGACCGTCTTACCGAGGCCATCGGTCCGTGGCCGGGAGAGCCCGACCGGGCGGTTGCGGACTGGTGGCTGGACCTCGCCCAGGGCATCGACCTCGACACCTTTGTCGAGCAGGGCGAGCGGCTCAACCGCTATTTCGACCGGATGACCGAATGGGTTCTGGCGGAGGAAGAGGCCGACCTCGTTCTCGCCTACCACTCGAGCCTGGACGTCTACCTCCACGGCAGCCTGATCACCGACGAGCTGCAGTGGGCCTACAGCCCGGGACGAGCGCTCGCCGCCAGCGAGGGCCTCAAGCGGATGGGCCGATCTATTGATCGATCGGTAGCGTCACTGTGGAACATTCTCGATCCCGAGCGCGATGCCCTGGTGGTGGTCTCCGACCACGGCCAGATACCGATCTTCGAGGTCGTGCGGCCAAACCGGGCACTTGCCGACGCCGGCCTCGTTCGGGTGGTCGAAGAGGATGGCCGTGCTCGGGTAGCTCCCGACACGCCGATGGTTGCGGTTACGAGTGGCGCCTCGATCCACATTTACCTCAATCTCGCCGGGCGCGAACCCGGAGGTGTGGTGACGATGGCCGAGGCGCCGGAGCTGCTGCACCGCGCGGCCCGGGTGCTGGCGGATCTCGAAGCCGAGGGTCGGCCTGCGGTCGAAAAGATCTTCACGCGCGGCGAGGCGGCGGAGATCGGCCTCGATCATCCCTCGAGCGGGGACCTCGTGGTCTTCCTGGCCCCGGGCTTTTCGGCCGATGGCGGCCTCGATGGGCCGGCGTTGGAGCCCAGCCGTTATTACGGGCAGCACGGCTTCCTGGCGTCGCACGACGAGATGAGCGGGGTGCTCTTCGCCCGCGGCGCCGGCATCAAGAAGAAGCGCTTCGGCGAGGTCGAGGCGACCTCGGTCGCGCCGATGGTTGCGCGCTGGCTGGGTTTTGAATTTGGTGGCGTCCCGGAATCAAAAAAAGACCGCTGATTGTTGAGACGCAGACGACCGGGGAAAAGGGGTCATCCCATGAGTCCCAATTCAAGGAGAGTTCGATGAAACGAAGGGTGGTGGAGATTTCAGTAATAGTCATGCTGTTGATGGCTGTTGTGGGAGTCAACGCTGAGGAGCCCGAGCTCGATCCGTTGCTCGAGTTGCTGGTCGAGCAGGGCGTGATCACTCTGGAGCAGGCCCTCGCCGTGCAAGTTGAGCATGACCGACGGAGGTCGGCCGGGCAGCCATCGGCGGTTGTTCCGCAGCAACCTGACCCGGCTAAACCGCCGGTGCCCCCGCAAATGGTTGAGGCTCCGCCCCCGGAAGAAACAAAGGACGAGAGGTGGTACGACCGGATCGACTTCAAGGGTGACTTGAGGCTCCGTGGCGAGTTCTTCTGGGTCGACGGCATCTCGTCGAATGATCGCCGGGAGCGTTTTCGGGCGCGGATCCGGCCAGGAATCTACACCGATATTACTGATTGGATGGAGGTGGGACTCCAGGTTCGAAGCGGCGATCCGTTGGATCCCGTGTCCGACAACAGCAGCTTTGACGGAGGATTCTCCTTGATTCCGATTTCGATCTCTGAAGTTTTTGCAGGTTTCCACCTCGGGAAGTCGCTCGACCTCACCCTCGGAAAATTCGACCCAAAGAAGAAGTGGGTCGTCACCGACATGCAGTGGGACGATGATGTGACGGTCGAAGGCGCCATGGAGGAACTCTCCTTTGGGCCTCTCAAGGTCGACTTTTACCAGTACGTGTTGGAGGAGGAAAAGAAGACCAGTGATTCCTACCTTCTCGGGGGCCAGATGTATGGGAAGTTCGGCTCTGACGATGTCGGTTCGTTCACCGTCGGTGCCGGATATGACGAATGGGTCCGGCCGCAGATGGTGGCTGATCTGACACTGAGTGGAAAACTCCATGGCAACCGTGTCACCAACTTGCTCGACGAAAATGATCAGCTCATCAGCGACTTCAAGATAGCCAACGCTTTTGCTACCTGGAGCTGGTCGACGAACGAACGCTGGCCCGTGAAGTTCTCGGTCTTCGGCTATCTCAACACCGGGGCGCAGGGTCTCGGCAAGGAGTACGACACGGGGTATTTCGTGCGCCTCCAGGTCGGTGACTACAAGAAGAAGGGCCAGATGATGTTCCGGGCGAGCCGCTATTACTCGGAGCCCGACGCCCTCTTCTACGTCTTTTCCCAATCGGACACGACGATGGCATCGGATGTCGATGGCTACCGCTTCGACCTCCGCCTCGGCTATGTCAAGAAATCCTACTTCAACTTCACCTGGTATCACACGAAGACCGTCTACTCGCTGTTCGCGGATATGGATCGGTTGCAGGTGGACTACATCATCGTTTTCTGAGGCGCGTGCTCTTCGCGCTGAAACTCACTCGTCGTCTTGCGGGTTCTCCAGATCGTCGTCTCGGAAGCCGATGCGATCGAAGGGGTTGACGACGCTGGATGCAATGTTCATGAGGTGGGCCGAAATCCTCTTCAAAAATCGAACGTAGAGCGCACTGCTTACAGCCTCGCTGCAAACCAGGTCGGGGTCCTCGCGGACGATCAGGGAATTGAGGATCTCGTCGGCTCTGCGGGCGATCCACCAGTGCTCCGACATCACCTCTTTGGCCTTGGCCTCATCGCCGCTCGGGAGCGCCTCGATGAGCAGGGTGAACATGGTCTTGACCGTGGTCTCGATCTTGCGGACGTCGGGCTCCAGGTTGCCGCAATTGAGCTTGCCCGGGTGTCGCAGGGCGAGATCGACGATGTTCTTGGTCAGGTCGCCGATCCGTTCGATGTCGATGACGATGCTCACCAGCGCGAGACCCGCAGCGATACTCTTACTCGATGTGAGCGCGAGATGTGTCAGCACCTTTCGGCGGACTTCGCGCTCATAGGCGTTGATCAGCTGGTCTTTTGCATAGATGTCGATCTCGATGCGCGCGTCGTCATGTTCCCGGAGCGAGCTCGAGGCGGCGAGAAACATCTCCCGATCCGCCTCGAGCATTTCGAGCGACCGGTCATAGGCCTGCTGCAGCATGTTGTCTTTGCGGAAGAGTTCGAAAAATTGCTTGAACATGTCTCACCTCAAAAGAAGAATCGCCGCCAACGGCACGGCATAGAAACAGATCAGAATATAGGCGATGGCGATCCAGCGGTGGTTCGCTGCAACCGCCGCAAAACCCCAGGCAATACGAAGTGGAATCCTGCGTATCGCAGGTACGGGCCAGATCAATGCGATGCCGCAGACGTTAAAGAGAAGATGGGCAAAGGCTACCGTGACGGCGCTGATCTCGCCTACCGCGAGAGCTGCCAATATCGCCGTGATAGTGGTGCCGATGTTGGCGCCGAGGGTATAGGGAAAGATCTGGATGAGGGTTAGGATGCCGGCGCCCGCCAACGGGACCGCGAGGGAAGTCGTGATGCTCGACGACTGCACGAGGACGGTGATCAAGAGGCCAAAGAGCATCGCCCTGCCTGCGTTGGCGAAGAGCGTCTGGTCAAAAAACGCTTCCACACGACCAAGGACGATGGCCTTGAGGACCGCCACCAGATATCGCAACGAGGCGAACATAATGAAGAGAGCAAAGATGAGGAGCAGCCAAGGGTGACCGTCAAGCAGGGTTGCCGCAGCCTTCACCGCGGGTTCGGTGACGAGCTTGAGCGGACTGGCAAAGGTGAGACCGCCGACCTCCGCGAAGAGATCTGCCATCTTCGAGGACAGGGTTCCGAGGAAGTTCGTCGCCATCTGGAGCGGGAATATCACGATGACCGCGAAGATGTTGAAGAAGTCGTGAACCGTCGAAGCTGCGAATGCACGCTCGAACTCCTGGCCGCGAGTGACGTGACCGAGGCTGACCAGTGTGTTGGTGACCGAGGTGCCAATATTGGCTCCCATGACGATCGGAATGGCGGTTTCGATCGGCATGCTTCCGCTGCCCACCAATGCGACCACCAGCGAGGTGGTGGTCGATGAGGACTGCACGAGGGTCGTCGCGAGAACCCCAACGAACAGGCCGAGCAACGGGTTCGACGCGCTTTCGATCAGACCGCCCACAAACCCGCCCGAGAACATCTTGAACGCCTTGCCGAGCATGCCGATGCTGACCAAAAACCCGTAGAGAAGTAAAAGCAGCGTCAGAACGCGGGTTCCTGTGCCCTGCCAGGCCGACACCTCAGTTTCATGTTGCGTGTGCAGATCGCCGCTATCGCTCATCTATCGGAAAACCTCCGGTCCTTGAAACCGTTTAGCCTCGTGACCGCCGAGTCATGTTAGCAGCGATCCGATGTGGTCAGGCAGGGATGTCGGCCGCCGGTTCGACTTCACCGCCTCCAGGGACTTCGGGCCGGAATGGATCTTCGAAGACTGTCTGGAGGCTGGCCGTATGTTCTGCGATCTTCAGGCAATCCCACGTCAAGCTATAGGAGAGGATGCTCAAGCGTGTCTTCGAAGAGTTGTCCTGGATGCGGAGGATCTGGTTCTGGTCGAACTCGTGCACCAGCTCGCGGACCTCACGCGTCAGCTTGGCGACAACTTCATGATTTGGTGTCGACTTGCTCAACATGGTCTCGGACGTCCGATCGAGAACCTCGAATGTAATCCGCGAAATGCGACCCAATTCCTCGATCTGCGAATCGAGCAGACCCGAGTGATGGTTGGAGACGTGGACATAGGCTCGCAGGGCGACGTCGCGAACGCTTTCGGTGATCTCCTGGAGCGAACTGATCGTCTGCGCAAACCGTTCGGTGTTGCCGACCTTCTCGGCACGCCCGAGAAGACGCAGTACCTTGAATATGTTGGCGGCGATGATGTTCGACCAACGCTGCAGCTCTCGCTGTCCTTCGCGGGCCGTTTTGAGCTTCGAGCGGTCGAGAGCGAAAAGTCCTGAGAATGCGATTTCGAGGACCTTGCGGACCTCGCGAAGAAAGATCCCGGTGTGCTCGAAGGTCGTGCTGGCTGCGGCTGTTGCGTCGGAGATCTTGCGCAGGTTGAAGACATCCAGCGCGGTTTCCTCTTTCTCGCGGACTTTGTGAAGGTCGTGTGTTCGGATCAGGAGCAGGATCGCCGCGGCGCCGATGGCGATAACTCCCCAGACCTTGCCGAAATAGACTACGACGGCGAAGATCCCCGAAACGGTAAACGCCATCATGGCGGTGAAGAACCAACCACCGATCACAGTCAACACGCCGCTCACGCGATAGACGGCGCTGTCCCGTCCCCACGCCTGGTCCGAGAACGAGGTTCCCATCGCAACCATGAAGGTGACGTAGGTGGTGGACAGCGGGAGCTTGAGCGAGGTGGCGAGCGAGATCAGCGCGCTCGCAACCATGAGGTTAACCGCCGCTCGGACAAGGTCGAATGACGGCACCGTACCGTCGGTGGCTGGCGGGGGGCGGAACTCCGACCGGTCGAGCCGGTGGTTTGTCCACCGGCGAAGTGCGGTTGGCGCCAACCGCCCTCCGGTTGTGAAGACCGTTGACACGAGTCGGACAACGGCACGCGACAGGGCGGTGGACTCGAACCTCTCGTAACCCTCCTCCTGCCGACCGAGACGAACCTCCGTCTTGGTCACAGTTCTCGCCTTGCGGGACAGCCACAGGGTCACAACCATGATGACGCCGGCGATCAGGAGAAAGACGGTGTTGGAGCGAACCGGCTGTGACAGCGCCTCCATTGTGGCAGTCATAGGATCCGCGGTCGCACCGGCCTCCGAATACGCTGCCAGACCGGCCAACGGCACGCCGATGAAATTGACGAGATCATTTGCGGCGAAGGCCATGGCGAGGGCAAAGGTGCCGACCAGCACGACAACCTTGAGAATGTGGATCCGGGTGAAGGTCATCAGAAATTGGAGCAGCACGGTGAAGACGGCGAAGGATGCCAACAGAATGAGACCGGTGTGGCCTTTGATCCAGGCCAGGGTCTCGGGAGTGATGAAGGAGGCTCCCTTTGCGCCTTTGATGAGAATGAAATAGATGATTGCCGACAGGGCGGCGCCGCTCCACAGCGCGCCATATCGTTTCATCCTTCTCTCATAGTCGAAAGTGAAGAGGAGTCGGGTGGCAATTTGTACCAGCGCTCCGACGATGAACGCCACTACGACGGACAATAGAATGCCAAAAATGATGGCCATTGCCTTTGCCGTGTTGATGTAGTTGACGATATCGCGGAACGGCTCTCCTGCCTGACTGACCTTGAGAAGGGAGACTGCGACCGCTGCACCGAGGAGCTCGAAAACGATTGAAACCGTCGTTGAGGTCGGCAGGCCGAAGGTGTTGTAAAGGTCCAGCAGGATGATATCGGTGAGCATGACGGCGAGGAAGATCGTCATCAGCTCCGGCATGGTGAAGAACTGCGGGTGGAAGATGCCTTTGCGGGCCACCTCCATCATGCCGGAGGAGAACATCACACCGGCGAGCATGCCGAGACTGGCGATGATCATGATCACGGTCCGTGGTGCGACCCTTGAACCGATCGAAGAGTTGAGGAAGTTGACC
>Ga0224513_10000722_pt1 | contig 13037 bp, 14 predicted proteins | sample SF_May12_sed_USG_5_FD_169109 | JGI IMG/M metagenome (GOLD analysis project Ga0224513, IMG submission 169109) | Sediment microbial communities from San Francisco Bay, California, United States - SF_May12_sed_USGS_21 | ecosystem: Environmental > Aquatic > Marine > Sediment | place: USA... | reverse complement strand
CAAGGCCGCATGGGTCTCCTCCACGGTCGCCGCGCCCTGCTCTACGAACGACAGCTGCGGGCCACACTTTGCGCAGGCCACGGGTTCGGCATGGAAGCGACGATCGGCCGGGTCGAGATACTCGGCCTCACACTCCGGACACAGGGGAAAGCCCTTCATACTCGTATTGGGCCGGTCGTAAGGCAGCGCCTCTATTAAAGTGTAACGCGGACCGCATTGTGTGCAGTTGATAAACGGGTAGGCGTGGCGACGATCAGCAGGGTCCTGCAGTTCATGCCTGCAGGCATCGCACATAAAGTAGTCGGGAGGGACGAACACCTGTGCCTCAGAATTGGCGAGGCTCTCGATAATCTCGAACCCATCGACCTCCGGGACGTCCATGCTTTCTACGGCTGCCAATGCCGGTGACGATAAGGGGGGCGCACAAGCGATAAGATCGTGCGTAAACCGCTCGACGATTTCAATCTCTCCAACAGCAACGACTTCGACCTCGCCGAGTTGGTTCTGAACATGACCGCCGATGCCGTGCTGGCAGGCGAGCCGGTATACGAACGGGCGAAACCCGACACCCTGGACGTGTCCCTGCAGGCGTACCCGCCTGGCGACTTTCTCACCAACGCGGGTGGCCGGTTCAGCCACTCGCAGCGCCTTTTTTACGGCCGTCCCACTCGTTCTCCCGCATACCGGACGACCACCAGATTCGGCAGGCGCCCTCGTCGGACACCATGCACGGACCTATCGGTTTACGCGGCGTACAGCCGCGGCCATACAGCCGGCACTGGTTCGGGTAGATCTTCCCGAGCACTACCTGTGCGCAGTCGCAGCCAGGGGGCATTTCGCCGACGCGTTTTCTCGATTCATCCGCATAGGACTGGAAGCGCTGACGCGCATCGTGTGCCGCGTAGGCCTCGCGCAGTGCGTAGCCGGACTTCGGGATAATGCCAATACCGCGCCAGTTCGCATCGACGACTTCCATGACATCATCAAGCTGCCGGCGTGCCTCGGCATTACCACCGGGGCGCACGACCTCCGGATAGCAGTTGTCCAGAAAGTGTTTTCCGTCTCGCAGCTGGCGCAGGACCGAGTACATCGCGGCAAGCAGCGAGTCCGGGTTAAATCCGGCCACGGCCGCCGGAATGTCATGGTCCGCAACAACAAACTCCCACTCTTCGGGACCCATCACGGTGGCCACATGTCCGGGAGCGATGAGCGCATCGAAACCCGGCGTACCTGAGTTCAGCAACATCGCCACGGCTGGCCATGTCAGGCGTCCGGACAACAGGACGAGCAGATTGTCGGGCACACCCTCCGCAAGCATGGAGGCGACGGGGGCGGTCGTCGTTTCGAAGCCCGCCGCAAAAAATACAACGGTCCGGGTCGGATCTGCAGTGGCTATGCGAACGGCTTCGGTCGGCGACGCGATCGGCCGAATATCGGCACCCGCAGCTTTTGCCTGCTCCAGTGAGCGCGGCTCGCGCTTCGGGACGTTGACGGGAACCCTGAGCATGTCGCCAAACGCGACGAGCGTTATATCTTCGTTCAGCGCGAGCTGGATGGCCTCGTAAACGTCCTCTTCCGGGCAAATACAGACCGGGCAACCGGGTCCGGGCACAAGTTCAACATTGTCTGGAATTACCGTGCGCAGGCCCGCGACCGAGATGGATCGCTCGTGCCCGCCGCAAACATTCATGATGCGCAATGGCTTGTCGATGCCGAGACCCTGCAGTTCCTGCAACCAGTCTGCTGCGCGCCGGGCCATCAAGCGGCTCCGACAGCAACATCTGCCCGCCGGACACGCGCAAGTTCGGATCTAAGCCAGGCCAGCCAATACTCCATGCCGTCGCCTTTGCGCGCAGAGATCTCAAGTAATGGTGCGGTATTGGCGAGCTGGCGCAGGCAGTGCTCGGCGTATACCGGGTCAAAGTCATCGAGGACCGCCAGCAGATCCGATTTGGTGATCAGCACAAGGTCGGAAGCCCGGAACATGACCGGGTACTTCGCCGGCTTGTCATGGCCCTCGGGGGTGGACAGCAATGTAACGTTCAGATGCTGCCCAAGGTCGAAGCTCGCAGGACAAACCAGGTTGCCCACGTTTTCGATGAAGATGATGTCCAGGTCATCGATATCCAGCTCATGCAGCGCCGAATGCACCATGTGCGCATCGAGATGGCAGGCACTGCCTGTGCTGATCTGCACGGCGGGCACACCTTTTTTGCGAATACGTTCGGCGTCGTTTTCAGTCTCGAGATCTCCCTCGATTACGGCGATTTTCAGGTCGTCGCCGAGCGCATCAATTGTCGCTTCGAGCAACGCCGTCTTGCCGGCGCCCGGGGAGGACATGAGGTTGACTGCCAGTGTGCGGTGACGCGCAAAGTGTTCACGATTGTGACTGGCCTGGTGATCATTCGCATCCAGTAGCCCCTTGAGCACTTCAACCGACTCATGTCCGCTTGATGTTGTCGCAAGGTGACCACCGGCCGCCACAAGATGTTCGTTGCCGGGTGTCACATTGCAGCCACAGGTATCGCACATGGTCTTCCTCCTGGTACGTTGAATCAGATTTCGGCCAGCACCTCGTCAAATAAAGCCCACGAATCGGCTGCCTCTTCTTCCGAGACCTTCTGGATGGCATAGCCCACGTGAACGAGGACGTGATCGCCGAGTTCGATTTGCTCGTGCTGCAGCATGAACAGGCTAACTTCGCGCTGAATACCCTTCGCCTCACAGGTACACTGAAAACCGTCAATCGCGGTTATTTTCATCGGTACTGCAAGGCACATAGGGGTACTCCGAGATTGCATATCACGTAAAGCTAATATATTAAATACCGACGCTGATTTGCAGCGTGGCATGCACCGCGACGGTAAGTAAAAGTGCTTACGGCAGGAGTCAAAATGTCTGATCTTTCTCGAAAAATCCAGTACCTGGTGCAGTTCGTCGCCCTGCTTTCGCTCGGTTTGCTGGCATTCACTGCGGCCGCCCAACCAGCGATCGTGGAAGCCTGCAAGGCCTGCCATGCCGAAGACGGCTCCGGCGTAGGCAAGCGCATCGTCCCGATCATCGCCGGCATGCCTGCCGTTCACATAGAGGAAGCGCTATACGCTTACAAGGACGGCGCACGCCAGTGTCTCGAGGAGCCCGTGATGTGCGAAACAGCCGACCTGCTTAGCGACGAGAACATTGCCGATCTTGCCGAGTATTTTGCCGCGATAAAACGTCCGTCACTGGACGAAGACATCGATGCAGCGCTCGCGGCTATTGGCGAGCCGGTACACAAGAGATTATGCGCCCGCTGCCACTTGCCACCGGACGATCCGGATGCCGGTGAAGTGCTCGGGCCGCCGCTGCATGGCCAGCGCGCTGACTACCTCAGGTACGCATTGAAGTCCTACATATCCGGAACTCGTGAAAACCTCCTCGACGAGATGAAAGAGAAGATCTCATTACTCGACGATGGTGATGTCGAGGCGCTCGCGCACTACTACGGCAGTTACTGATCCTGTCGCGTGTGGTAAATTCGCAGCCGTCGCAGCTTGCGCCACACCACAATAATAGAACCCAGGAGCCTCTCATGACGCATCGGCCTGCCCTCTTCGTAACTGTCGTCCTGTTTTTCCTCACCGGCACTGCCGCAGCGGAAGTCACGCTGATTCACGCCGGCCAGCTGCTTGCTGTTCCGGGTAAGGAACCGTCGACCAACATGACAGTCATCGTCGAGGACGGCAGGATCACAGGCGTCCAGAAAGGTTTCGTCGCAGCCCAGGACGCCACCGTCATCGACCTGTCCGACAAGTTTGTCTTGCCGGGTCTCATGGACATGCATGTGCATTTGCAGGGCCAGCTGGGACCCGATAACGACCGCGACGCGCTCAAGATGTCCAACCAGCTCATGCAGATGCGCAGCCTCCACTATGCAATGAATACGCTTACGGCCGGATTTACGACGGTGCGCGATGTTGGCTCGTCATCGCAGGAGATGTACGCCATGCGCGATGCGATCAACAACGGCTGGATTGACGGGCCGCGCATCATCGCTGCCGGTGGTGTAGGTATCACGGGCGGTCATGCTGACATCAGCGGTGTCAGCCCTGACCTTATGGAAATGCTGACATCACCCAATGTCTGCGATGGGCCCTACGACTGCCGTCGCGCGACGCGCAACGTTATCAAGTACGGCGCCGATCTCATCAAGATCACGTCAACGGGTGGCGTCATGACCGAGCGTGCCACCGGCACGGGCCAGCAAATGGAAATGGACGAACTGCGCGAGGTCGTTCGGGCTGCCGAACGCATGGGCCGCAAAGTCGCGTCCCACGCCCATGAGGAAGACGGCATCATCGCTGCACTGGAGGCGGGCGTGGCCAGCATCGAACATGGCACCTACACCGGCCCCCGCGCGATCAAGCTGTTCCGGGAAACCGGCGCCTACCTGGTACCCACCCTTCTCGCTGGCAAGACGGTTGCGACCATGGCGCTCGAAGCTGATTTCATGCCGCAGACCGTCAAAGACAAGGCAATCCGGGTCGGCAACGACATGGCAGGCAATTTTGCGAAGGCTCACAAGGGCGGTGTCAACGTCGCCTACGGTACCGATAGCGGCATCTCTCCGCACGGCACCAATGCGCAGGAAGCGGTCCTCATGGTGGAAGCCGGAATGACCGAGATGGAGGTCATCATCGCCGCGACGATCAACGCGGCCGACCTGATCGATATGAGCGATTCCATCGGCACGATCGAAACTGGCAAATTTGCCGATCTGATTGCAGTTGAGAACTCACCACTGGAAAACATCGAGGAACTCCTCGATGTCGACTTTGTTATGAAAGGCGGAAAAGTATACAAGCAGTGATATAAGTCTTTACTTATTGTTTTAATAAGAAAAATACTAAATTTTAATTTGCTTGGTTACTGCTAACTTTCCCTGCAGCGGCCGGGTGCAGGAGATAAGATACGCCAACTATGGCGAAAATGTCCCCAAGCACTTTACGTATCGGCTATCGGTATCGACCTGGCCGGCTCGCTCCTGACTACGATGCTGTCGTCATCGGCTCGGGCATGGGCGGCCTCACTACCGCAGCGCTGCTCAGCGAACTCGGCTGGAAAGTCTGCGTACTCGAACAGCACTATACTGCCGGCGGCTTTACTCACTCCTATGAACGCGGCGGCTACGAGTGGGACGTTGGCGTTCACTACATAGGTGAAGTCGGAGCTGCTACCCGTACGCGGAAGATGTTCGACTTTCTGTCGAACGGAAACCTCAAGTGGGCGCCAATGGATGCGGAATACGACCGCTTCTATATCGGCGACAAGGTCTTCAATGCCATCGCCGGGAAACAGGAATTCCGCGACAACCTCGTGCGGCAGTTTCCGAATGAGGCAAAGGCAATCGATGCGTACCTCAAACTCCTGGATCGGTCGGGAGACGCCCTATCGGCATTCGGCATGAGTCGTGGCATGCCGGCTTTATTGCGCTGGGTCGCGAAACCCTGGCTGGCGTGGAAGTTACGCGGCCCCTTTCGACGCCTTACGTGGGAAGTTCTCAGCGATCTCACCAGTGACAGGGACCTGATCGCCACACTGTGCGGCCAGTGGGGTGACATGGGTATGCCGCCAAAACGCTCCCCTTTCATGGCGCATGCGATGATTGCCCGGCACTACCTTTACGGTGGTTACTACCCGGTCGGCGGCTCCTGGCGTATCGCCGAGACCATCATCCCGAAAATCCAGGCGTCCGGTGGCGAAGTGTTCACCTACGCGAAGGTCGAAACCATCCTGGTCGAGGACGGCAAAGTGACCGGTGTGGAGATGAAGGACGGCCACCGCATCGAATGCGCTTGTGTCATATCGTCTGCGGGTGTCGACAATACGTTCAACCACCTCCTGCCAAACGATGTGGTCGAGCACAGCGGCTATCGCCGTCGCATGCAAAACGTGCAGCCGAGCGTAGCCCATCTTGGTGTCTATATCGGGCTACAGGGCACAGCAGAGGAACTCGGCTTGCCGCGTACCAATTTCTGGATCTACCCGAGCAACGATTATGACGCAGCGCTGGACGGGTTCCTGGCGGACAAGGATGCGGAATTCCCTATCGTCTACGTTTCTTTCCCGTCGGCGAAGGATCCCGACTATGAGAATCGGCATCCGGGTACGTCTACGATCGAGATCGTTGCACCGGCACCCTATGAATGGTTCGAGAAATGGCGTGAGGCAACCTGGGGCAAGCGCGGCGACGATTACGAAGCCTTCAAGGAAGCGCTGGGAGAACGACTCCTTGAGCACCTTTACGCAAAACTGCCGCAGCTGCGCGGCAAAGTGGATTACTACGAAGTGTCGACGCCGTTATCGACCAACTGGTTCGGCGGCTATCAGCGCGGAGAGCTCTACGGCCTCGCACACACGCGCGAACGACTGAATCAGGACTGGTTACGTCCGAAGACAAACATCCCGGGCCTGTGGCTTACGGGTCAGGACATACTGACCTGTGGCGTGACGGGCGCCATGATGGCCGGCCTTGTTACGACGATGAGCCTGGTAGGCGCCCGCAAAATGGCGCCTCTGCTCAAAGAGATCTACGCCGGACCTGGCGCGTAACGCTAGTCCTGCTTCCCGTGCGCGACCAACACGTCGCAATGAATATGGTCGAGCGCGCGCGCCGCCGTGCTTCCAATAATTCGTAGCTTTAGTTTCGACCTGGCCAGGGCGCCCATCACGACGAGGCTCGCATTTTGTGCCAGCGCGAATGCCGGCAACACCTCGTACGCCCTGCCCGGCAGCAGGTGAAGCGCCTTGTCAGGGATGTTGCTCGTTTCGGCGAGAACACGAAGCGCTTTTTGGTGCTCCTCGCGAATCTTCTTATCCAGCTCCTCAATCGGCAGTTTGACCGGCTTGAACGCCCAGGTAGCACGTTGCCCGATTTCCGCGAGTCGCTGGTAGGTGTGGAGAACCTTAATTTCACCGTCGCCTGTCTCCGCGATCATCCTCGCCATGTCGATGATTCTGTGATCGAGATATGCCGGCTTGTCATGCGCATTGACCGGGTCGACGGCCGCAACAATAACGGGCGGGTCCTGCCAGCCCACTGGTTTCACAAACCACAGCGCATAATCAAGATCACGAATCAGGTCCCAATCCGCGCTGTCAAGAGACGCTCGTTCGGTCGGCGTGTGGTAATGCGTTCCCTTAACGACAAATAGCGGCTGCCGCGCCGCCGCCTCCCGACGTATGACATCGGAAACATGGCGCTCTCTGGAGCGATTAATCTCCACCCGCACGCCAGCTTGTTCGACCTTGGCCGTCAGCGCCTCAAGGACCTCCTCCTGGTAGCTCCTGAGACTATCGGCAATATCCTGTGATTCCAGAAGGTAGACGTAACTGTCTCCCAGAAAATCCGTCACAGGGTCGCAGACAAGCAAGTGCAGGTTACAGTCGTGCGACTTTGCCAGCCATGTGGCTCGCTCAACAACGATTTCGGGGTAGCGATCGAACTCAATCACACAAAGGATGTTGCGGCTCACGGGGCACCTCCTCGCAACTTTGCAGAGGTACAGTAGCGCTGAACTACCTGAACAACACTTCGTATTAGTACGAATTGATTCAGGCAGTGCCGAACTTGGTTTCTACTTCCACCCCGATACTCTTGAGGAATCCGGTCGGCAGGATGCCGCCGGCACAGACGATGATGGCCTGGTTCGGCAGCTTATAGGCTTTTCCCCGGTGCTCGATCACGACATCGTCGGCGCGTATTTTTTTGACGTTCGATTCCATCAATACCCGCAATCGACCGGTCGCCGCCAGTTGCTCTACCTTGTTGCGATTCGCGGCCTTCGCTCGGCTGAATGCTGCGGACCGATAGGATAGCGTGACCGTCGTGCCGGGCGTTTCCGCGATCGAGTGCGCAGCTTCGAGCGCGCTGTCACCACCGCCAACCACCAGAACATGCTGGCCCTCGTATTGGGCCGGGTCGATCAGCCGGTAGACAACTTTTGTCTGTTCCTCACCCGGCACACCGAGTTGCCTCGGAGTACCTCTCCGGCCAATAGTCAGCAGAACGGCACGACACGGATAGTTTGCCTTTGTCGTGGTCACCTCAAATCCATTACCCGATGACGCTGGGACGACACTCGTAACGCGTTCATTGTAGTTCACCTTAAGTTGCGTCTGCTGTTCGACGCCCTGCCAGAACTCCAGCAGTTCTTCCTTGGTGGTCTCAGTGAACTTCATCTTTCCGACAATCGGCAGCATCGCCGGCTGCGTCATAACGAGCTTGCCACGCGGAAAATGCGCAACCGTGCCACCGAGTGAATCCTGTTCGACGGTGACAAAGCGCAGGCCCGCATCCATCGCAGCAAGCGATGCGGCGAACCCGGCAGGACCTGAGCCTACAATCACGACGTCGTAACGATCCCCACTACCAATGCCTTTGAGCTTGAGTACCGATTCAAGAGCCTGACGCCCCTGCTCTATAGCATTGCGAATCAAACCCATACCTCCAAGCTCGCCCGCGATGAAAATGCCTGGCACATTGGTTTCGAAATTGGATTTCACGATCGGAATATCGAGGCCACGCCGTTCGGTACCGAACACAAGTTCGATGGCATCGACCGGGCATGCGCGTTTGCAGGCGCCATGACCGATACAGTTTGCCGGTGCGATGAGTCGCGCCTTACCGCGAATTATCCCGAGCACAGGATGGCTATGTTGCTCAGGACAGGCATTTACACAAGATCGGCACCCGACACATTTCAATGGATCGATGACCGGATGCAGTGACGGCGGCTCGGTCATGCTCGCGTCAATAGCTTCTTCTGCTGCGCGAATACTTAACTCTTCTTTAAGGTAACGCGCACGCAAGTACCAGACGAAAATCGCCAGCACCGGCCAAGCATAAATTGACAGCCAGAAGTTATTCATTGATCACCAGGTTGCAACCGGGCACTACTCTAACAATTCCACACCACTGCAAGTGGCGTTCTTGTTCACAAATTTCATCATGTATCAGATCAGACTGTCGCAATTTGCACACAGGGGTTTTCCCCTACTTTTTCAGTAGGGCAAAACCTCATTTATTAAGTTAATACAGAAAAGCACTATGTTGATATCCAAAAACGCGAAGCAGTCGACACAAAAGCACTGAAATTTGCGTCAAGTTGGGAACCTTATTCCCGCTATTGCCGTGTATGTACAAAGGGGATTTCGCACAGATGACCAAACACCAGCGCACACATACGTTTTTCGTCGCGGGCACCGTAGTGGTGCTTGCGGGGCTGGCGCTATTCGCTGTCACCGACCGGCAGGACACTGTGGTGATTCAGGGAGAAATATCGCAGCCAACGCAGGACAGGTCGGCATCCGTCGGTTCGCTGGTTGGCGGTCTGGAAGCGAGGCTTGCCGAGAATCCTGACGATGCCAAAGGATGGCTGTTGCTTGCGCGCTCACATGACCATCTCGGCAACAACGACGAAGCCTGGAACGCGTACTCGCGCGCACGGGATCTCGGCATGAACGATGAAGCGCTCGAACTCAAACTCGCCGCCAACATGGTCGGCGCGCTCGACCAATAAATACGCAAGGGATTGTATAGGTGAACGAAACAGTACTTGAAAGACCCGCGGCAATTCCGCAGCGACAAACAGCGCCCGTCGCTGCAACTCGCCGGAAGGACACACAGACCCGTGGCTACCTTTTGCTCGCGCTTGCGATTACGTCCGGATACCTGCTTCGCGACCTCGGCTACATGACGCCGGAAAGTGGTATGGGCTACTGGCTGGGAATCATCGGCGGCTCGATGATGCTTACTCTTCTGCTGTATCCCCTGCGCAAGCGCATTCGTATTCTGCAGATCCTCGGTCCCACGCGTTTCTGGTTTCGCCTGCACATGGCGTTTGGACTTGTTGGACCATTACTGATCCTCTACCACTGTAACTTTCAGCTAGGGTCGATCAACAGCCAGGTTGCGCTGTATTGCATGCTGCTCGTCGCTGGAAGCGGCATCGTGGGGCGCCACTTTTATGCAAGGATTCATCGTGGGCTGTATGGGCGCAAGACCTCGCTCCGGGAATTGCAGCAGGATCTGGCAGCGTCCGTCGACAAGAGTCATGGCCTGGCGACTCTCATGCCCATGCTCGTTGCACGGCTCAACAAAATGGCAGTGGAGATGCAAGGGTGTAGCGTAACGCAGACACTTGGCATTCGCCGCAGTATTCGCTGGACTTTCACACATCATTTCACTCACTTCTCGTTATGGCTGACCGCGCGGCGCGAACTGAGAGCCATCGCTGAAAACTCATCTATCGTCCTACGTGACCCGGAACGACTGTCACGCGCGTCGTCGAAATTTATTCGCGACTACATGTCGTTGGTCGGACGTGTCGCCCAGTTCTCGTTCTATGAAAGGCTATTTGCCCTGTGGCACATCCTGCATCTCCCTATCTTTCTCCTAATGGTGCTGTCGGCGCTATTTCATGTGCTCGCCGTACACATGTACTAAACACGGCGCTCAACGATGGCCCGAATCGCACTTTATACCGGACTCATACTGATACTCAGCATGCTGATATTTGAGAATGCACATGCCCAGCTGGAATCTCTGGTCATGCCCGGTAAAGTCATTGCCGGGCACGCCGACATTGAGAAGGAATGCGCTTCGTGCCACGTCAAGTTCGCGCGTGAAAAACAGACAGAACTGTGTGCCGGGTGCCACGAGGAAGTTGGAAGTGACATTGCGTCGGAGCAGGGCTTCCACGGACGCGACAGAAATGCCCAGCGCCGGGAGTGCTCGTACTGCCACGCCGAGCATGAGGGACGTGACGCGAATATCATCCCGCTCGATGAAGCCTCGTTTCAGCACAAAAACACTGATTTTCCCCTCGAGGGAAAACACGATGGTCTGGAGTGCTCCGGTTGCCACGAACCCGACAGCAAGCACCGGACGGCGCCATCTACCTGTATAGCCTGCCACGAACCCGACAGCCCTCATCCGGAGTCGATCGGTGAGACCTGCGACGATTGCCATTCGGCGGCTGGCTGGGAGGTTGTGACGTTTGACCATGACCAAACCAGCTTCGCGCTAATCGGCAACCATACAACAACGGGCTGTCTCGCCTGCCATGCCGATCACATCTTTGACGATACGCCCACGACATGCTTTGGGTGCCATGCCAAAGACGACGCACACGATGGGCGCAGCGGACAGGAATGCGACAACTGTCATCAACCGACGGACTGGCATGACACCTCCTTTAACCATGCACGCGATACCTCGTTCGACCTGGTTGGCAAACATGCGTTGCTGATTTGCGACGACTGTCACAGCGACGACCCCTTCAGTGACACCATGGATACGGCCTGCATTGCCTGCCATCGGGATAATGACAATCACGAAGGGCATTTTGGAGAGAGTTGCGATACATGTCATGTGCCCGAGGGTTTTGCCGAGGTGACCTTCGATCACAACATTGACACGAGTCATGCACTCCATGGTGCCCACGTTTCGATCGAATGTTCAGCGTGCCACATCGAGCCCCTGTTTGAAGCGAAGCCGCTGGCCAGTTGCGGTGAGTGTCACAAAGACAATGACCCTCACAGCGGAACGCAGGGCACCATGTGCAGCGATTGTCACAATGAAGAGTCCTGGCAGGAAAATGTATTTTTCGATCACGACCTGACGCGCTTCCCACTCCTCGGTAAGCACTCAGATGCTGAATGTACGGCCTGCCATGAGACGCAGGTATTCCGTGATGCGCCTGAAAACTGCAGCGCTTGTCACATAGACGACGACCCCCATGATGATCGGTTTTCCGATGATTGCGCGATGTGCCACTCACCTGTTGACTGGGCGAATTGGCGTTTCGACCACAACGCGCAAACTGCATTTACTCTCGACGGCGCACATAGCTCCGTTGGCTGCAATACCTGTCACCGACAGTCCCTTGACGTCCAGACACGACTGGGCAGCCGATGCAGCGATTGCCACGCAAGCGACGACATCCATAACGGAGAGTTCGGCGCGGACTGCGGACGATGTCATTCAAGCGACTCGTTCGAGGAGGTTCAACAGATACAATGACTATCCGAGCCAGCATCCTGTTAGGCGTCTTGTTGCTCTGCACGTCAGCAGTTGCACAGGAATCCTTCGATCACTACAGCACGGGCTTCGAGCTCGACGGAGCTCATCAGAATGTCAGTTGTGACCGCTGCCACTCTGGTGGCATCTTCGAAGGCACCAACCCGAACTGTGTCGGTTGCCATTCACAAATTGGCACCGTCCTTTCATCGATGAAACCGGCCGGCCACGTCACATCCTTGGAGACCTGCGACAGCTGTCACACCACGTCAGCCTGGAGCCCGATTTACTACATGGATCACATGGCCGTGTCCGGTAGCTGTGGAACCTGCCATAACGGCGCCACGGCTCAAGGCAAGCCTCCTGGACATATCGTCAGTGGCGACAATTGTGACGATTGCCACAACAGTTCGCAGTGGCTGCCGGCTGTATTTGATCATTCCAACATTACGGGCGGCTGTTTCTCATGCCACAACGGTTTGGACGCTACCGGGAAAGACAACGGGCATATCAGTACGACGAACATCTGCGAAGACTGCCATAGCAGCTCATCATGGGATCCGGTATTCGTCGTTGACCATACACAGGTCATTGGCACCTGTTTCAGCTGTCACAACGGATCCGTTGCCCTGGGTAAGAATACTGGCCATATTTCGAGCGGCGACAACTGCGACGACTGCCACACGACCAACGCGTGGATCCCGGCCAACTTTGATCACGCCAACATCACCACCAACTGCATCAGCTGTCACGACGGGACGCAGGCTACGGGCAAGCACCCGACGCATATCAATACCACCGATATCTGCGAGGACTGCCACAACAACGTGACGTTTGTGCCGGCCGACATGGTCGATCACACGCAGGTCGTTGGCACCTGCTTCTCCTGCCATGACGGCAACACGGCCGCAGGCAAGAACCCGACCCACATTACCAGCGGCGACAACTGCGACGACTGCCACACGACCAACGCGTG
>Ga0224513_10000715_pt1 | contig 13064 bp, 4 predicted proteins | sample SF_May12_sed_USG_5_FD_169109 | JGI IMG/M metagenome (GOLD analysis project Ga0224513, IMG submission 169109) | Sediment microbial communities from San Francisco Bay, California, United States - SF_May12_sed_USGS_21 | ecosystem: Environmental > Aquatic > Marine > Sediment | place: USA: California... | reverse complement strand
CGACGCCAACGGCGAGGTGCTGCTGGACTCAGGTGGAAACCCGGTCCTGGATCCCAATTGGCCGCAAGCGCACACCCTGGCGCTCGGATTCCACACAAGCTACTTTCCGGTGATCGAGCAGGGTAGCGGACCGAGCACGACTGCCGCCCTGCACCCAGATAAGCGCTACTACATCTCGGTGCTCCCGGACAGCGGCTACAGCGTCGGCGGCGCGCAGATCGCGCCCGGCCAGACAAGCGTGACGGTGTACGTCAACCCGCTGCCTATCCCCACCGCCCAGATCAGCCTCTATGTCTTCGAGGACAACTATCCGACCAACAGCGCCCCTGACACGGCCACGATCGCCCTGCCGGGTGGTGCGGTGGACGTTGTGGAGGACGGCATCCCCGGCTTCCAGATCATTCTCGAGGACGCGGGCGGCCGCTACGGTGCATCTGCGGGCCAGGCGATCATGGATGCCTTCGGCAACCCGCTGGGCACAACCTACCTTCGTGACGGCGACGACAACCCGATCCTCGACGCAGATGGCGCGCCTCAGGTTGTCGATCTCGGCACCGGCGTGGTCTTCACCGACGCCGACGGCTGGGTCTTCATCAAAAACCTGGCGCCCGCCAAGTACGGCATCATCGTGGTACCACCGGCCAATCAGGGCTGGCAACAGACCACGACCATCGAGGGCACCATCGTGATCGACGCCTGGGTCAAGGCCAACGAACCGCGTTTCTTCGCAGAGTTCGGCCCGCCGGGACCACACGTCTTCATGGGCTTCGTTCAGGTGGACCCCGAAACAATGGAGTACGTTGATACTACGACTCTTGGCGCCGGTGCGAGCATCTCGGGCACAGTCGCCAACCTCCACCTGTCGCGGCCCCCCGAGGTCGCGTTCTACCCGGGCGCTACTCCCGAGCACACCACCCCCTGGGTGGCTCTGAATGACCTCGGCCAGGGGCCCAACGGTAAGGCCGTCTACATCGGTGAGACCGCCGGAGGCGTCTTCAACATCGACGGCGTGCCGGAGGGTAACTACCAGCTCGTTGCCTTCGACAACAATATGGACTTCGTCATCGGCCTGCAGAATCTGACGGTGAACGCCGATGGAAGCTGTTTTGGCGATCCTGCCAATCCGACCAACCCGTGCGACCTCGGAGCCGTCCAGGTCCGCCAGTGGTTTACCCGGCTCGAGCACGACGTCTTCACGGACCTCAACGAAAACGGCTACTGGGACTATGACGGCGAAGACGGGATTCCCGGCACCGCCGACGACGAGTCACCCTTGCTGGAACAAAACGTCAACCTGCGTTGGCGCAACGGCGACATCAACCAGGCGATGGCAACCGACGGCGAGGGCTTCGTGCCCTTTGACGAGATCTTTCCGTTCTTCTCCTGGCAGGTGGCCGAGGTCGACTATGCCCGAGGCAAACCCACCGGCGTCACCGTGACGGTGGATGGGGGTGGTCAGATCGATCCCACCGACCCGTGGACCTTCGGCGGCCAGCTCAACCCGCAGATTCAGGACCCGGCTGACCCCGCGAACGAGAACGGTACGTCGCTGTACCGGACCGAGACCGGCCCGGTACTCACCCAGGCCTACCAGGGTTTCCTCGGTCAGACCAGTGTGATGCAGTGGGGCAAGGTGCCGTGGAAGTTCGGTGAGAACGGCGGCATCTCGGGCATGGTGCTTTATGGCGTCACCCGCGCCGAGGACGACCCGCGCTGGGCCGCGGCCGAACCGTGGGAGCCGGGAATTCCCCGGATACCGGTACACCTCTACCGGGACGAAGACCTGGACGGCCTGCCCGATGGGCCTGCCATCCTATCTACCACGACCGACAGCTGGGACGACAGTTTGCCGACCGGCTGCGTCGACCCGACTCCGGGGAACCCGGGGACCGACCCCTTCTTTGACGCCAACCCGGACGTCGACTGCTTCGACGGCCTGCGCTCGTTCAATCAGGTACGTCCCGGCGTCTTCGACGGCGGCTACGCCTTCGGCCCCGAGATCGATTGCGAAGGCAACGCCGATTGCTTGTTCTCCACTCACGTGACAAATGATGTGCGCTACCTCAACCGGGGCGGCTACATCGTCGCCGTCGACGTACCGGACGGCTACACCCTGACCAAGGAACAGGACCGTAACGTGGACTTCGGCGACGAGTACACGCCGAGTGCCCTGCTGACACCGCCAGTGTGCGTGGGTGACCTTCACCCCGTGCCGGAACAGCTCGTCCTGTTCCCGGGCGTCGAAGTCGGCTCAGGCTTCGGTAACACGATGCGTCCGCTTTGCGACAAGAAGCAGGTGCTGCTTTCGAGCGGCGCCAACGCGGCCGCCGATTTCACCTTCCACACGGAAGCGCCGATTGCAGGCCATATCATTGGCTTCATCCTTGACGACCTGGCCAACGAGTTCGATCCGACATCGGTGCAGTTTGGCGAGAAATACGCCCCACCGTTCTTGCCGGTTGCAGTCCATGACTGGACCGGTCGCGAGATCAGCCGGGTGTATTCGGATGAATACGGCCGGTATAACCTGCCGGTTCCGTCCACTTACACCACCAACCTGCCTATGCCAAGCGGCATGTCCCCGAACATGCTCACCGCGTGCATGAACAGCATGATGGCGCCCGACCCGGCTAACCCGGGCCAGTACGTGCGCGATGCACTGTTCAACCCGCAGTACAGCCAGTTCTGCTACACCTTCCAGTACATGCCGGGTGTGACGACCTACCTCGACACTCCGGTGGTACCGGTGGCGGCTTTTGCCGGTCCGGGCCAGTTCCCGGTCGACTGCGATCCGCAGGAAGGCATTCCGGGCATCGCCTCGGTGACCAACGGCAACAACGGACCGTGGGTTCCCTCCGGTGGCGGCAGCATCGTCATTACCTCGCTGGGATCGGTCGCGGTACCCAACCCCGACTTCTGCCCGACGAGTGACGCAGTCTGTGCGTCCGAGGGACTCGCGGATGACCGGAAGACTATCCAGCGCGACTATTCCTTCGGCGCCGGTGCCGATGCGACACTCGACGGAACGGCGCTCGGTTGCAGCCATGCGGCTGGGGACCCGGACACGCTCACCTGCAACGTGGCAGGGGCGGACGGGCGCTACCAGCTGATGGTGGCCAATGGCGCCGGCGAGTCCGAGATCGGTGTGACCGTGACCGTGGGTGGCGACGCGCCGACCACGGTGTGCGCTACCGGCTGCAGCTACACGACCATCCAGGCGGCCATCGACGACGCGGTCATCCCCAATAGCTCCAACGCTCAGAACCCCCTGATCACCGTTGCTTCAGGCACGTACAACGAGATGGTGATCATGTACAAGCCGGTTCGGCTCCAGGGATGGGGTGCGGGCTCGGTCAATATCAATGCCGTCAACATACCCTTCGAGAAGATCCAGGAGTGGCGCGACAAGATCGAACAGATCGTCGCGGACAATGATGCCAACCTGCTGCCTGGTCAGGAGATCGGCAATCTGCCCGGCATCGGGGCCAACGTGCTCGGTACCGAGCAGGCCCCCGGCATCTTCGTGATGGGCAAGGCCAACGGCAACGGGCGTTTCGACAAGCGCCACGCGCGAATCGACGGAATGTTTGTCTCCGGTTCGACCACCGGTGGCGGCATCCTGGTCAACGGCTATGCCGGGACCAATAAGAACAGCGCCAAAAAGGGCGGAGGCCTGCAGATCAGCAACAACCGGGTCGAGAGCAGCACCGGTGTCCTCAGTGGCGGCATCCGGATCGGCCACCCGAACCTGATCAACGAGCAGGGCAACAACCTGGAGTACACCGACTCCGAGAACTCGGGCATCACAATCGCGTACAACCAGGTCTTCCGCAACGGTGCCCTGGATGGTGCGGGCGGCGGGATCTCGCTGTACAACGGCAGCAACAGCTACAGCGTTGCCGACAACAACGTCTGCGGCAACTTCACCAGCGGTAACGGAGGCGGCATCGGCCACTTCGGGCTGTCCGAGGACGGTGTGATCGTGAACAACACGATCAAATTTAACGAGTCCTTCAACCAGGGTCCGGTCCTCAACGTGCACGGCGGCGGTATTTACATCGGCGGCGCTCCTTCGGTCATCGTGGGAGAACTTACCGAGGGTACCGGCGACGTGACCGTGGCGGGTAACCTGATCCGGGGCAACATGGCCGGAGCCGGGGACGGCGGCGGCATTGCGCTGGACGCGGTCAACGGCGAGGAAGCGAACAACGCCAACCAGGCCTGGAAGATCGATCTCGTCAACAACACGGTAGCCAACAACGTGGCGGGTGGAGTCGGCGGTGGGATCTCGCTGCAGGACTCGGTCGCGGTGCGGATCGCACACAACACCGTGACCCGCAACGACTCGACCGCCACAACGGGTGGCCTGGCTGACACCGGGAACTCTGTGCCGCAGATCGCCGGAATCGCGGTCCTGCAGCACAGCCAGGAGTTGATCGACGGGCAGGCCTGGACCGCCGGCGAGGACTCCGAACCCGAAATCGTCGACAGCTTCGTGTTCCAGAACCGCTCGTTCCACGTGGAGACACCCGTGGGAGGCAACCCGGTGCTCCTTCCGGCTACAGCGCCGTGGGACTGGAACGATCTCGGTGTCGTCAATGGCGTCGCCGGGCAGGAGCTCGATCCGACCTACTGCGTCCTCACCGACGCGACCGGTTACGACCCGAGCAACATCAGCGGTGGAAGTGCTGTAGCCGACGCCTCGAACTGGTTCGTGGAACCGGCGATCAACACCAAACGCCTGACCAACATGCAGCAGGAGCAAAGCCTGCAGATCACTTTCGCGCCCGACGAGGGCGGCAACTCGATGCGCATCGTCTTTGGCATCGCTGTTGATCCGGGCACGGATTGGGGACGTCTCTCGGAACAGGTGGGTGATTTCCACCTCGCGGGCGTCGCGGCCGCAATCGGCGCGGCCATCGACTTGAATCCTGCCGTAGTCGTCGACATCGACGGAGGCACCAGGCCGGGCGGCAACGCCAACGACATCGGCTCCGACGAATTCGGCGCCTCTAAAAGCGCAACGGCTGCGGCACCCTCGTTGGTTCCGCGCACTTTGGGCGGACGCCGTGTCGGGGGAGGGAGCTGACCATGACCATTCAGACAAAGGAGCGAGCCATGCAAATGTTCAAACGACTCGACCGAACCCTGGTCGTGGTGGGCGCCCTGGCCCTGGTGTTGGCGGCGACGCCGGCCGGAGCCCAGGTCTTCGTCCAATGCCCGGGGGACACCAACGGCAATTCTGTAGAAGACGGCGGCGAGAGCTGGCCGGCGAATCAGCAGTGCTTCCACCTCGCGGCCGGTGACGGATTTGCCCGGATGGCCGACGGCAGCCCCTCGTACATCTTCAGCTTCACCGATCTCAACGGCCTGGTGTCGGCCCCGACCAGCCCGACCGACGCCCAGGGCAACACCGATGCGCAGAACCGGGTCCTGGAGGCTGGAATGCTCGCGGCCGCGTGGCCGGCACCGACAATTGTGATGTATGAGGGGGCAGAGGCTTACCTCACGCTGACAAACGTCGGCATGATGATCCGGCCTGACCTCTTCGATGCGCACACGGTGCACTTCCACGGCCATCCGAACATGGCGACCGTCTTCGACGGCCTGCCTGAGTCGGGTCTCTCGATCAACATGGGCGCCAGCTTGAGCTACTACTACAAGATCACCGAGCCCGGCACCTACATGTACCACTGCCACGTCGAGGCCACCGAGCACATGCAGATGGGCATGCTCGGCAACCTCTACGTGACCCCGGCACAGGACGGTACGCCCCATTCGTACGACGGTAAGACCTACTCGCAGTTCGTATACAACGATGGCGACGGTTCGACCGGCTACGACAGGGCCTACCCGATCCAGCTCGGCTCGTTCGACTGGGACTTCCACAACGCGAGCTGGACCGTGCAGCCGCTGCCCTTCGCCGACATGAAGGACGAGTACTTCATGATCAACGGACGCGGCTACCCGGATACGGTCATACCCGGCACGATGGCGGCGCAGCCGCTCGACCCGGACACCGGTGAAGACCTGAATGGTCCGGTCGATTCCCAGGAGGTGTCCTCGCTGATTACGGCCCTTCCGGGGGAGCGGGTCCTGCTCAGAGTTTCGAACCTCAACGTGACGACGGAAAACACGCTGATGAGCCCGTCGATCCCGATGACGGTGGTCGGCCGCGACGCCAAGCAGCTGCTGAACCCGGCGGGCGACCCGCTCTACTATCAGACCAACTCGGTGACCATGGGTGGCGGCATGTCCTACGACGTGATGCTCGACATCCCGACGACTGCGCTGAGTGGTGAAACCTACTTCCTGTACTCGAGCAACCTGTACCAACTCGCGAACCACGACGAATCAGAAGCCGGTCTCGGTGGCATGCTCACCGAGATCGTGATCCAGTGAGAGGAGGAGCGTCATGAAAGCAATGAAATATCGTAACCGGCGCTGGCTCGGCGTGACGCTCATGGCGGCCGCCCTGCTGGTGTTGGCCCCGGTCGCCGAGGCGGCGATCGACGGCATCACCGGGACCAGCTTCGAGTTCACCGCCAAAGAGGGGTATATCACAACTCCTGACGGTGGTTCGATCTACTGCTGGGGTTACTCCGCCCAGGGGACCCATTCAGCCCACAACGACGGCCGGATGCAGTACCCGGGACCGACACTGATCTTGAACGAGGGCCAGACCTACACTATTACTCTGAGCAACGAGCTCCCAGTGCCTGTGTCCCTTATCTTCCCTGGTCTGACGGTGACTGCCGCCAGTGGTGATGTCGACGGCGACATTACATGGGAGGCGAACGCCTACGACGCCGGCACGGAGATCGCCGGCACGGCCAGCTACACATTCACCGCCGACGCCCCCGGTACCTACCTCTACCACAGCGGTACCAATCCCAAGGTGCAGGTGGAAATGGGGCTTCTCGGTGTGATCGTGGTGCGACCTGCAACCTATGACGAACTTGACAACAGGATCGCGTACAACCACGCCGATACCGCATTTGGCCACGAGTACCTCTTCCTCCACACCGAGATGGACCCGCGGGTCCACCAGTACTACGAGTTCGGGATGCCGACAGGTATGGAATGGGACAACAGCGACTGGTGGCCGGTCTACTGGTTCTTCAACGGCCGCGCCGCGCCGGACGATCTGCTCGGCTCGCACGTGGCGTGGCTTCCGACCCAGCCTTACAACCTCATTCCGCGCGCCCACCCTGGCGACAAGGTGCTGATGCGGGTAGTTGGCGGCGGCCGCGAATCGCACCCGTTCCACCATCACGGCGACCACGCTCTGGTGATCGCTATGGACGGCCAGCTACTCGACGGCGATGCCGGAACACCGGAGCTCGACCTCGCCTACCAGGAGTTCACCATGCTGGTCAACCCGGGCCAGACCATGGATGCGATCCTCGACTGGACCGGCGAGAAGATGGGCTGGGACATCTACGGACCGCCTTACTATGAAGTCGATCAGGAATCCGGCCACATCTGCCAGGACTTTTTTAACAACGAGACCGGAGCCATCGGGAGCGACGGTTACGCCGACACAGAGGAGCAGTTGTGCGATCCGACCTCGCCCACCCCTTGCTACCCATACGAGTGGTGTGAGGATCACGGCCGCGCCATCCCGGTGCTGCTGCCCGAGACCCAGAACCTGGCCTTCGGCGCCTGGTGGTCCGGCAGCCCGTACCTCGGCTCGGCCGGCGCCCTGCCGCCGGGTGAGGGCGGCCTCAACCCCAACTCCGCCTACCCCTTCATGTGGCACTCCCACAAGGAGAAAGAACTCACCAACAACGACATCTTCCCCGGCGGCCAGCTGACGATGTTCTTCATCGAGCCGCACGGCGTAGCGATCGATTGAGCGGAGGAACAAAGCAATGAAATACTCAATTCTCATGAAGACCGTGACGCGATCACTCGCTTTGCTGGCGCTGCTCGTGCTGATCGCCGCACCGGCCTCCGCGCACGACGTGTACCTCGTGGCGAAGGAGTTCACCAACGCCGCAGGGATCACGATGTGGGGCTTCGCTGAGGATGCTGACAGCGATCTGACGACTGTCGGCACCGAGGCGCCCACATCACCGGGGCCCGTGATCCGCGTGCCCGCCGGAGACACGATCCTCAACATCCACGTGCGAAACGACCTCGCAGCTGACGACCTTTCGCTGTTCATCCCGGGACAAAGCAAGGCTTTGGCCCCGGTCTTCGTTGCTGATGCCTATGGCCGGGACCGGGTACGGTCCTTCGATGCCGTGACTACGGCTGCCGGTGGCACCAACACCTACACCTGGACCGGCGTGAAAACCGGCTCCTACATCTACCAGAGCGGCACGGACGTGCGCACCCAGATTCCCATGGGCCTTTACGGCGCACTGATTGTGGACTCGGCGGTGGGCGAAGCCTACGCCGATAACCCGGACACGCTATTCGATGAAACGGTGAGGTACGACAATGACGCCATCCTGTTCTTCTCCGAGGCCGACCCGGCGGTGAACAATGCCGTTCCGCCCGCACAGGCCGGTCCGAATTACCAGCCGCAGCATTTCATGATCAACGGGGCATCCTTCCCGGACCTGGCTGCGGCTCCAATCTTCGATCACGATCCGGTGGCAGGGGAAACCCTGTTACTGCGTTTCTTCAACATCGGTCTCGATGACGCAATGCCGATGCTCAACGGCCTCACCATGAATGTCATCGCCGAGGACGGCAATCTGCTGCCTGCGGCGAGCTTGCCGAGCCCTCCCGGACAGTACTCAATGCTGTTGGCAGCGGGCAAGACGATGGACGCGCTGGTATCGCCGGGCGAGGGGCGTTATGCGATCTTTGATCGTTCACTGCGCCTCGACAGCGGCCCGGGCACGATGGACAACGGTGGCCAGATCGTCCACCTGGTGGTTGGTCCGCCGCCGGCGAAGGCCGCCCAGGTCGCATACGACGTGGGCGCGACCAACGGGAAGGGCATCGATGCCGTTCACGTCGATTAATCTGAGCGATGGTGGGCCGGCGGGCTGAGACATGCTCGCCGACCCGTTCCATCGCCACTGACGAATCTCACAACCGGGCGTCCTCACAATGGGGGCGCCCGGATTTTCGAGAGGTCCATTTCGTGAGACGGTCCGGCGGTATACTGCGGGATCGTCACACATCGAACGAGAACAGGAGGCGAAGTCGAAATGAGTCGATCATGGAACTCGAGTCACCGCTGGTTGCCTCGCGCCGTTGGTGCGTGTCTCCTCACCGGAGTGTTCGTGCTGCTTGCAGGCTGTGCCTCCTCCGGCGGTGACGCCGACGCGAAAGCTGCGCCCGAGCCACCGCCGAGCGCCGAGGAACAGTGGGGGGTCGAGATCACCAGCGTGCGGATGTCGGCGGCCGGCCACATGATCGATTTCCGTTACCGGATCCTGGATTCTGAAAAATCGGCGGCGCTCTTCGATCGCCAGACCAAGCCCTACTTGCTCGACCAGGCGTCGGGCAAGGTGCTCGAGGTGCCACGCACCGCCAAACTTGGTCCGTTGCGGCCGTCCAACGTGACGCCGGAAGAGGGGCGCATCTACACCATGCTCTTCGGCAACTCCGGCGGTCTCGTCCAGCCCGGTTCGAAGGTCACCGCGGTGATTGGCGACTTCCGGGTCGAGGACCTCGTGGTGGAGTAGAGAGATGGCGTGGCCACAGGCTCTGATCAGAGCAGCACTGGCCGCCTTCGGTGTCGTTGTGGCGATCTCAGGCCGTCCAGTGGCCGCGGGCGAGATCGGTTTTGCCCTTCTCGACGTTCTGGCCACGGCGGGCGCGGACCAGAAGATCTCCGTCATCGTCGAGCTCGACAACGGTTTCGACATCGCAAATTTCAAAAGAGCCGGTGTTCGATCCGAGCGTCGTACTGCACTGATCCGTGAGCTGCGCCGCCGCAGTGAGGCGTCCCAGGAACCCGTTCGCGAGCTGTTGAGTGCAAGAGGAGTGGCGGACCATACGGTGCTGTGGGCCATCAATGGCCTCGCCATCGAGGCCATCCCTGAGCTCATTCGCGAGCTTGCTACATTGCCCGAGGTCGCGGAGGTGCGGCTCGACGCGGCAATGAATATTGCCGGACCCAAGGTTGCGGCAATGGCGGAGGCCGAGTGGAACCTCGAAATGGTGGGAGCTCCGGACCTGTGGGCTCGTGGGCACTCCGGCGACGGGATCGTGGTGGCAGTGCTCGACACAGGTGTGGACGCGCTGCACCAGGACCTCGCGGGCCGATATCGGGGCGGTGACAACGATTGGTTCGACCCCTATGGCGAGCGCGCCGAGCCGTACGACACGCAGGGCCACGGCACCCAGGCGGCCGGCTTGATAGTCGGCGGCGATGCAGGCGGCACCTCCATCGGTGTGGCGCCGGGCGCAGAGTGGATCGCCTCGCGGGTCTTCGACGACGCCGGTCAAGGGACCGTATCGGGCATCCACCAGGCATTCCAGTGGCTGCTCGATCCGGACGGCGACCCGGCAACCGATGACGCGCCCGACGTGGCCAACAACTCGTGGGGCTTTCAGGACAATCCGGACGAGTGCTACCTCGAGTTTGCCGAGGATCTCGAGCTTCTGCGCGCGGCGGGAATCGCGGTGGTGTTCTCGGCCGGCAACGGCGGCTCGGCATCGAACACCAGCATTAGCCCGGCCAACAATCCCGGGGCGTTCCCGGTTGGGGGCGTCCATGAGAACGGCCAGATCTTGCTCTCGAGCGCGCGCGGGCCCTCGGCCTGCGGCGGCGGGACATACCCGGCCTTGGTTGCCCCGGGTTCTGGGATGCGTACTTCGGACCTGACTCTCGGCGGCGGGTTTCCGGGATCCTATACCGGTGTTTCGGGGACCTCGTTCGCAGCGCCGCACGTCTCGGGCGCCATCGCCCTGTTGCTGAGCGCCCATCCAGAGGCCACCGTTGCGCAGCTCGAACAGGCGCTGGCCGAGAGTGCCGAGGATCTTGGTGAGGACGGCCCCGACAACGATTCCGGCTATGGTCTGCTCGACATTGTCAAGGCAGAGGCTGCTCTCGCTGCGCTCATAGGTGGGGGCGGGCCGACGACGGTCTACACCGATGAGGCGATGTTCTTGAGCGCCATCTCCGGGAGAACCAGCTTCCAGGAGGGTTTCGAAGATGACCTGTCCTGGAGCGCTTCCCGGAGTCCGGGGTCGACGGCCAGCGTCACCACCCAGGGTGTGACCTGGACCTCGAATCATCCCGCGAACGAGATCAAGACCGGCGGCGGGCCGGCGCGTACCGGTGTCTGGGGTTTCTACTCCGACCCGCACGGCGACCAGAGTGTTCCGAACCCGACCGACTTCATCGAGGATGGCTTCACGGGTAGCTCGGAGAGTCTGCTGGTCGCCGTCGGCGGATGGTTCACCGGCATCTCCGGCTCGAAGGTTCAGCTCATCCTCGATGGCAACGAGGCCAACCCGATCGAGCTCGGACTAGTGGACTCGGGCCATAGCTTCTATGGCGTCTTGGTCGATGGCAGCTTCACGACCTTCGAGTTCCGCGAGGTCGAGGGCACCCTGGAGGATCAGAAGTTCATCTTCGCCGATGATTTCACCTTCGCACTGGCGGTGGGTGGCGGCAACTCCCCTCCGACGGGGACCATCGTCAAGCCGGCTGCCGACGTCACGGTGGAGGCGGGTCGGCCGGTTTACTTCGAGGGTTCGGTGTTCGATCCTGACGGCGACGCGACGACCGTGGTCTGGGATTTCGGAGACGGCGTCACCTCGACCGCGTTGGTTCCCGGGAATCACATCTACACGAGTCCCGGCATCTATTCGGTGACGTTCACCGCGACCGACTCCCTGGGTGCCGAGGATCCCAACCCGGCTGCCAGGAGCATCACCGCTACGGAGGCCCTGCCGGCAAAGACCGGTGTCGTGGCGGGTGTCGCAGATGTGCGGGGAGCCGAGGGGAGTGACTGGCACACGGATCTCTACGTGCATAACGCCTCGACCACCCACGCGATGGTGGATCTATACTTCAGTCCCGGAGGAGGATCGGTCAGTGCGCCGGTGAGCTTGACCGTCGATTCTGGCCGGACCGAGCTCCTCGAGGATGTGGTGAGCGCCACCTTTGGGGCCTCGGGCAGCGGTGCGATCCTCTGGCGTGTGGTCGCGGGCGACGCCGACCGGCTGCTTCTCTCGGCCAACACCTTCAACCGGGTCGACGACGTCAGGCGATACGGCGTCCACGTCCCCGGCATTCGATGGGACCACGCTTCTGCCGCGGGCACCTCGCTGTACGTACCTGCGCTAGCCGGCCTCTTCCGCTCAAACCTCGGCTTCGCTGCCGACGGCGATTGCACCGGTGTCGTGATCCGGGCCATTGACCAATCGGGCGCGGTTCGCGAGGAACGCACGATTTCGGTCGAATCCTACAGTTGGCAGCAGCTGAACAAGCTCTTCCGGCGCGAGTTCAAGGGGCTGCTGGACGACCCCGACGCCGTGGCGGTGGCGGACAGCCTCCACCGCTTCGAGGTCGTTGGGGTTGGCGGCAAGATCGTGGTCTACAGCACCATCATCGACAATCTGACCAACGACGGCGCCTACCTTCTCGGCCAATGGCCGGGAGAAAAGGGCCCGAAGCCGTGGCTGCCGGGCGCGGCCGTCACCCGTGGTGTCAATGACAGTCAATGGCGGACCGACGTCATGGCTTTCAACCTCGAGGATCAGGCGGCCGCAACGGATTTCAGATTTTTCCCGTCGAAGGCCGACAACAGCGGGGATTTGGCCAGCCGGTCAATCGACCAGGACTTGGGTGCAGGGACGTTTCTGAGCAACATTTTGGGCGACCTCTTTGCCCTCGCGCCGCCGGCGGCCGGCAGCCTCGAGGTGGTGGCAGCACAGAGTCTGCTGTGGATGCGCACCTATTCAGAGGAACTCGGCGACGGCGGGCTGATGACCTATGGCCTGGCGGTCCCCCCGTTCAGCGAACAGGATCTCGTCGCTGCCGGGACCGAGGGCAGGATCTTCGGTTTCACCTCGAACGACCGCACCCGGAGCAACCTGATTCTGCAGAACACCTTGGCCGACAGTGCGGGTGATCTGTTACCGGT
>Ga0224513_10000712_pt1 | contig 13087 bp, 23 predicted proteins | sample SF_May12_sed_USG_5_FD_169109 | JGI IMG/M metagenome (GOLD analysis project Ga0224513, IMG submission 169109) | Sediment microbial communities from San Francisco Bay, California, United States - SF_May12_sed_USGS_21 | ecosystem: Environmental > Aquatic > Marine > Sediment | place: USA... | reverse complement strand
TTTTTGGAGCGTTTCAGACGTGCCAATGGTAGGGTCGTATTCGTTGCTGTATCGATTAAAGATTACGAAAGCCTATCATTGAACATTGCCGATCTCAGACGGTACATCAAGCAGCAAAAAGAAATCGTGATCTACTACGAAAAAGCATTGGGGAGAAAATAGCTATGGGTAAACGATTTTTTGATAATTCTGCTATTGCAGAGCGCATACATATATCAAGGAATAATACACTTGATGTTATTCCAGAGTATAAGTTTGGCGCTGTTCCTTCAATGTCTCAATCGACAACCGGATCAGTATGGGACGTGAACGATACTCCCTATCCTTGGAGTGCCCTTTCGTCACCAGTAACCCCGACAGTTGATCGCGCAAATGTCGGAGATGCTGGAAAAACTGTCGAAATTTATGGGCTAGACTCTAACTTCAACCTACAATCAGAAGAAATCACATTAACCAACGCTACAGGTAACTCAGCCGCTAATCTATACTCTAGGATTTTTCGGGTAAAGATGACAGGTGGAAGCGCCATCAATATCGGTGACATTGATGTTAAGGCAGCGGCAACGACTATAGCACGGATAACGGCTGGATTGGGACAAACTTTAATGTCAGTCTACACTATCCCTGCTGAATACACGGGTTTCCTAGTTAAAATGCACGTATCAGCGGAGGCTGGTGCAGACGCTACTTTTCATGTCTTCGTTGATGAAGGAGGGGTTGGATCGTTTAACATTAAACATACTGGCGAATTATCTGGAAATTCGTCTAGTCTGTATGAATGGGAATTTCCTCTCCGTATTCCGGCTAAAAGCGATATCGATGTGGAAATAACAACGCGCACAAACAATGGCCGGTATTCATGTGGTTTTGAGATGCTGCTTTACAGAAACACTTCATAAAAAAAAATTCATTATTTACATCTAAGTAGGGGTGTGATATAATGAAATCCCATTATAATAATAAACGGAGAAACTCTATGCTTTTTGACGAGCAGATTGCACGTAAACCCGACCGCTACCCTTGGACTAGGGATTTTATCGAGGCCATTTGGAAAGGATTCTGGACTCCCGATGAGTTCAATTTCCGGTCGGACTACTCACAGTTCAAGTCAGACCTATCTGACAAAGAGCAGGAAATGGTTGTGAAAACTATGTCTGCTATCGGGCAAATAGAGATCGCTGTGAAGACGTTTTGGGGTGATCTGGGTAGGAACCTACCACACCCATCTATTGCTGATCTGGGGTACGCTATGTCCAATTCTGAGGTCATCCATAACATGGCCTATGAGAAGATTCTGGACGTTCTACAGATGAACCACGTGTTCGAGGAAAATCTTAACGAGGAGGTTATTAAGGGTCGCGTTGAGTATCTGAGGAAATACAATCAGCGAGTCTATGCTGATGATAAAAAGCAGTACATTTACGCCATCATCCTGTTCACGTTGTTCGTCGAGAACGTTTCTCTGTTCAGCCAATTCTATATAATCATGCATATGAACCGCAATCGGGCGGTACTAAAGGATTGCGCACAACAGGTGCAATACACGCGTAATGAAGAGATGCTTCATGCTCAGGTGGGCATTAAAATCATCCAGACGTTGCGTGAGGAATATCCTGAGATGTTCGATGAAGAATTGGAGCGGCGTATCTGTGAGGAGTGTATTGATTCTTTGCGTGCTGAGAGTAAAGTCATCGACTGGATTATGGGTGATTACGCAGTAAAGGGTTTGGACGCCACAATTCTTAAATCGTTTATCGCTAAGCGTATGGCCGACTCAATCAATCAGATCGGCTTTGACAGTTCAGAAATCGCGTTCGATCCGTTTTTGGTCAAGGAAACGTTTTGGTTCGATGAGGAGTTGTTCGGATCGACTATGACTGACTTTTTCCATAAGCGACCAGTTGATTACGCGAAAGGAACGGGGGTCACTGAAGATGATTTGTTCTGACGTATGGAAATGTGCAGACTGTGGAAATAGTAAAGAAATGGAAAGGGAAGCAAATGGGATTTGAGTGGGCGAATGAGGATAGTAGGGTTTTTTTTAAACGAGGCTATTTCGAGTGTTCGGTAGAGGAACGCGTGCGGCAGATTTCTGATGCGGCTGAAAAGAGTCTCGAACATAAGGGGTTCGCTGATAAATTTTATTACTACATGAGCCAAGGATTCTACAGTCTGGCGTCACCAGTGTGGGCAAACTACGGCCATGGAACGGCCTTGCCTATATCATGTAATGGCCAAATGGTGAGCGATTCCGTATCGTCCATCATGGAGAAAGTTGCTGAGGTTGGTATGCAAACCAAAAATGGTGCGGGTACGTCTGGATATTTTGGTAACATTCGTCCACGAAATAGTGCCATTTCTTCGGGGGGGAAATCGGATGGCGCTGTTCATTATATGAACCTGTGGGAATCCACCGTTGATATCGTGAGTCAGAATACCATTCGGCGCGGCTCATATTCACCATGGTATCCGGTCGAGGGGGATGATATCGAGGAGTTTCTGGAGATTAGGGAGGAAGGGTCAACCATTCAACGATTGAACCCTGGCATCACTGTTACTAATCAGTGGATGGCCGATATGATCGATGGAAAGTCTGAAAATCGTAAAATTTGGGCGCGTGTGATTCGTAAACGTAATGAGACTGGCTACCCATATATCATGTACACTGATACGGTTAATAACAACAAGCCACAGGTGCTAAAAGATTTGGATATTCCGATTTGGGCATCTAATCTATGCTCAGAAATCTGTTTACCCTCATCTGCGGATGAGTCGTTTGTGTGCGACCTAATGTCTATGAATATTTTGAAATATGACGAATGGAAAAATACGGATGCGGTGAAGGTCGCTATCTGGTTTCTTGATGCTGTCATGGAGGAGTATATCGAAAAAACTGAGAATGTTCCATTCATGGAGGCTAGTCGCAAATTTGCTATGCGGTGGCGGGCATTGGGACTGGGACAATTGGGGTGGCACTCATATCTGCAAAGCCGAATGATTCCATTCGAGTCATTCAAAGCACACATCCTCGCTGGGGAGGTTAGTAAATTCATCCAAGAGCAGTCATACGAAGCGTCGAAAGAGTTGGCGATTGAATATGGTGAGCCTTCTGGATTGATTGGTTACGGTTTGCGTAATCTGACACTCAATGCCATTGCCCCCACAACATCGTCGTCGTTTGCATTGGGTCAAGTGTCACCGTCCATTGAGCCTGAACAGTCCAATTACTACACGAAAGATTTGGCCAAAGGCAAATTCACGTATCGCAATCCATATCTAAACAACGTGATTGTTGACCATTTGGTTTTGGGCACTACGGATATGAGTCACGATGAAATTTGGAATTCTATCCTGATGAAGGGTGGATCGGTTCAGCATCTACCGTTTCTATCACAAACTGAGAAGGATGTTTTCAAGACATTCTCTGAAATCAGTCCATTGGTGGTCATCCAGCAGGCAGCAGAACGCCAGAAATATATTGACCAGAGCCAGAGCCTTAATCTAATGATCCCCCCAGGGACACCGGCCAAAGAGGTCAATGCCTTGATGATTGAGGCTTGGAAACTGGGCATTAAAACCCTGTATTACCAGCGGAGTTCAAACCCCGCGCAACAGTTGGTTCGTGATATAATGGATTGCGAGGCGTGTTCAGCATGATGAGATCAGTTAAGGACCAAGTCTGGGGTCAGGTCTGGGGTAAAGCTTGGGATCGAACCGATGATCAAGTCAGGGATCATGTCTGGCGTCAAGTCAGGGATCAAATCAGGGATCGAGTCTGGCGTCAAGTCAGGGATCAAATCAGGGATCGAGTCCGGCGTCAAGTCAAGGATCAAGTCAAGGATCAAGTCAAGGATCAAGTCTTTCATAATGTCATGGATCGAATCTGGGGTCAAATCCATGAGATCAGTTAAGCTTCAAGTCAAGTATCAAGTCGTGAGTCAAATCAATCGTCAAATCAATCGTCAAGTCGAGATTCAAGCCAAGCACCAAGTCTGGGGTCAGGTCTGGGGTCAGGTCGAGGGTCAAGTCGAGCGGCAAGTCAAGGGACAGGTCAATGAGATCAGTTAAGCTTCAAGTCAGGGATCGAATCTACGGTCAGGCTTGGGATCAGGTCTGGGATCGAATCTGGGGTCAATTCTGGGGCCAAGTCGATGATCAAGTCTTTCATAATGTCTTGGATCAGGTCTGGGACCAAGTCAAGGATCAAACCCATGAAATCAGTTAAAAATCAAGTCAAGGATCAAGTCGAGGATCAAGTCTGGGAACAAGTCAGGGAACAAGTCGGGATTCAAGCCAAGCACCAAGTCTGGGGTCAGGTCTGGCAACCAGTCGAGGGTCAAGTTGAGTTATATATAGGGAGAGACTATTATTAGCAAGGAATGACTACATGAAGCAGGAAGAATTCATCTGTGTGCATTGTGAGGCTGAATACCTCATTGAACATAATCAGCCCATTGTACAGGCGTGCCCATTTTGTAGAGAGGAAATGATGGTTGAGGCCGAAATCCCTGATATGGGATTAGAGTGGGACGAATGACTTGGTTTCACAGAGGAAATAAGTTCGAGTTAGAAGATGACGAATTGAAAGAGTGGGTAGGGTTCGTCTATGTCATAACAGATTTGAAGCATGATAAAAAATATGTGGGCAAGAAAACGTTTTGGTCAAGAACGAAGTTGCCCCCCCTGAAGGGCAAAACTCGTAAACGCATTAAGATCAAACCTTCCAACTGGATGAGTTATTACGGATCGTCTGAAGTAGTAACAAAAATGTTGAACGAGCATGGGGAGAAGAATTTCCATCGTGAGATCATCCATCTCTGTACATCAAAGGGTGAAATGTCATATATGGAGGCCAAAGAGCAGTTCGACCGCAACGTTCTTTTGGACGATTCTTATTACAACGGAATCATCAATTGTAGGATTAATAAAAGCCATGTCCTGAAGGTTAAAGATCGTTGGCTTGAGGGTAATGATAAAAAAACCTCTCCAATGTCATATTTAGACATTATGGGTGTTGACTCTTCGGATTAGATGATATAATATATGATCATCAAACGAAATAAGGATGTTTAAGATGAGCCACACAATTTATTACCAAAGCATGTTTGCCCACCTGACAGGGAATGATTGGGTATGCAAGTATCGCGGAGAAGACGAAGCAGAGGCGAAGCGGGTAGAAGGTGAGCTTAAATCTAAGGGGTTTAAAACTCTGCACCGCTTGGAAGAAACACGGACATAAAGATCGTTGGCTTGAGGGTAATGATAAAAAAAAACCTCTCCAATGTCATATTTAGACATTATGGGTGTTGACTCTTCGGATTAGATGTGTCATAAAGGGGTCAGAAACAACAACAGAGAGAAAACAAAATGTGGACAGAGAACAACACTGAAGGCTTCACCCTCGAAGAACTCAACACAATAAACGAAGCGGTCGAAATGCTGCAAAAACACATTGGCATTGTAAAGAACAGCATCGACGATGCCATCTGCGACGTTTGGGCAGGTCATACATCAGCTACGGATTTGGCAGACGCTGCCGCCGCAAAATTAGGTTTGAGATAGAGAGAGAAAATTAAGATGGAAAAGAAAACATACAAAGCGCAAGTTTGGACCAGCGATTACCAAATGGAGGCTGACACAATGCGGGTAAAGGCTACCGGACGCGACGACGCTATTGAACGCCTGACCAAGCGCATTATGAAAAACACGATGCCCAGCAGACGTGCCTTCCAGCGCATTAAATTCGGCAACGTGACCCCCACCACATAAAGGGGTCAGAAACAACAGAGATAGAAAATTGAATTCATGAAAGGAATGTGAAATGTTTATTATGCGTAGTATATTTGAGGCTTTGGTGTTCAAAGTAGCGGCAGTCATAGGACTGTCAGTATTAGTAGGATTTGGGGCGGTGTTGTTCGGGGATTATCCTTCCGAAAACATGGGTGATCTTATGAAATTCTCCGCAGTGATGTTGTCTTATGTAGCTTTGGCTACCTTCCCATGGTTCGAGTTGGGATGGGTTGCTATGGACTTGTATCTTGATAAAAAGAATGCATGATTACTTGTCGAGTGGTCTAGACGTGGTTATTGACATTACCACCAAATGCAACGCGGCTTGCCCGCAATGTGACAGGACTGATATTAGCAAGGGTGCTAAACTAAGCACTAATCCTAAACTACCAGACATTAACATGACGTTGAAGCAACTGCGTAAGGTCATCACCGCATCTAACATCAAGAAAATTCGACATATATCATTTTGTCCTAGCTGGGGTGACCCCGTAATCAACGACGATTTTCCATACATGTTGGACCACCTATTCTCTTCCGCCATACAAGCGAAAACGGATTTGGCGGTGTCGGTGGATACCAATGGATCACTCCGCAATGATGAGTGGTGGTTCAATATCGGCCAATTGATGGCCTTGTTTAGTAATGAACGGAATGATTTGTCCCTAAACTTTCGATTTGCTGTGGATGGTGTCGATCAGGCCATGCATGAGAAATATCGTCGCCGTACCAATTTGGACAAGGTTTTAAGCACTATGGAGATGGTATCAGCCTTTCCAGCCACGCGTGCAATGAGCCAAACCGTTGTATTCCAACACAACCAAGGGTTTTTGAATGAGATAAAAAGCCTCTCACAAAGGCATGGTAGTGTCGATCACTCGTTTGTTAGATCAGAGCGATTTGGTGGCGGGGACTTCAAATTCCACAACGAAAAGGATGAAATTGAGTCCTTGATTATTGCTGATCCGTTTGATATAATAGAGGCTGATCGATCTGAAATTGGTATGATCCCTTCTTGCGAGTACCAGAAGATTAACAAGGTGCATATCAACTACGACGGTCAGGTGCTGCCGTGCTGCTATTTTGCTAACGCATATGTAGCTGGTAGTCGGTGGTCTACGCTGTCAGATGCTGGAAGGTGGAAAGATAGTTGGATTGGTAAAGAGTATTTGAAGACGAAGGACGCACATAACGCCTTTAATCGTGATTTGTTTGATATATTGGCGGGTGAATGGTGGTCTAGGAAGCTGCCATTCTCTTGGAAGCATTCTGATGATAATGGCGCTGTTCAATGTAGTAAGCATTGTAGTGCAAAAGGTGGAACTTTTCGCGTAGGAGCGCACAGAAAATGAATAAGATTTTGGGGATCAGTTCTGGATTCCACAACGCCGCATATGCATTAGTTGAGGGTCGTGAGATACTGAGTGCAGAAGAAAGCGAACGCTTCACCCGTAAAAAGAATGATCCGCGTTTGAATATTGATCAATTGGACGGTATGTCTTGGGATCAATCCGCATTTTACGAGAGGCCTTTCAAGAAGAATATCCGACGCTTAATCTACGGTCAGGGGTGGGCAAAGCGCACCACCATAACTGATAATTATGTCGATCATCATTGGAGCCATGCTGCTGGATCGTATTACACGCGTCCAAACCATTTTCTTGAGCCGGTATGCGTCGTTATAGATGCTATTGGTGAATGGGATACTGCGTCAATTTGGTTCAGAAAGAAAAAGGTCTGGAGCATGAGATACCCGAAATCGCTTGGGTTGTTCTATTCAGCGGTGACTAAAGAGATCGGATACACGCCTAATGAGGATGAGCATGTCACTATGGCACTTGCAGCATATGGCGAGCCTATTCACGCTGACATGTTGTTAGAGATGTTACACGGAAACTGTCATAAAGGATTGCCGTATGATTCTCGATTGCTGTACGCTGAACCAAGCAACTTGGCCGCTTCTGCACAACTGGTGCTGGAGATTGAGATTGTGAAAATCATGAATAGGGCGCGTAAATATTCGGAGTATCTGTGCTACAGCGGCGGCGTTGCTCTTAACTGTGTGGCTAACACAAAGATTCATGGCATGTTCAAGGACGTTTGGATCATGCCAAACCCAGGAGATGCGGGTGCGGCTTTAGGCTGTGCTGCCGCAATCAACAACAAACGTTTAATCTGGAGAGGGTCATATCTTGGACACAACATCAAACGCGAAATTAACCCTAAAGAGGTCGCTGAACACCTTGAGCAACTTGGCGTTGCTGGCGTTGCTAATGGTCGCGGTGAGTTTGGTCCTCGCGCTCTCGGCAATCGTAGTATTCTTGCTGATCCCCGTGGTGATATTAAACTTACTGTGGACCGTATTAAAAAACGTCAATCGTTTAGGCCTTTCGCCCCAGCAATTCTGGAGGAACATGCGGTGGAGTACTTCGAAGGCCCGATGAATGAGTATATGCAATTCGTCGCAAAGGCCAAACATGATTATAAGAGTGTGACGCATGTGGACGGGACAAGTCGTGTGCAAGTAGTAACAAAAGATTGTGGATCGGTCATTCGACCCATATTGGAGGAATGGTATGATTTGACAGGCTGTCCTATGCTGCTAAATACTAGTATGAACACCAAAGGCAAGCCTATGGTTCGTGGTTGGGGGACTGCTATGATGTTCCAAGCCGAAGCCAAGGTGAAAATATTTTAAAGGAGAGAGAATGTTAGACATTTTGTATAGCTGGTGGTTACGCCTGAAATTCCGTTACTACCTTTGGAAATATCGTGATATGCCAAGTGGGCGCGATGAAGATACCTACATTTATGATGAATTGCCAGAGGATGATAAAGGTGATATTGATCGATTTTAGTGGCATTTCAGTGGCCGCGTATTTGGCTGGTCACTGTGAAGCGAATGATATTAAGGGGTTGAGGCATACCATTCTCAACTCCATTCGGATTTACAGGAACAAGCACCGCGAAGAGTATGGTGAAATTGTTCTGGTGGCCGACGGCATTGGCAATTGGCGTAAGGATAAGTTTCCTCAGTATAAGCAATGCCGAGCCAAAACCAAAGTGAACGACAAATATGATTGGGATACGTTTAGCCAGACCAGATCGACCATATTGGATGAGATGGTTGATTACATTCCATACATGATAATCAGACAGGATGGTTGTGAGGCCGACGATGCTATCGGCGAATTAATCCGTTATGAACACAATAAGCCATTCGGCGAGAAGGAAAAGGTGTTGATAATTTCTTCCGATAAAGATTTCATTCAGCTACAGGCATACGGTCACGTTGATCAGATCAATCCGGTGACGAAGAAATTTGTCATGGATGATAACCCCGATATGTATAGACGGCTCCATATTTTAGCAGGGTGCCCCACAGACGACGTTCCTAACGTTCTGAGTGACAACCTATGCAAGGTTGAAGGAAGGCGTGCTACGACGCTTACAGCCAAAAAGAAGGGCATTTTATTGGAGAACCCCCATGCGTTTGGTGATGATGTCTACAAGAACTATCAACGTAATTATTCCATGATCAATTTGATGGATGATACAGATTGCCCCGATGTTGTCAGAAGCCAAATTATAAGTAGCTATGAGGGAAGGAATACGCGTTGGCGTAAGAACGTGCGGAAGTTGATGCCGTTCTTGATGTCCAACGGTCATGACTATCTAATTTCGAAAGTGATCGATTTTGTTAAACGATGAGAGAGTTAAACCATGAAAAAGTTTAAATACACGTATGAGACAGTTGAAGCCGCCAAGGCCGCTAAGTCTAAAAATGAAGCAGTAGAGATTTTGAAGCGCAACGAGACATGGGCATTGAAAGATGTCCTCAAAGGGACGCTTTGTGATGATGTGAAGTGGTTGCTGCCGAAGGGTAAGGTTCCCTTCACACCGAACATGGAACAGTCTACGCCATCAGACCTAATCCGTAAAAATGCAAACTTCAAATACTTTGTCGATGGGCCTGTTGGCCGTCAGGTGAAGCAATTTAAACGCGAGTCTATCTTCTTGGGGATTCTGGAAGCTGTGCATCCTCAAGATGCCGAATTGGTTGTGGACATGATCAACAAAGTGGAGTTTGGTGGAATGCTGACTCCTGATGTTGTGAATAGTGCATTTCCAGACCTAGTGAGTCGTTGATTATGTCCTTCTAACATTAACAAACGGGAGAATACCAAATGGTAGTACATCAACTAGAACGTCTTGAGAATGATCTGATTGAGGTTTTGCAGCACGCGAAACGTCTGAAAAAAGAGGGTCAATTGGTACTATCTAAAAAGGTGCTTATGAAGGGTGATTACATCCGAACATGCATCTCTCAAATATCATAGAGGGTGAAAAGGGGCGATGCCTCGAAATATCGCCCCACTCTTATTAAAGGAATTCCGATGCCGATTTATACAATCGCTAACACAAAAACTAAGCGCCGGAAGGAAATCATATGCTCCTATGATGAACTGCGTGAAATGCTTTCCAAATATCCCGAATTAGTTCATGAGATTATGCCTGTCCAAACAGTTACCGAATCTTCGGCTGTTGGGGGGACATTAAAAAAAGCTGGTGACGGTTGGAACGACCTATTGAAATCGATCAAGAAATCGGCTGACAAAAAGCTTACTACCGTCAGGACAAAATGAACATGAAAAAAAATTCAGCAGCGACCGTATCGTTCGATGAAATTGAAAATTTCCAGTCCATAACCCAAAATCAGAGTGAGGCATTGAAGGCTTGGAATGAGGGTTACAACTTGGTGTTGAATGGATCAGCGGGAACCGGTAAAACCTTTCAGGCCATGCATTTTGCTTTTAAAGAAATGCTGAAAGAGCCATTGAAATACCGTCGGGTTATGATCATGCGTTCTCTCGTGGCCACGCGTGATAGTGGTCATTTGCCGGGTACGAAAGAGGAAAAGGAAGAGCCATATAAGCTTCCGTACAAGAATTTGTGTGATGAGATTTTCGGATACGAGGGTGCCTTTGGTAAACTGGTATCAGCTAAAAAGCTAAAGTTCGAGACCACATCATATATTCGTGGTTCCACATTCGACCAAACGATCCTTATTGTTGACGAGATGCAGAACATGACTTTCCATGAATTGGATTCTGTTATTACTCGTGTCGGTAATGATTGTAGGGTGATTTTCGCGGGTGACTACAAACAGACAGACTTCAGGTTCGCTGATGAAAAGGAAGGCTTGCGGCGATTCCTTGACATCATCGAACTATCCAGATTCTTCAAAATCGTCGAGTTTGGTGCACATGATATCGTGCGTTCGGACTTCGTTCGTGATTATATCATCACCAAGGAGATGTTGGAGAACAAACAGATTGATAAAATGGTAAAAGATAGCGTGAAATATGGCGAAATACAAAAGATTTGACCCCCGCAATAAGAGGCGGGAAAAGCGGGTTACGCATTATGAGGCTGACGTTGATAAACAACCTGTGAAGCGTAAGTACAGGAAGCAGAAAGATGGTTCACAACTTCGACCGAAATCGTGATGGTAAAGTAACCGTCGAAGAGCTTGCGCTGAGTCGTGAGCAACTCAAAATCGACAACGAAGATCGGAAACAGGATGCCCAAAGACTCATGGTGTGGTATGCCTTGGCGGGGATGCTAACATATCCCCTCATTTTGGTGTTATCTGAATGGGGCGGCTTTGAAGGCTCCATGACTGTTATTGGTTCATTCGCCTCAACCTATTTCGTATCGGTATCAGCCATTGTGGCCGCGTATTTCGCAAAAGAGGGGTATATAGGTCGCATTGATCGAACAAATATCAACGTTTCAAATCATAACGAATCTATCAAAGAGGTCATTGATGATGGCGAACGCTAGAGTATAAATAGTAGTAGACCTATCATAACAAGAACAGTGGATAGTAAATGAACGAAGATCAAAGGCTATCGGCGCTCGAAACAAAGTGTATCGGTATAGAGGAGAGGATACATACATTGGAAACAAATGATGCAGTGGAACAGGAGCGCCATAAGCAAGTTTTGAGGGACTCAAATGAAGTTAAGTCAACTCTGTTGTGGATCAATCGTCTATTGTTGGGGGGTTTTGTTGTGAGTATAGTAACTTTCGTGGTAAAGGGCGGGTTGGTATTATGACACTAATGTATAAAGGCCGCGAATTGTTTCATACTACCATGAGTACCGTGTATAAACTGTTCCTTTTAGGCATGATTATAATGGCTGTTTTTATTAACGGCCCGGCAATTGAGAAGGGTTTTTTTCCGGTTATGGCCAACACGGACATTATTCGCACTGAAACGGTATCAGGAACAACTGTGGATGCGTGGTTCGTGTTTGATAAGAAAAGGTCGTGTACATTTGTCGACTTAGACTTCTATACAATAGACCCAATAACTAAACGCCATCATAGAGTCATATACGAACTCATCTCTGATGGAGATTTGCCCCCCGCGACCCGCCCAATAGGTAAACATTGGGGTGGAGCATGGCGACTGGAGATCAGTGAAGATGCATTCACTGGAGAGGTGGTGGCGATTACACACCACAGATGCCATATATTTTGGATATCAGAGACTCAGTTCTTCCCTTGATCTAACCACTCGATAACAGTTGTACCAATGGTCTCCATGCCTTTACGGTTTGGATGGCATTCACCAATTTCTGGTGCAATTTTTCCGTAGTCGACGGATTCAAGATTCTTTCCGTTCAGACTTGGTATGAATGGCCATCCCAAAATGTTAATAGATTTACCCCGTTCATTCGCTTTCGTAATGGGTATGAATTTGTGATGACACTTCATCAAATCGACCGGATTTTTCTTAAACGATTTTGGCTCGTATATAGAGAACATGACTAATTCTTTACCCAGTTCTTGGCATAGTTTGACCATTAGAAAGGCGCTATCCAAATTCTGATTGAACACTGAGTCGCGGGTTAGGTTGTCTGGATGTAAGTCACCCATGGCGTTAAATAGGTTAATTTCACCGTCCGTCCCCCTCCATTCATGTTGTCTAGTTGGCCAGACACCCGGAACATGGGTAATTCCCAACGTTGGGCAGTAACAACGTGTCCAACCCGTCAATTCTACCATAACCAATTCGTAATGGTCGGGGGAAGACAACAACTCGGTCATTGCGTATGTTATTATTCGTTCGTTACTGATCCCGCTAACACTGACATTTTTTTGGATGCGCCAGTCATAATGTTTGGCTACGTAATCATACCACATTGGATAATCATATCGCCATTCGCGTCTAATGGTGCTAACGAAATTGGGATCAGAAAAACTGCACCCCGCGACCAGAACCCGT
>Ga0224513_10000707_pt1 | contig 13122 bp, 11 predicted proteins | sample SF_May12_sed_USG_5_FD_169109 | JGI IMG/M metagenome (GOLD analysis project Ga0224513, IMG submission 169109) | Sediment microbial communities from San Francisco Bay, California, United States - SF_May12_sed_USGS_21 | ecosystem: Environmental > Aquatic > Marine > Sediment | place: USA... | reverse complement strand
GCATAGGCACCAATCATCAGCCCCTCAAGCACGGCGAAAGGATTTCCTTCCATTACCGAGCGGTCCATATAAGCTCCCGGATCGCCCTCATCGCAATTGACTACAACATATTTCTGATCACCCGGGGCCTTACGGGCAAAGTCCCACTTAACTCCTGACGGGAAACCGGCGCCACCGCGACCGCGCAGTTTGGCGTCTTTCACTTCACCAACGACCTGCTCCGGAGTCATCTCGAAGAGAGCCTTCGCCAGGGCCTGGTAGCCACCGACGGCCAGATAATCATCCAGATTCTTCGGATCGATTTTCAGGTTGGAGCCAAGGATCAGTCGCTCCTGGTTCTTATAGAAGGGAATATCCTCTTCAAGGGTCGTTTTCTCACCGCTGTTTGGATCGACGTAAATCAGCCTTTCGACAATCTTATTCTCCTTGATTGTCTCCGAGATGATCTCGGCGATATCTTCAGGCTGGACTTTGAGGTAACAGATCCCCTGAGGATAGATAACCACGATCGGCCCCTGTTCGCAGAAGCCGTGGCAACCAGTACGTCTGAAGCTGACATCGGCCACAACACCCTGTGCTTCTATTTCCTGCTCAATGGCCGTCGAAACCTTATTGCTGCCGGTCGCATGACAGGCGCTGCCAGAGCAGAGGGTAATACAAGGCTTATCCGCATCCCGCTGGGAGAGAATCTCCTGACGGAAAGCTTCTAATTCATAGGGTGTATTGATCTTGGGCATATTCAAAATCCTCACTGGCAGGCGCAAAGGTTCACAACTTCAGACGACTCCGCACTCTTCAATTTTTCCAGGGTTTCTGCCGTCTCGACCAGCTTCAACTTATTCAGCACTTCTGCTGTCTCGGCTTTTTCGACGTTGCCGTGATATTCACCGTCGACGACGATAACCGGCCCCAGGGCGCAGCACCCGAGACAACTGACCGTCTCGACACTGAATTGCAGATCCGGATCGGTTTCACCCGGCCCGACCCCCGTCACCTCCTCGACCTTAGCGAGGATATCCTGGGCGCCACGCACGTGACAGGCGGTTCCCATGCAGACGTGGATCTCATGACGTCCCTTAGGCGTGAGGCTAAAGGTCTTGTAAAAGGTGGTGATGTGTTGGATACGACTCATCGGCACCGCCAGTTTCTCACTGACCCGATCCAACGCCTCTTTTGGAAGCCAGTTGTTGTCGATCTGGATGTCCAGCAAGATCTGGATCAGCGACCCTGCTTCGCCGCCATGGTTGTCTATAATCTGGTCGATTTTGCCGATATCCATAGTGTCCTCATCTTCTTTGTAAATAAATACTTTAACTTTAAAGCAGGCTGTTTAACTCGCCAATGCGAAGCGCTTTTCAGCATCATCGAAGCTCACCAAACCAAGTCGCGATGAGTTGCTCAAGTGTCTGGAAACTTCGTTCGCTTTTATACCGAGAGATTCAGAGATATCGCGGGCAGAGAGCGGGTTATCCCGTAACAGCAGCATAATCCGGCTGATCGCCAGTTTATCGACGATCAATTCCTCGAAGAGCCGGTTAAACTCATCACTCGCGAAGTACTCGTCGTATTTTTCCTGCTTGTCAAAACGCACCCGCAGCCGCTCGCGTTCCACCAACTTGGCATAAGGGAGCAATTTGGTGACTGCCAACAGGTTGAGTTTCAGAGTCTCGGCGTCCAGCCCCTCGCTCTCACCGAGAGGGCCCATTTCCTTGAGCTGTTTACCGAAGTCGTTCATCACCTCGGCGTAACGGGTGCCTTCGGATGCTGAAATCCATTCAAGTCGCAGCCGTTTCGGGTTAATGCCGATCCGTTCGAGCAGCTTTCGTCCGAAATGCATATTGAACAAGGCGTCGTAGTTGCCCTCGGTCACATAATGACATTCACCCAACCAGCAACCACCAATAAAGACCCCGTCCGCACCTTTAGAGAGCGCACGCAGGACAAATTCCAGATCGACGCGACCGGTGCACATGACCCGGATAATCTTTGTTTCAGTACTATATTGTTGTCTGGAAACTCCAGACAGGTCAGCAGCTCCGTACGCTCACCACGTGCACAAAAAGCCGATGACATTTGGTGTATATTCAAATCCGGCAGCCATGTTTACCTCCTTCCAAACGTCTAATTCATTTTTTCGGGGGTTGTAAACGCCCCATCAATTTGTGCAAAAAGCTCATCATCAGTGTAGTGCTTCAGGTATATAGCTCCGGTCGGGCACTTTGCATTACAGAGGCCATCACCCTTACACAGAACCGCCTCCACCCGGGCCTTTTTGCCCTCCGGTGTATCAACAAATGTGATGGCGTCGTAAGTACATGCAGTGATGCACGCACCACATGAGACGCAGTCATGTTCGTTAACATCGCAGACCGCGCCTGAAGCAGTGACCGTATCACCAGCGAGGATGCCAACGGCACGTCCCGCGGCCCCATAGGCCTGAGTGATGGTTTCGCTGATGTACTTGGGGTACTGGGCGGCACCACAAAGGAAAACCCCGTCGGCGGCGAAATCAACCGGACGTAACTTGACGTGTGCTTCCTGGAAGAAGCCGTCCGGATTAAATGAGGCTTTGAACATCCGGGCCAGATCGCGGCTCGATTCGGCCGGCACAGCCGCTGCGGCCAGGGCGACCAGATCGGTCTCCAGCTCCAGCTTGTGACCAAGGACCGGATCGGTGACGGTAACTATCAGGCCGTTGCCGCTTGACGTAACAACCGGCTTGTCCTCCGGCTCAAAGCGGATGAATTTAATATCCTTGTCCGCCGCCTCACGATAGTAATCTTCTTTAAAACCATAGGTGCGCATGTCACGGAAGAGGATGTGAATATCGATCTCCGGGTTGAGCTCCTTAAGCTTCAGGGCGTTCTTGACCGACTGACCGCAACAGACGCGGCTGCAGTAGTTGTTCTCTTCATTGCGACAACCGACGCACTGGATCATAACCAGACTCTCAGCCGTCGTGACTTTTTCATTATCGGCAGCGATCTCCCCTTCCATCTCCAGCAGGGTCATGACCCGGTCACTTTCGCCGTAGAGGTATTCGTCGGGTCGATGCTCATCGGCGCCGGTGGCGAGAATGGCAATGCCGTGGGTGATTTTTCTGGACCGCCCTTCAGTATCGATAGTTGTGACGAAGTTGCCGACATAACCGGAGACATTGGTGATCGTCGAATCGCAGGCTACTCGGATCTGCGGATTACGGTAGACCTTGCGGATCAACTCATTGAGATGAGTCTGCACGTCCATGCCGTCCAGGGTATAGTGGATGCGCCGCGCCATGCCCCCAAGGTCGTTATCCTTCTCGACCAGGTAAACTTCGAAGCCCTGCTCGGCCATGTTCAGCGCACTGGTCATACCGGCCAGTCCACCACCGACCACCACCGCAGCCTTGTTGACCGGCAGGTCGAACTCCTGCAACGGCTGCAGATGGGCAGCTCTCGCCACCGACATGCGAATGATATCTTTCGATTTCTGGGTGGCGCTCTCTTTCTCGCGCGAGTGGACCCAGGAGCAATGTTCACGAATATTCGCCATCTCGAAGAAATACTGGTTGATGCCAGCCTCGCGGCAGGTGTCGCGGAACAATGGTTCGTGAGTCCGTGGGGTGCAGGCAGCCAGCACCAATCGATTGAGCCCTTTCTCCGCGATCGCGTCGGCGATCTGTTGAGCGTTTTCCGTCGAACAGGCGAATAAGTTCTCACCGGCCCAGGTCACGTTCGGCAGAGTTGAAGCATATTCGACTACCGACGGGATATCGACCACCCGGCCGATATTGGCGCCGCAGTGACAGACAACCACACCGATTTTCGGTTCCTCTTCGGAGGTATCGCGCTCCTCGGGGTAGACCCGCTCGCGGCTTAACTTACCGCGTCGGGCGTCGAGCAACTGACCGACCAGAGCATCGGCGCCGCTGGCGGAAACCACCGACTCGGGGATATCCATCGGCCCCTGGAAGGCGCCACTGACAAACACGCCTTCGCGGCTGGTCAGGATCGGGTTGTTCGGAGCCGTTTTGCAGAAGCCGTGCTCGTTGAGTTCGATATCGAAGATTTGAGAGAGTCCCTCGACATTTTTCGGTGGGTTGAGACCAACCGAGAGTACAACCAGGTCGAATTCCTCTTCCTTAACTCCGTCGTCGAGGGTCGAGTAGCGAACTGTGACGTTCCTGGTAACCGGGTCCTCTTTGCCGACGGTGACATAGCTGCGGATAAAACGCACGTCGTCAAGCTTCTCAGCGCGTTGGTAAAAACGCTCAAAATCCTTGCCGTAGGCGCGGATGTCATTATGGAAGATGGTGGCGTCGAGGCTGGTGTCGTGGTCTTTGGCCAGGATCACCTGTTTCTGGGTGTAGGTACAGCAGACCGCCGAGCAGTAGCTGTTACCGCCTTCAATAACTTGCCGCGAGCCGACGCACTGAATCCAGGCGATTCTTTTCGGATGAGCTAGGTCAGAAGGGCGACGCACCTCACCCTCGTAAGGGCCGGTCGAGCAGAGGATGCGCTCAAAATCGAGGCTGGTGACGACATTCTCCATCAAACCATAACCAAAATCGTTACGCAATTTCGGGTCGAAGGTGTCGAAACCAGGCGAAAGCACGATGGCGCCAACCTCTATCTCAAACTGTTCCGGCTTCTGGTGCAGGTCAATAGCATTGGTCTTGCAGACGCCAACACAGATCTGGCACTTGCCCTCTTGCAGGTAGAGACAGGTCGCCTCATCGACATAAGTAACCAGTGGCACTGCCTGCGAGAAGTAGATATGAACCGACTTGTTCTCGGAAAGTTCCTGGTTGAACGGATCGGGGATCTTGACCGGACAGTAGTCAACACAGATATTACAGCCGGTGCATTTTTCCTCAATGATGTAGCGTGGTTTTTTGGTCAGTGTGACCTTGAAATCCCCTGACTCACCCTCAACGCGATCCACTTCGGTATAGGTGATAATTTCGATGTTAGGATTCCGTGCACATTCGATAAACTTGGGCGACTCGATGCACATGGAGCAGTCATTACTGGGGAATGTTTTGTCCAATTGTGACATCTTGCCGCCAAGCGCTGGAGACTTATCAACCAGATAAACCCGGAACCCGGAGTCAGCAAGATCAAGGGCGGCCTGGATACCGCTGATACCGCCGCCGACAACCAGTACGTCACCTGAATTTCTCTCTGCGGAGGTATCAAAGGGGAGTCTTTCGACTGTATTGCTTTCCATCTAATTCATCCTTTACCTAGAGAGCTTCCAAGATGATTTCGGTGATATCCTTGATCTCCAAAGCACCTTCACCCAGATCCAGGCTGCTATCGGAAAAATTGGTAATGCAATAGGGACAGGAGGTTACCAGCACCTCGGCACCGGCATCAGCAGCCTGTTGCACGCGAAGATCAGAGAATCTGTCCTCTTTGGGCGTCTCCATCCATATCCGCCCACCACCACCACCGCAGCAGAGACTCTTTTCACGGCAATCAGCCATCTCGTTCAGTTCCAGACCATTCACCTGCGAAAGAAGTTCTCGAGGCTCATCGTAGATGTCGTTATGACGCCCAAGGTAGCAGGGGTCGTGATAGGTGACTTTCTTAGCGTACTCTCCAGTGAGTTCAAGCCGTCCGGAATTAACCAGCTCATTGATATATTGGGAGATAAAAACCACCTCGAAGTTGACCATGAACTCGGGATATTCGTTTTTAAAGCTATGGTAACAATGTGGCGAAGATACCACGACCTTCTTCACGCCATGATCGATAAACTCCTTGATATTTGCCTTGGCAAGACGTTTAAATAGATCTTCATTGCCGGTCTTGCGAATACTTTCACCGCAACAGCTTTCCTTGGAGCCGAGGATGCCGAACTCAACGCCAGCCTTATTCAGAATAGTGGCCGTGGCCTCAGCGACCTTTCTCATTCTCGGGTCATAACTTAAGTAACATCCGGTGAAATAGAGGACTTCCATCCCTTCAGAGAAGGTTTTTACTGGAAGGCCTTTAGCCCATTCCGCCCGCGCGTCTCTTTCTCCACCGAGGGAGTTCCCTACGGAGGTCAGATTGGCCACTACGGTCTGTACAGGAGCGACATTACCCGGATAGACGTCATATTCAGCACCGAGCTTACGCAGGGCCACACCGGCGGTAATCTGATCTACACCCCTTGGGCAGTTATCGACACAGGTCTTACAGGTGGTACAGCGCCACATTTCTTCTTGTTCGATCTCTGTTAAACCAAAGGTCGCCTGGCGGATAATCTTGCGCATACTGAAATCCCGCACCCGGTTCCAGGGGCAGACAACGTCGCAGCGTCCACACTGATAACAGTACTTGAACGAGTCGCCGCCCTGCTCTTTTATGACCTCGACTATTTCTTTTTCGGGGGCTACAGTATCCACGATAATTCTTATCCTTTGGTCGGCTTCGAAGTTCTGGAAATCTGCGCGACGATATCAGCGACCTTGTCAAGGCCATGTTTGTTGATGAGTGCTTCCAGACCAATCTCAATCTCTTCCGGTGACACTTCTGAAACATCGACGTCCACTTCTCTCACCTCAAGAGTCAAAGCGTCGGCCAGGCACCATTTAACGCACAAAGGCTCATCTTCACCTTCACACATATCGCACTTGAGCGGCAGACCTGAATCAGGTTCTTTGAAGAGGTCTCTGGATGGACATGAAGCCCTACAAAAAGCGCACTCGTCATATTCCTTGCCGTCGATGATGTATTTATCTCTACCGGCACATTCGGCGACTGTATATTCACCAGCGTAGACAGGTACATAGACGTCTCGCAACGGCTCGCGAGTCACCCGGATACGCGATCTCTCCGGATTATTGCTACTATATTTGGGCGCAGCATGAAAAGATGAGCAGATGACCTCACAGGCCCGGCAACCGTTGCATTTATTGATGTCAATTTTGATCGTCTTTATGGTTTTCTTTTCGCTCTTCAAGGCTCTCGCCCTCCACTCTACAGGTTCTCAGAAGTCTCTTTAGACAGAAGCCTCTTCAACAGGCAACTCTTCGCCATCAGACAAAATGCCCCGCTTTATAAATTCTTCACTCACGTAATCAAGACCCAATTCATGCAAAGACTCTTTGGTCGGGATACCATCATTGTTCCATCCCTTGAGTTTGTAATAAGCGTCCAGGAGCTCTTCTTCGAGTTCCGGGAATCTTTTCTTCCAATGGTTCACAGGCGGCTTTTCGTCTTTACGCCTCATGCCTCGAGCTATATTAAAGGCTCTGACCAAAGTCCGGTACCGCTTGGCGGCTTGCGTAAGCTTGGCCTGATCCATTTCAATCCCGGCTCCTGATTGGATAAACTTCGGGTAGTTGTGTATATGATAAGGAGGTTTCAAGGGAAAGGACGAAAGACCAGCACACTGACCTAAAGCATCATCAATGTAGTGCATGGTTTCTTGCCAATCGACAATGTCGCACGACATCTCAACGTTTGGATAATAGGGATTTGAATTTTCTCCGCGGAATTCCCAATCGAGCAGAATCTGTTTGAACTTTTCGTGCGGAACCTGAATCCAGTCCGAGACAAAGGCTTCTCTTTCCTCTTTGGTCGCAAATGGCGCCTGAGGGAATTGCCCTTCAATCTGGGTAATGTTGAATTTTTCGCCGGTCGCATACATGAGGAAATAAACCGGATTCAACATGGACAACTTCAGCGGTAATTGCTCTGTTTTCTTAATATTGTTATGGGCATAAGCATCCGCGCCATTACCAATCTCCTTGGCCGCCCAATAGGTACCATTGGCCAGAACATCGCCGATACCTTCACGCCGGACAATTTTATCAAGCAGGTAGTAAAACCTGCCTTCACTATCCTCTGGCATACCGGGGAAGTCTTTATCCGTCAAAATATCGTTTTCCAGCAATTCAAGGGCAAAGGCCATAACTTGCGGTGCAGAGAATCCATCCACGCCATATTCAGTGGCTTTCTGGGCAATACTTAGCCCGAAATCCAGGTCTGAAAAAGCCCCCATGGTATAGGTGAGCTTAGTGAAGCATTTCATCATGTAGGTTGGCAGCCCAGGCATGGAGATGGTTGCACCGCATTCCATTGGACAGTTAAAGCAACTGACCAGACGTGTGCGGGCTTTTTCCATCGTCTCAGTCCACTCCTTTTCGACCCCTTCATTCCAGAAATCTTTTCTGCGAACGCGGGAGTTCCCCCACATGAAATTCTCGGTGTGCCACTTTTCATCATGAACCTTCATCTCTTGCGGTGAACCAAGTCCGGCTAAGATGGGCATAACTCCCGGGATCGGATTGCCTTCCCGGATTTTTATATATTCCAGCACCTCGTTGCAAAGCCCGATGTATTCAGCTGGCTGGGCAAGATTTATGTCTTTAGTACCGCGCACAACGATTGCCTTGACGCCTTTGTCTCCCATAACAGCGCCGATCCCGCCTCGGCTGGCACTCGATCGGCCTTGCTCGATAGAGGCATAATAAACCCGGTTTTCACCCGCCAATCCAATCGCGGCTATCTGGGCTTTCGGCTCGTTCAACTCTTCCTTGATAAGTTCTGCAGTTTCAATTGCACCCTTACCCCGCAAATGGGAGGCATCACGGATCTCCACCTTGTCATTATTGATCCACAAATAAACCAGTTCACTCGACTTACCACGGAGAATCACTTTGTCGTAACCGGCATACTTCAACTCTGGGGCCCAAAAACCACCCATCATTGAAAAAGCCATCAACTCAGACTGAGGAGAGATCGTTGAAACAATGGTACGATTACAACCGGTTGCTGGTGTGCCGCACAAAAGACCTGTACCGAAAATCAAAAGATTCTCAGGGGAAAAAGGCTTCGTCTCAGGAGGCACCCTGTCCCAAAGAATCTTGGTATTAGTACCTAATCCTCCGAGATAAAGCTCGGTGTCTCTAGGATCTGTGGCAACCTTTTCAATGTTTCCTCGGGAAAGGTCAATCTCAAGATTAATTCCTGTCTCTGCGTACCTCATTCTCTTACCTCTTCTGCTGACTTGTTAGACTTTCCACCCACAAATAATTTACACGACGGGCCCTGAACTAGTTCTTAGCTGGGTGAAGCGAGATGCCAGGATGTTCAGAATGCAAATTGAGCATGGTTTAACTCCATTTGAGGCGATATTCATGTAAATCAGTACCTCAATACCTATTTAATTGTCAAGGAAATATAACAATGTTAAATTGAAGTCCAACTGTACTCATGGGACCCTCTTCGTGAATGAGGTTTTTGGATAGAGGTTTCGATAGTGCAGGGAGCCAGGTATGTTCTATTTCTGCAATTTCGAGACAGCTTACAACTGTCAGATATGTCCTGAAAAAAGGAGAAACATAACTGGGAAATTAGACATAAGTCGTCAGCATCGATCTGATAGGCAACTAAAATGGGTACTAAGCTCCAAAAATTTGACTTATGACATAGGCATACAAAGAGGCCTTTGACCGTGAACAGTTTTGAAACAGGACCAATCCGACCACCTAGCGAGGCAGGGAGTTATCTCATTCGCCTGACCCGTGGTTGTCCATGGAACAAGTGCAAGTTCTGCCGTTCTTACCGCAGGGTAGATTTTGAGATCCGCGACGTCGCTGAGATCATGGCCGATATTGATGCCATGGCGAGGATAAGAAATGAAATAAAGAGTGGGCACCGTATACACGATCAATACGGGTGGATGGTTGAGAACGCCCTCAATAGCGGTGGCACGACAGCATTTCTCCAGGATGGAGACTCACTCGCCATGAAATCTGATGCAGTAAAAAAAATCCTTACACACCTAAAAGAGCACTTCCCGGAGATCACAAGAATAACCAGTTACGCCAGATCCAGAACGATGGCGAGTCGCTCCGTTGACGACTTGGTCTCCTACCGGGAGCTTGGCCTCAACCGCATCCATATCGGCATGGAAAGTGGTCACGACCCCCTCCTTGAAATCATTAAGAAAGGAACCACCGCAGAGGCACATATCCGCGGAGGAAAGCGCGTCGTTGAAGCAGGTATTGAGCTTAGCGAATACATCATGCCGGGTCTTGGCGGCCGTGAGTATAGCGAAAGACATGCAATAGACTCAGCACGCGCCCTGAACGAGATAGGTCCTAATTTCATAAGACTCCGCACCATTTGTCTCGGCTCAAAGCTTCCACTTTGGGAGGAGTTCTCATCAGGTAAGCTGACAAGACTTGCTGATCTAGAGATCATAAAAGAGATCCGTACATTTATCGAAGCTCTCGATGTTGAGGGAGCGAAGATTGCCAGCGATCACATCCTCAACCTTCTAGGTGACCTCGAGGGGGAAATCCCTAAGGACAAAGTGCGTCTTCTTGGTATTATCGATAATTTGCTTGACCTGTCCAAAGAGGAACAAGAGCTCTTCCAGGTCGCTCGGCGAGCCGGCATGTTGGAAAAGATCTCCGATCTTGGACACCTCCGGACACAAACGAATGCCAGGAAATTACTCGATGAGGTTTACCGACACTACGGAAGGGATGGAGTCGAAGAAGCGGTACAGGAAATGATGGAACGCTTTATCTAACAACCATTATTCAAGAACTTTTGTATTAACAAAAACGAAAGGGAATGGCTTGTGTGTTATGCGGTAATTATGGTACCACAATACCAGTATCATGCTTTGCAACGAATTAATGACCAGTGGATAGTGACATGACAGATCATACAACCATACGAAAAGCGGTACTGGACGATTTTGACGCGGTGATCGAACTAGATCTGGAAGGCATCATGGAAGACAAACCGACCTATTGGCAAGACATCTTTGACCGCTACGTAAAAACTGGCCGAGATGACGGTTATTTTCTTGTCGCCGAGATAAGTGGCGAGGTCGTCGGGTTCATAGTTGGAGAAGTGCGCGCCTGGGAATTTGGCTCCCCCCCCTGCGGATGGGTATTTGCTTTGAGTGTATCGCCTAAGAGCCGAGAAAAAGGTATCGGACAACTCATGATGAAAGAGATGTGTCAGCGTCTGAAGCAGGCCGGAGTAACGACCGTGAGGACGATGGTGGACCGGGAGAATAAACTGACATTGTCATTTTTCCGTAGCCAGGGGTTACGTACAGGGCGCTACATCGAACTTGAAAAGGCCATTGTATGACAATATAACACTCTCACAATTGAGATCATCTTATGAAAATACAAAAATCGAGCCTCTTTGCTCTCTATGCCGTACTGGAATTGGCCAGCGACCCTGAGCGTCAACTCTCGGCCACTGACATCGCCGGGAAATACGGCATTTCTACACATCACCTCGCAAAGATCTTGCGTACACTCGTTCGCTCGAAACTGGTGCAGGCCGTGCGTGGTGCAGGTGGAGGTTATCGCTTTACCGGGATCATCAATCGAACGACACTGCTTGATGTCATTGAGCTCTTTGAGACACTGGAGGACGAGAGTGATGCTCCAAGTCCCAAAGGCCAGTTCGCTGGAGCAGTTATAGAGGAATTGCAAAGCATTACCCGTGAGATCGACGATCTTACCAAGGCCGTTCTGGACACAATCACCCTGGAAACAGCCCTCAATAGTTCACGCTTGCGTGCTAGTTTCACCACATAAATATGATGGTTTTCCATCACAGAACTTGACTAAAACGAGAAGATAGTTTCTTTAAGGTAATCAATGAGGGAAGAGTCAGGAGATGGCTGTGAAAACAGCGAAAAGATGGGCAGGATCGGTGCCCGCCCCTACTGGGTTTTGAATCTTTCCATTCTGATCAGGGCGCTTCACCAGATAGGAGCTGCGGTCTTTCTTACTGCCTACCTTCTCGACGCCATCCCTGGACCACCGAAATTATATGTTGTTATTGCATTCCTTAGCGGCGGCCTGCTCCTTACCACCGAATGGTTGCGACATCGTCAAATCTTCAGAGAACTGGCAGGGATTATCAGCATAGTGAAACTTTTATTGCTGGGAGCGGCGTACCACGGCTTTCTGCCTATGTCGGCAACTGTACTACTTGTCTTCGTCATCGCCTCAGTCGGGGCTCATGCACCGAAGAAGGTGCGGCACAGACTCTTATTTTAAAAAACAACGATTGCTGTCATCCAGAACCCAACCCCAGAAAACTTCGCGAATTCGTTGAAAAAATCTTGGTCTCGATCTCCCTTGCAAGCTTCAGCGACCTCACCAGTTCAATATAGTCAAGGACGATTTGTGGCTGATAGATGAGTGCGTCTGAGCCAAAGCAGACTTGATCCTGATAATAGCAGATAAAGTCAGAGTAGCTCTCAGGGTTGCTTTGAATATGCGGCAGCATGAAGGCAATATCAGTGTAGGCGTTGGGATAACGGTCGAGGATTTTGCGGAAGGCTTTCCGGCCGATCCCAAAATGAGGGAAATTAATTCTCAATCGGGGAAAATCATCCAGGATGGCCTGCATCACATCGCCGTAGCGATTTGCATCCATGTGATACAAAACCGGCAAATTGTTGGACTCGGCGTAGGCGAAGATCTCCCATTCGCGTTGTTGATACTGCTGCAAGCTGATGCCGAAGGTCTCGGGGACACTGGCAACGCACAGGTCATTTCCGTCATCGGCCAGATAGAGGCCTTTTATACCGCGAAAGCCGCGCTTGATATGTTCCCGTATAAAACTTGGCACATCAACATTTAACATACGTGTATCAAGCATGGGGAAAAGCATCGCGCCATTCTGCTGCGTGAATTCTAAAAGGTCATCCGCCTCATTGAAAAATGGGTCTCCAAGGTTGTCGAAACCTTCAGGAATCAATTTCCATGCATCCTGTTCATTCAGGCTTAGATTGACCAACCCCATAACAGCCATGTGGCTGACACCAGCTGTTCGCAACCTGGCTAGTCCGGTATTAACCACTTCACCCTGCCCCAACCCGGCGAAACAATGGCAGTGAACATCAATAATTTCCTGGCCTTTTGATTTATCCATCAGCATGGCCTCTTGCTACAATGAAAAAGCAAATGCCCATCCAGGGTTTCTGGATGGGCACGACTATATAAATCATGGACTGAGAATCAGCGATTCTCCCATTTAGCCTGCCGCTTTTCGATAAAGGCTGTCAGCCCCTCGACAGCATCATGGGTTTCCATCAACTGAGACAGATAGAGGGTTTCTACCCGCTCCAGCTTGGCGATCACCCGCTGCCGGTACT
>Ga0224513_10000703_pt1 | contig 13179 bp, 13 predicted proteins | sample SF_May12_sed_USG_5_FD_169109 | JGI IMG/M metagenome (GOLD analysis project Ga0224513, IMG submission 169109) | Sediment microbial communities from San Francisco Bay, California, United States - SF_May12_sed_USGS_21 | ecosystem: Environmental > Aquatic > Marine > Sediment | place: USA... | reverse complement strand
CTTTTCCAAGATTTTCAAGAACGGATTTCAAGGATTAAATATCTACAAATCAAAAATATGTCATGACAGGCATCAAAATTGATGGGAAAATCATCGCACAAGCAGTCAAAGACAGAGTCAAAAAAGCTGTAGAGGAATTAAAAACTCAGAATATCAAGCCATGTCTGGCTACGATCCTAGTAGGAGACAATCCAGCATCTGCAACTTATGTCAAAAACAAGCACAAAGCTTGTGAAGAGGTAGGCATTGAAACCAAAGACCACAAACTTGACTCAAATATTACCCAATCAGAACTTAACAATATCATAGATAATCTGAATTCAGATATGTCAGTGAATGGAATTCTAGTTCAACTTCCATTACCAAAACAATTAGATGAATTTGCAACTACATCAAGAATATCACCATTAAAAGATGTAGATGGTTTGACTCCACATAATGCAGGATTACTTGCAATGAAAAAAGCAGTATTGGTTGCATGTACCCCGTCAGGGATAATGGAAATGTTTGATTATCATAAAATTGACTTGAATGGGAAAAATATTGTATTAATTAATAGAAGTAATCTTGTGGGAAAACCACTTTATCATTTATTGTTAGAGAAAAATGCAACAGTATTAACATGTCATTCTAAAACTAAGAATTTGACAGATCTTTGTAAATCTGCAGATGTCATCATTACTGCTGTAGGAGACAGAAGTAAATTCATCCTAACACCTGAGATGATTAAGGAAGGGGCAATCATAATCGATGTTGCAATATCAAGATTTCAAGATAGACTAGTTGGAGATTCGGACTTTGAGCAGATTATACAGAAAGCATCTTTTGCAACACCCGTTCCAGGAGGAGTGGGCCCCATGACAGTTGCAATGTTATTAAAAAATACAGTTACTGCAGCATCCTTGAGTAGTCAAATTGGCAGATAACTTAGAAAAAAAATCACTCAGGAATCTTCTTTTAGAGAAAAGAGACAGAACATCATTTGATTTAATGAAAATTGCAAGTGAAAAAATGCAAAAAAAATTAAAAAAAATAAACGCATTTAGAAATGCTCAAAAAATTGGAGTGTATTATCCGATAGGAAGTGAAATTTTGACACAGGATATAATCCAAGAACTACTCAGTAACGGAAAAGAGGTATTTTTACCAAAAGTCATTGGAGACAATATTGAATTTAGAAAAATTTTAGACTTTTCTAGTCTAGAAAAAGACAGTTTTGACATCATGGAGCCTAAAGATGATTGTAAAACAGACAATAATTTAGAGGTAATTTTAGTTCCCACTGTGGGCATATCACCAGATGGAGTCAGATTGGGATACGGACATGGTTTCTACGATAGATTTTTAGCAAAAAATAAGACCACTACAATATCATTAACTTTGGAAAAACAAATTGTAAAGAATATTCCAAGATCAGAGCATGACATAATTATTGATTGGATTGTAACAGAAGACAGGATTTTAAAAACTCAAAGATAAGAAAGTCCCTTTTTACCAATATCTTTTCTACAATACTTGTGAGGCCATGATATTTTTTCAGATGCAGTATAAGCATTTGTTATAGCAGATTCCAAAGTATCACCTAATGCAGTTACCCCCAAAACACGTCCACCATTAGAAAAAATCTGCCCATTCATTTTTGTCGTTCCAGCATGAAATACACATACTTGATTTGAAATTAGATCAAATCCAAAAATTTCTTCATTTTTAATATAGGATTCTGGATATCCTTCAGATGCCAAAACAACACATACTGCAAATTGATTTTTCCAAGAAATAGGAGGCATTGAAGATAGTCTGCCTTCAACACATGCAACAAAATAATCATACAAATCAAAGTCCATTCTCATAGTGATAGGTTGGCATTCAGGATCACCCATCCTAACATTATATTCTAAAACATAGGGCTCATCATCTCTAATCATAATTCCAGCATACAAGAATCCCTTAAACATAATTCCTTCATCTTTCATCGCACAGATTGTTTTATCAATAATTTTTTCTTGGATTTTTTTTGCCATATCATCATCAATAATCGGAGTTGGAGAATAGGCACCCATTCCACCAGTATTAGGACCTTTATCATAATCAAAAATTCTTTTATGATCCTGACTGGATGCCATAGGAATAGCTACATTACCATCTGAAAGTGCAATGTATGATGCCTCAATACCATCTATCCGCTCTTCAATAATTATACGATTTCCAGCAATACCAAATGATTTTTTCGTGAGAATTGTATGAATTGCAGATATTGCCTCCTTAGTATCATTGCAAACAATAACGCCTTTTCCAGCTGCAAGACCATCAGCCTTTACTACCACATTATAATTTAGTGAACTGACATAATCTTGGGCCTTTTTAGGATCATCAAAGATTTCAAATTGAGCAGTAGGAATATTATTTCGTTTCATGAAATCCTTAGCCCAAATTTTACTTGATTCAAGTTGTGCTGCTTGCTTGGAAGGTCCAAAAACTTTGAGATTGTGTTGATTAAATTTATCAACAATTCCTGCAGCTAACGGAATCTCAGGTCCAACCACAGTAAAACAGTTATTTTTTTGAGCAAAATCAGATAATCGATCTAAATCATCCACATTTATTGGAATGTTGTTTTTAGTACCACCGTTACCGGGTGCAGTAAAAACAGTTTCAACTTTACTGCTTTGAGATAATTTCCACGATAGTGCATGTTCTCTTCCACCAGATCCAACTACCAGAATATTTACCAATAAAAATGATCTACGGCCCAACAATATAATCCAAATTGTATAAAGCAATTTAGCTTTATAATGCCACATACACATCAAAATCCAGATGGAGTTATCTACAAAATTTGATGCAAAGGCAATAGAATCCCAAGTAATGAAATACATCAATTCAATCAATTTAGAAAAACAGATTTTTGCATCAGACAAACCAGAGAAAATCAGATTCATTGAAGGGCCTCCAACAATGAATGGCATTCCACACGCAGGGCACCTAAGAGGAAGAGTCATCAAAGATCTTTGGTATAGATTCAATACATTACAAGGGAAAAAAATTGAGTTCAATGGAGGATGGGATACACAAGGACTTCCAGTAGAATTACAAGTGGAAAAAGAGTTGGGAGTTACAAGTGGAAAAACAGAAGCAATAAAGCAATTCGGGATTGAACGAATAGTAACAGAATGTAAGAAAGTTGTGGAAAAATACAACAAAACATGGGTAGAAGTTGACAAGTTACTTGGAATGTCATTTAACCATGATAAAGCATACTGGACATTCAAAGATGAATTTATTGAAAGAGAGTGGCAAGTACTAAAAAAAGCACATGAAAATGGGATTTTAGAAGAAGATTTTACCGTAATTGCATATTGTCCAAGTTGTCAAACATCACTTAGTCATGCTGAAGTAAATCAAGGATATGAAGAAGTTCAAGATCCTTCATTATACTACAAAGTAAAATTAGTGAATGAAGATGTATTTTTGATAGTATGGACTACAATGCCATTTACTTTAGTCACAGATGCAATGGTAGGTTTGCAACCTGAAGAAGATTATGTTTATGTCAAAGTAGAAGATGAAACATGGATTATTGGAAAAACTAGATTAAAAGAATTCATGGCAGAGGTAAAAATAGAAAAATATGAAATTGAAAAAACCGTAAAGGGTTCAGAATTTGAAGGAAAAAAATACATCCATCCATTATTAAATCTAATTCCAGAATTAAATGAACATTCAAAATTAGAGAACTATCATGTTGCAGTGTCTGAATCATTTGTTGATGCAAGTACAGGTAGTGGTCTAGTTCATTTATCTCCTGCAAATGGAGAAGAAGATATCAAAATAGCAAACAAAAGAAATGTCAAAATTTTTAGTCCAATTGATGATGAAGTGAAATTCACTTCTAAAGCTGGAAAATATCAAGAGATGTTTGTCAGAGATGCAGATAGGACCATAGTTGAGGATCTAAAAGAATGCAATGCACTAGTAAAGATAGGTAAAATAAAACACAAATATCCACTTTGCTGGAGATCACATCATCCTATTGTTTGGCTTGCCAGAAGAGGATGGTTTTACAAATTAGACAGGCTTGAGAACAAGGCAATAGATGCAGCAGAGAACATAGAATACTTTTTTGAGCAACCAAAAAACAGATTCCTGGGAATTATTAAGGAGAGACATCCATGGTGTATTTCGCGCGAGAGAATTTGGGGTTGTCCATTACCTGTTTGGAGCTGTGAAGAATGTGGTGAAAAGAATTGGTTTTTTACAAGAAATGAAATTGTAAAACATGCAGACAAATTGCCAGATGGTCCAAACTTTGAATTACACAGACCATGGATTGACAACATTACAATTAAATGCAAAAAATGCAATAGTGTAAAAACAAAAAGAGAAGAATACGTTTTAGATACTTGGCACAATAGTGGTTCCGCACCATACTCATCGTTGACAGATGAAGAGTATTCAAAAGAGATTCCCGCACCATTTTTCACGGAGGGTATTGATCAAACTAGAGGGTGGGCATATACACTGCTTATTGAAAATGTGATTTTAAATAATGGTCCAATTTCACCTTACAAGGCATTTTTGTTCCAAGGGCATGTACTAGATGAAAAAGGTGGAAAAATGAGTAAAAGTAAAGGAAATGTTTTGGAAGGAAGAGAGTTATTGCAAAAATATCCTGCAGATTTGATAAGACTCTATTTCATGTGGAAGGCAAGTCCAATCGAGCCACTAAGCTTTAGTGTTGATGAATTAATGTCAAGGCCATACCAGGTAATCAACACACTATTCAATCTACATCTATATTTTAAACAAAATAGCCAATATGATGATTTTGATCAATCAAATACAATTGAATGGGCAAAGCAAAAAGATTTGCTAACATCTCCAGACATTTGGCTCTTATCAAAACTTCAAAAATTAATCCAAAAAATTACAGAAAAAAATCTGGCGTGTAAATTTCATGAAGGTGCAAAGGCAATAGATGATTTTATCATAAACAATCTAAGTCAAATATACATTCCAATTACCAGGAGGGAGTTATGGGATGAAAATGATGAAAAGAGAGACAGGAGGTTATCGATATATTCAGTATTAAGCAAAGTACTCAAAACACTAGATATTTTGATTCATCCATTTTGTCCATTCACTAGCGAGTATCTATATCAGACAGTATTTCATGAAAAACAGAGCATATTATTGGATAAATGGCCAAAATATCAAGAGTCCCTAGTCAATGAAGAAATTGAAGAATCATTTGACATAATGAAAGACATTGTATCAATATCCTCAGCAGCAAGAATGAAAGGAAAACTAAAAAGAAGATGGCCACTAAACGAGGTACAAATTTGTGTAGAAAAAGGGCAAAAAATCAAACTAGAGTCATTGTCTGATTTATTACAATCTCAATTAAACGTAGAAAAATTCAGAATTGTTGAAGTAGAAGAAAAAGAAGGGTTATCACAGATTTTAGAATTAAAACAATTAGGATTGCCCGTAAAGGGGACAATAGAATTAGAAAGAAAAAGAATAGGACCTAAAGCAAAACAGTACATGGGAAAGCTGGTTTCAACATTTTCTGAAACAGATTCTGAAGAAATCATTTCATCATTACAAAAAGATGGAATATATGATTTTGACATAGATGGTAAAAATATTTCATTAGATAAGGAAGATTTTAGTATAGATTTTGACGCAAATGAAAATTTTGCTGTAGGTAAAAGAGACAATTACACCGTATTCATCTCAACATTACGAAACAGAGAGATGATGGCAAAAGGACTAGTAAAAGACATTGCAAGAAGACTGCAAACTCTCAGAAAAGAAAGAGGATACAATCCAACAGATATTTTGAATATTGCATCAATTCTTGATTTGGATGATGAATCATCAGCAATGATGAAAGAAAAAACAAAAGATTTGGCATTTTTAGTAAGAGTCAAACAAGTTAACTTTACAGAATCCTGTAAAGAGTACAAAGACGACGACATAGATGGTCAAAAGATTAGAATATCAATAGAATAATCAAATTTAAAAATAAAAACAAGAGAATGAAATTGTCATAATTTTTCAGATAGATACAAAAACGATTTTAGAGAGTAAATATAAAAAATGGATTAGTCTTAATCAACATAGGTTTTTGAGAATTACTCCATAATGATTATCAATGTAATATTTTTATTACAATAAAATATTCAACAAAAGAATGTCTGAAGAAAAAGCTCCAAATGTTGTTGGAATCAATGTTCTAAAACAGAATGGTCTTGATGTTGATGAACTGGTAAAAGAGTTAATCAAAAATGCAGCAGTAGAATTTACTGCATACTACTACTTCACCAATCTAAGAGCGCATTGTACAGGCATGGAAGGAGAAGGACTCAAAGGAATTATAGAAGATGCAAGATTAGAAGATCTTAGTCACTTTGAATCATGTATTGAGAGAATCTATCAATTAGGAGGAATTCTTCCAAATGATGCAACAGAATTTATTAAAATTTCTGGTTGTGAATTTTTACAGCTTCCAGCAAATCCAACAGATCATAAAGCAATTCTAGAAAAATGTCTCAAAGCTGAACAAGGTGCAATAGTCAACTGGGATAAAATTTGCAAGATGACATTAGAAAAAGATCCTGCAACATACGATATTGCAAAAGACATTCTAGCAGAAGAGATTGAACATGAGTCATGGTTCTTAGAATTAATCTACGGAAGACCATCAGGACACATGAGACGAAAATATTCTGGTGAAAGGCCACATACCAGAAAACATTCTAGAGCACTCGATATGGCTTAAGTGCCAAATCATTTTCTTTCTTTTAGACTCAATTAATGTGATTTTATTGACGACAAATTGTGAAGATGTGTTGTTTTATTATGGTTAAATAGAAAAATCACATATTTAGAACATGGTAAAACAGATTAGTCTAGATGCTTGGCAGATACAGCATTTATCAAATCTGTTGGAAAAAGGTTCAAACATTGTTGCAAAAACAAACAAACCAATTGTCCTTTATAGACAAACTCTAGATGAAGAGGATGACTCTTACGAAGAAATTGTATGTACACTTACCAAAGGATACATAGTTGAACAAATGGTCACGTCTGGAGGTGTTTTGGTTCCAAGTTTCCACCAACAGTTTGTATTTACAATTGAAGAGTATCCTCAAGAGTTATTGAGAAAAAGTAAAGATCGTTTTTTAGAAATGATTGATTTTCTTGATGAACAATTAATGTGATATAATAGTTAATAAAGACCATAAAATTCAGGATCTTTGTATGCGTTTATTAGAATTTCAGGCAAAAGAATTATTTCGAGAATATGGGATAAATCTGTTAGATAGTAAATCTTCGACAAATATTGAAGAAGGAAGGAAGCATGCAAAGGAACTTGGCTATCCATTTGTAATTAAAATTCAAGTTCCCGTTGGAGGAAGAGGAAAGGCAGGAGGAATACAAAAATGCCAAAATGATGATGAATTTGAGATTAAATATCCGCAGGTAATGGATCTTACAATCAAAGGAGAAAAAGCAAGAGCAATTTTGCTTGAGAAAATGGCAGATATTAAAAAGGAGTTATACTTGTCATTGTTTTTGAACCGTTCAAAAAGATGTTACACCATTATTGCATCAGCAGAAGGTGGAGTAGAAATTGAATCAGTAAAAAATCAAATCATTAAAGAAGTCGGATTAGGAGAAGTATCAGATGAAATTGCACGACAAGTTGCAAAAGAAATGGAATTGGAAGGAAAAACAGCAGACGGTTTTGTAGATACTTTAAAAAAATTATCAAAACTTACAATTGAAAAAGAAGCAGAACTTGCAGAAATTAATCCACTAGCAATTATGCAGGACGATACAATAATGGCTCTTGATGGTAAATTTGTAACAGACGACAACAGTAACTTTAGACATGAAGAATTAGAAAAATATCAAGAAAAAACAGAGATTGAAGAAAGAGCAGAAAAAAGCGGCTTTTCACTAGTTGAATTAGATGGAGATATTGCAGTAGTAGGAAATGGTGCAGGATTAGTAATGTCTACACTAGATATGTTATCAGATAATGGAGGAAAACCAGCATGTTTTTTGGATGTAGGGGGTGGTGCAACCACAGAATCAGTTTACGAAGCATTAACTTTGATTAGTAAAATTAGCAGAGTGAAAGGAATTTTGGTAAATCTCTACGGAGGAATCGTAAAAACAACAGTTGTGGCAGAAGCATTTCTTAAAGCATATGAAAATAACTTAATTGACTTACCAGTCTTTTCAAGATTAAAAGGTACAGAGTCAGAAAAGGCAAAAGAAATGCTTCAAGGATCTAGAACCAAGATATATGATTCAGTTGAAGAAGCAATCAATGCTGCTGTAATGGAGGTAAAAAAATGACAGACATATTTGGATTACTCAAAGGAAAGCCTGAAGATTCAGATTATGAAAAGAAAGGCGTGATAGTTCAAGGGATTACTGGAGCATATGGTTCTTTACATGCAAAAAATATGATGGCGTATGGAACTAACATAGTAGCAGGAGTCACCCCTGGAAAAGGAGGTCAAAGATTTGAAGACAAGGTCCCAATTTACAACACCATGCAAGAAGCAGTTAACGCCACTAATGCAAAAATATCAATTATTTACGTCCCAGCAAAGTTCTTTCTTTCAGCGGCAAAAGAGGCACTAGAATCAGGAATCAAGCTATTAGTAGCAATTCCAGAACATGTTCCAATCAGAGACACCATGGAAGCACTAGAATTAGCAAATCAAAAAGGTGCAGTAATCATCGGACCCAATACTCCAGGAATAATGATTCCTGAATTAATCAAAGTAGGAATCATGCCACCGATGCCTTTCAAAGCAGGGAAAATTGCAGTTCTATCAAAAAGTGGAACATTGCTTTATGAAATTTCAGACGCACTTACTAAAGCAGGGTTTGGACAATCAATTACGATAGGTATAGGAGGGGATCCAATCAACGGAACAAGACTTATTGATGCATACGAAATGGTAAAAGACATTTCGGATTTAGAAGGAATGGTAGTCGTAGGAGAAATTGGTGGAGATTCTGAAGAAATTTTAGCTCAGAGAATTATAGATAGCGGATTTAACAAACCAATTGTAGCATACATTGCAGGAAGAGCAGCACCTAAAGAAAAGAGAATGGGTCATGCAGGAGCAATTGTCATGGGAACTTATGGTTCTGCAGAATCAAAGATATCAATGTTTAACAAGGCGAACATCCCAGTAGCAAAAAGACCAGCAGAAGTACCAGTATTATTAGCAGGAAAGATGAGAAAATCCGATTAGAATAAAAGAGAGAGATTAAGGAGACAATCAAATGCCAATCACAGATCCTGAAAAGAAACGTATCGCACAGCAAGCCAGATTGGTAATGAGAATTTGTTTTAACTGCGGATGCAGAAATGATATTGACGCTACAAGATGCAGAAAATGTAGAAACCCATACTTGAGACTAAAAAATAGAAATCTAGGCGTCAAGAAATAGAATCAAGAAATCATCAATCTTTGGCGATATTCTACAATGGCAGATTTTATTTCAGATTTGTATTGCAAGATAAAGGATTTTGCGGCATCTGAGTCTTCAATCTCATCAAAACTTAGCTGGAGATCATCAGATAACTGCTCGTTGATTTGAAAGAGAATTCTAGTTGCATCAACATACTGTCCAAGATTTTCAGTATATTCAAATGCCAGCATCATTTTGTCAATTAATGCATCAAATTCTTGTAAAATCACAAAGGTAGTTTTTGGAATTTGATAGAAAAAACTATGGTAATTATGACATATTCAGACGGACCTAAAGACAAAAAAGCTTGTATCAGGATAGATTTGTTGGACCGGTCGTCTAGTTTGGTTTGGATGACGCACTCACACTGCGTAAGGAATTATTTCCCGCAAAGGTCGTGGGTTCAAATCCCATCCGGTCCATTCCCTATATTGGGGAATAAATAGGACGCACTTTTATCCACAGTATGGAAATCACGCTTGAAAAGATAAACGCAAGAAGTGAACCATATCAATTATTCGTGGATTCTGTAAAAAGCAAAGAGACCCTGAGAAGATACAAGAATTTGCTTCATTCTTTTCTAAAGTTAATTCCTAATCAGATTTACACAAATATCAAAAAGATGGTGATTTTGAAGTTAAATTGAAAATAACTTTTGATGATGGAAAAATAATGGAAACTAGTCAAATAGTTACCATAAAAAATGAAAATAAACTTCCAATGCCAAGTATTACTATTGTTCCTGAAACTGGGATATTAGTTAACTACCCAGTTCAATTTATTGCAAATGGGGAAGATGAAGATGGAAACATAACAAAATATTCATGGGATATTGATGGTCAAACATACAATACAAAAATAGTTAATCATGTTTTTAGTGAGCAAAATGAACATACTATTACTCTAAAGATCACAGATGATGATGAAGGAGAAAATCAAGTAAGTAAAAACATTAAAGTTAATGTAATACCTCATCAAGATACTATAATTTTACTACTTTCAGTGTTAGGAGGTTTAGCTGCAGTTTTTACTTTTATAAAAAATGCAAGAAGTCGTAGAGAGAAACAAATCAAATAATTAAAAATAAAAAAATATTCTATACATAATGAGAAAATAAATTAGTTTTATTTTAAACTGGAAAGTTCCTCCTACAAACTTCAAAAAAAATTGTTTCAATTTTTTGAAGATTTAAGTATAATTTAGTGCAAAATCTTCCGCTCTAACTATATTCCCAGCACAACGTGTATGGAGATATAGTTAAAGAAGGAATTTCCAGACCCACGTGGAACTAATAAGAAAAAACAGTCTATTTTACAATTAGAACTGGAATACTGGCTTTTTGCATAATTGTTTTTGCCACACTTCCAAAGTAGCTTGCGGCATCTCCTGCACCTCTTGAACCCATAATTATAAGATCAATACCATTTTTTTTATCGTCAGCAAATTCAACAATGCCTTCTTTGACATCTCCTCCTACGATATTATATTTGAACACAATTCCATTCTCTGCAGCTTTGGTTTTTGCAGAATCCATGACTTTGTTGATTTCTTCAGGTATAATTTTTTTAAAGATGCCGATTTTTTTGATAGTTTCTCTAGTCTGAATAGGTACAACAAAGATTCCAGTTAAAATTGCCCCGCATTGCCTTGCAAGATAAATCGCATTTTCTAATCCCCTGAAGGAGTTATCTGAACCATCCAGTGGAACAAGTATTTTTTTCATCTGAATTTTTAACATGTTAATGCTAGGTCAATTAAGAACTTAACATCAAGGTAATTACAATATGTCTTAACCAGTAGATCTAGGATCCTTATGTCAGCAGGAATTGTTTTATCAAATTCACATACAACTAATTGTAGAGAAATAATCAGAAATCCCTCTACGGTAAACTAGATCAAGACTAGATTTTCTGTTTTTATTCATATGTGAGAATCTAAATTTACTGTCTTCTCCACGTTGTCTTATGACAACATCATAAGGTTGTTAAGCATGAATTTAGAATTGCATAATGAAAGAAATGCATCCCAATTCAGAAAAAGACGATAACAAGCCACACAGCATTGTAGATATGCTCTTAGGTAAAACAGAGAACAAAACCGTAGACTCTGAAACCCTGATAAAAGAAGTTCAGAAACGTATACATGATTCTCTGAAAAATGGTTATAGATATTCTAGTATTGTGGATGCGTCTGAAGAGTTCCTAAGAAAGCATGTATATGAACAAGTTGAGATGGCTGTCATTTACGTTGATCTTGTAGGTTCAACAAAAATGAGTTTAAGATTGCCACCTGAAAAACTTTCTACTGTGATCAGCTCTTTTGTACAGGAGATGTCCTATGTCATAAGCCAGTGTGGTGGATTTGTACTAAAGTTTTCTGGAGATGCTGTTATTGGATATTTTGTTGGTAAGGGGAGTTCGCTTCAAGCAGCAGATGATGCAGCCGGCTGCGCTGAATCAATGCTAAGAGTGGTAAAGGAAGGTATCAATAAAATTTTGGGTGAGGAGGACACAGGTTTGCCTAAACTTGCCATAAAAATTGGAATTGATTTTGGTGCGAATACTGTGGTGCAATATGGCTCGGACGAAAAAAAGTCTCTTGTTGACCTGTTAGGACCATCAATGAATATGGCAGCAAAGGTTCAGGGACTTGCACAACCAAACCAGATTGTTGTGGGAAAGGACATTCATGACAGATTGCATCCAAATGTACAGGAAATGTTTGAGGATACCACCGCTAGTCTGAGTGATTGGGCATATACATCAAAGAGCTCAGATACAATTTATCGTGTTTTTGCCTACAAAAAATGATGTGTTTATAGTACCCACGTGGAATTTAAAAAAATAATTTCAAATTTTTTCTGAATATGCGTTATTTCACAATGGTGACAGGAATCTTTGCCTTGTGCAAAACAAAATTAGAGACACTCCCAAAAAAGTTCCCTTTTGGATATCCGGTTCCTTGAGAGCCAATAACCACATGATCGATCTCATTTTTTTTGTTATTAGCAAAACGAACAAGATCATTTCCAGCGTTGTAGCCTGCAATAACTACTCCCTCAAACTCCACTCTTCTAGTCTTACACTTGTCTTTGGCAAACTGCATAATCTCTTTTGTTCTATTTGACCATTTTTCTTCCTTTATCTTTGGGTTGGAAAATGCTCGTGGAGAACCCTGTGAAATATTGCTATGAACACCAACAATTGTGTCATCAAAGTGTCTTGCAAATAAGATACCCGTTCTTAGTGCGCGAATTGAACCTTTGGAACCATCCAAGCATACCATAATCCGTTTGTTTGTCACAAGGAGTAAAAGTCAATTACAGCATAATAAGAATGCGGAAATGATTTTTTTAATGTCAAGCAAGGCGTGTTTTAGACTGTGTCATTGCAAGAACCTTGGAACTTTCTTGAGTATGTATGAGACAGATATTCTTCCAGGACCAATCACAATGATAACTAAACATCCTGCCAAGAGCAACAAATCAAGCTCCACGCCCCCTTTTCCTGTAAGACTTTGTGCCTCTTTCACCATAAAGATTGCACCAAGCATTACAATTGACAACAATGATGCAGATATTCTAGTCAGCCCTCCTATAATCAACAGTACTCCGGGAACAAATTCTGCCAATGCTATTGGAATCTGCATTTTAGCAGGCAATCCCATGTTTGG
>Ga0224513_10000700_pt1 | contig 13187 bp, 20 predicted proteins | sample SF_May12_sed_USG_5_FD_169109 | JGI IMG/M metagenome (GOLD analysis project Ga0224513, IMG submission 169109) | Sediment microbial communities from San Francisco Bay, California, United States - SF_May12_sed_USGS_21 | ecosystem: Environmental > Aquatic > Marine > Sediment | place: USA... | reverse complement strand
AGTCTAATCATGGGACGATATGAAAAACTTCTTGACATGCTAATGGATTTTAATAATTCCATTAGATTTGCAGCAATTAGCAATACAACTGGAGACATATTATGGTATAGCAAAAGAAATGATGCTAAAATTTTGGTTCCGTTATCTGAAACCAAAAAAACATTACAACGTGAGGCTTCAGACTGGGTTGATCGATGCAAACTTGAGGAACGAGATAACCTGGGAAGAGCAATGTATCACATAACCTCTTTTGAAAAAATAAAACGAATCACCATACCCATTGATGCATTCCATCTATTGTTTGTCAGTGTAGACAATGAGCCGTTAAAAAAGACCAAAAAAAAGAGTTATGGTAGATTAGTAGAGATGGGAAAAATTATGTCTATTGTGGATTTTGTAAATACTTTTGAATAGAATTCCATTTTTTTCTTATCACAATTACCAAAAAACCATCATTGGAAATACTTTATCATTATGGGATTGCGAATTATAAGGAAAAAATCAAATGTTTCATGAGCATCAGTCTTGTATTTTTTGTACAGTTTGCCATCAGGTAACTGCTTTAGAATATTTATTAACAGAAATGCGGAATAATTTGTGTGGAAAAATACGAACAACTTCTCAATATGTTAATGGATTTTAACAAGAGCGTCCGATTTGGAGCTGTCTGTAATCCTCAAGGAGAACTACTTTGGCATAGTCAGCGAGAGGGGGTAAAGAACATTGTCCCATATGAGGATACAAAACAAACTATTTTACGAGCAATAGATGCCTGGAAAGAAAATTTAAAAATTACTGATAATATAGGATCAGGACTTTATTCCATTACATCCTATGAGAAGATTAAGAGGATAACAATCCCACTAGGGGATGGAAATACATTATTCATTAGCGTAAACAATGAGATTCCATCCAAGAAAAAAAGCAAAAGCTATGGTCATCTTGCAGAAATGGGAAAAATTCTCTCCATTGTTGATTTTGTGAAATCCAAAAAATAATTCCTAAACAAACAATCATACAAAGACAATCAAAATAATTGAAAATGAATTAAAGAGAAAAGGAATTTTATTCTAAACTTTATCAATACATTGTGGTTAAAAATTTTTACCACTAGCGATTCAGTTGGACTCACTTGATATACTATTATTAAAAATTTCAATCATAGTCATGAAACTTGATGAGAAGAAAACTCTGCTTGCAGGATTATCAACTACACTTGGAATTACAATACTTTGAGGATTCGTATTAACTGCATTTCTAATGCCAGAATGCAGGGATGTAAAATGCTAAATACAAAACAGCGTTGTCTGGAGAAAATTTACAGCTTTGATCTGGTCTAAATTTGAATTCTTCGATTGGATTCCTACAGTCATCAGATTACAATCAGTCAAAGATGAGAATTGGCAAGTAATTCGTAAATCTATGCTGAAAACCACTTTGGAATTCAAATATGAAACTTTACAAAAATGGCTTGAGACAAATAAATACTCTGAAAAATCTAAAGTGCAAACTCAAAATTATGTACAAGCATTAAGACGGGGTGGTCTAATTGGATAACTTGGTTGTGATGATTAGAATATGAACTCGGCAATTCTAATTACTCTGGGAATTGTGTTTGGTTCGGTCATCGTTATCTTCATCGTAGCAAATTCTACTTTTGATGATTATGTGTCAGAACGTGATCAACGGAATCTTCAATATTCACTAAATGACTGCAAAGTATTGTTTGTAGATGGATATGAGCAGGATGATTGCTTTGAAAAATCAATTAATGCATTTGGAACTGATAAACAAAAACAACAATGGAGATCAGGATTTTACAACCCATAGATTCCAAGAATAACCAAATATTCTAAGGATATTTAGAAACTTCCCCATCGAGGGTATAAATCGTGCTCTATATCAAACTGGTCCAAACATTTTCCAACACCGTGATTAACAATGTCATCAATAGATTTGGGTTGAGTATAGAATTCTGTAACCGGCGGTAAAATTACAATTCCTAATCTAGATAGCTTTAACATATTTTCTAAATGAATTGCAGAAAGAGGAGTTTCTCTAACCATTAAAATTAATTTTCTAGATTCTTTTATGGTAACACCTGCGGCTCTTGCAACAAGAGTATCATCATAACCACTAGCAATTGCAGCTAATGTCTTCATACTACAAGGGGCAATAATCATACCATCAATTCTATGAGTTCCACTGGAAACACTAGATGCCATATTTTTTTCATCTGAAATATTAGTTGCAAGAGATTTTACATAATCAGGAGTGAATTGGGTTTCCATAGAAATACATTTTTCACCCCATTCAGACATTATCAAATGTGTTTCAACATTTAATTTTTTCAGGGTCTCAAGCATTCGAATTCCATAAATCGCACCAGTGCTACCGGTAATTCCAATTACTAGTTTCATCACATACTCTTTGAAATCACAGTATTTTATCCTGACTAAATAAAAAAAAGATACAAATTTTACATTGGAATTATTGCTTCAATAAGGAAAAAAAGAGTGAATATTCTAATCGCAATATTTGGAATCTCAGCGAATCAGTAAGAAAAAGAAAACAGAACTGAAATTTCTTCAGTTCAGGATTTTCTGAAAATAATTTGATCCATGACTTCCATTGGATATTTAATTCCATGAACGTGTTCTGAATGTTCGCTGAACTGAACAGCTACATTTCCGGATTCGCCAGATGTAACAAAATCACAATCAAAGCCATAATCTAAGCATTTTAGTTGTGTCATAATGTAAATTTTTCAATTATAGTATTTAATGGACGAGATGGTTTTGATACTAGTGGTAATTTCTATATCTAGTGTTAAACAATCAATTTTTCAAAAAATACAATACCCGATTTGGATTAAAAATTGATAATTTGAACAAATCCAATAGTGCAAAATCTTTGCCCCTAACTATGTCCCCAATACAACTTGCATGAGGATATAGTTAGAGGGATTTATTTTGTACTAATTACAAAATGAAAATCAACTAGAGTCTAGTTCTACCAGCCAAATTCAAATCCAGTGAAGACATTCAGCAATTTGAGGATGAAAAGGGGACAGTTAGTTATGAAAATTGCATGATTTTAAATAAAATCATGAACTAGTTTAGCAATGAGCTATAATGACATCGGAGATATGTTCTCTCAATACTCTAAGGGGAATCCTAAAAATTGCCAGCACTTAAAGGAATTATTTGAACAGGCTGTAACTCAAATGATTGAGGAAGGAGAAATTGTAATGCTTGAAGTTCCCCAGAGTAATATCAAAAAACCACAAAGATAACTTTGAATAAGGTTCTAAATTGTTTTTTTGTTTTCCCATAGGTTTAGTTCAATCTTAATTGCCATATATTGACTAATTGGAATCAATCACTTCGGTTATCTGATAATTAGATAGGTTTTGCAATAGCAATTTGATGATTGTCTGGATCTCGGATGTAGAAAAATCTCTCACCCCAACTTGCATCAGCTGGCACTGTTTCGATTCTATCTGAGAATTGGGATTGCTTTAGATGATTGTATGTTTTGTCAACATCTTTGACGTGGAAAATTATCCTTCCAAAATCACATGTTCCATTTTGATTATACTCCAAGTTGAGAAATTGATCTTCCATCTTGAAAGTAACAAATGGAGTTTCAGAATTACCGTATACAATCTCAAATCCAGGAATATTTGAATAAAATTTTACTGCCAAATCCATATTTTTTACAAAAAAAGTTACTGCAGATATTTTCAATTTATTTACACGAATGATTTCTCAGGTATTTTACTAAATATTTTGGCATAATTTTGGATCCTCTTTTATGCTAGAATTAGGTTCTTATCATATTCATAAAAAGTTGTCCTAAGGCGTAAAAACAACAAAGTCAAATTCTGAATACTTTATTCCGTCTATTTCATCTAACTTCAAAATCAAAGAAGGTTTCACAAAATAATCAAGATGTTCATCTCCCTCGAAGTAAAGTTGTGTGGTATATGATGATAGATCGGGAGCAGAAATCTTTAGATGGATATGTGCGGGACGAGTAGTCCCAGATTCAGAATATTTGCCCGGAAATACAGTCTCAATTTTGTATTGACCGTTATTGTCTGCAGTAATCTGTCCTCTGAGCGTAAAGTCTTCAAAATAATAATTTCCGTTTGAATCTGTTTGCCAAACATCAATTATTGCATTAGATACGGGATTGCAATCTTGATTCAAGACATTCCCTGAAATAATTAGCCTCTGTCCAGATATCCCTTCACCAAGTTTATCTTTGTACGGGGCCCCTGCAATATAGTAAGGGCCTTGAGGGTTAGTTTCAGTAAGAGGGCAGGCAAAGCTTGAATTTTGCATTGTGGAATTGGACCAGACAAAAATTCCTAAAATTCCAACAATTATAATTATGAGAACCAAAACAACAATTGATTTCTTCACATAACTCCCTAGTCTTTATCTAGTTTAAGGTATATCTCAATAATTTTAGAAAGTATAATGTCTTTCTTGATACTCAAAAACAAATTTTCATGTTGTCTGAATTATCAATTTTGATTTTGATCAAAAGGCTAGAATTGATCTTTTTTCGTCTTGGATGAAAGTGAACAGTTCCGTTTGAAATCAAATAGCTTTCTTTAACCTTTTCATCTTCAGGCAAAAATTCATACCCAAAATTACCCTCTCTTAGATTCTCCATAATTTTTTCCTTGATTAGGATTCCTGATTTATCAAGATCAATTTTTTTCCGCCCTTGTAAAATAATTCTAGGATAATAATCCATCTCAAATTTTTCATAAACGTATTGTTTTAGGGACTCTTCGTCAGCCCGTGCCTTAATCCACCACTTTGGGGAGACATCCATGAAAAACTCCATCTGCAATTATAATTAGCAACCATGGATTTAACATCAATGTTTTTCTAAACTGAAATTATTTGGGGCATATCCCGTTTTTCTCTATATTCATTATACGAATCAAATCCTGCCGTTCCCAAAACAATTACTGCAATAATTACTATTGCTGTAGTTTTACTGGCTTCATATTCTATTTATTCTCCAAATACTAACAATCACAGAAAATCAAGATGAAATCTCTGATGAGCATTCATCGGAACATACTGGCTTCTCAAACACATCTTCATATTCCCTACCACAATGAACACACTCCCTGAAACTCATGGTTCTATTACGTATCCAAATCATATAAACACGGTATGGACTAGAAATCATTTACCACTAGTTGGGAATATTTTTTCAGAGAAAGTTATAGAAATCAATTCAGATTATATTTCATTTTTAATGAAAAACAGTTTCATTTTCATCAATGATGGCCTGAATTCTACCAGCCAACGCGTGAAGATCAAGGTCTGGTTCTGCAAATACCAAGAGGAGGTAATTGCAGATGTTAATTGTCAGAATCGATACTTTTTTTCTTTGCACTGTAGAATATCTAAATGCGCCAAAGGAATCCTCAAAATCGCTTCTAAAATTTGATTCCAAGGCAAATTTCATGTACATCAAACGTCTTTTTTCGTCATCCTCGTATGGAGTGATGCCCTCATTGAATCCACCTGTATACAGATTTCCACTATTGCTAATCAGTCCTGCAAATCTGACATCATCTAGGTCTAACACATCATCACACAGTCTTTGCATTGAGTCATGAATCTTTTCGTCAGTCATGGCAATCATAATTTTATTACGGTATTTTTGAAATTTAAAGAAAAAAGAAAAAGCATTCTAGTGCCAATCTCCCCACAAAACTGGAGTGTTTTTTATGTGATTATTTTGAACTAAGAAATAGAAATGAGTAAACTGGTTTACAAGCGAAAAATAAATCCTGATTCATTTGACATGGAAACAGTTCTAATGGGTGTCAAAGAAAAATTGTAATCCTAATTTTTTTGATGTATCATCTCTAAAAAAGTTAGCATTATTTTTGTTTTTTTGAAACGTTAAATCTCTTGTTTTTAGAATGTAACCATGAAGTCAGTGCTAGTTACCGGTGCAACTGGCTTTATTGGTTCCAGACTTGTATCTGCATTAGTTGGAAAAAAATATTCTGTGTCCACCCTTGTGAGGGATGGAAAGCATACAGAAATAAAAACAGATGAGATCACCGGAGACCTAACTGATTCCAGTTTAAATTTTGAAGGAAAAGATTTTGACTGTGTCTTTCATTTGGCATCACACACGCCACTGGAAAAAAATTCCAAAGTTTTGGAAAATGTGAATCTGAATGGAACAAAAAATCTTTTTGAAGCGATTAACGGAAGGACAAAGTCAGTCATATACGTTTCAGGCTTGGGCGTATTTGGTGATCCTGGCGAGAAAATAATTGACGAATCTAGCCCGCGTAATCCAAATACCAAGTTTGTCAAAATCCGACTGGAGGCCGAAAAATATCTTGAAAAAAAATGCCAGGATAGCGGAATTAATTTTTCTGTAGCTTATTTTGGAGATGTCTACGGCTCAAAAGGCTGGTTTTATGACATTTTAGTCAAAAGACTGCAAAAAAAGTCCTTCAGGTTACCCGGTGGAGGAAAATATTTCAAAGGATTTGTCCACGTGGATGATGCCGTTGGAAGCATGATTGCAATTATGGAAAAACAGGCATTTGGGGAATCATTCGTTGTGGCTGATTCCACCCCTGTACTTTTCATAGACTTTGTCAACCTTACTGCTGACGAATTAGGAGTGAAGTATCCGGGAAATGTTCCTGCCTTTCTGGCAAAGGCAGTTTTAGGATCAGATCTGGTTAAGCTCCTTACGACATCAATGAAGGTATCCAACAAAAAAATTTCAAAGATATACTCTTTCAAACATCCTAGCTACAAAGAAGGAATTCCTAAAGTGATTTCTGAGTTGAAAGAAAAATATCCTTCATTGAAAAAATAAAAGATTTCATCCAAGTGATGCTTGGAAATAAATTCCACAGAATATTTGAATTAAATCTAGTCAGCAAACATCATTAAAACAAATAAAACAAGTCATGTGCTGGCAATCACATTTTGTGCTATCCTCAATTGTCAAGTCAGGGCAGAAATATTCTTCGTTGCAATCATTGCAGGTATGAATCAAAGATAAATCTATTTGATCATCTGTTTCAGGAATACTGTCTATCTCGCTTCTACTGCAAATCTTTTGAAATTTTTCCTGATTCATTATAATCATTAATTTAGCATTGTTCTTAATCTTGAGTATAGCTTATGGGATACAGCTAGCGGTAGTTTGCCAGAGGTGGAATTTGGGCAGATTTGATTGCCAAAACTATCTGCAACGCTGCGATTCCAAGAATTATGGATGCTTCAATTGCAAGATTGAGTCGTATTGAATCAAACTGACTTCCTGAGGTTATGCCAACCATGATTAGACCGCCCACAACTATGAGTCCACCGTTTAAAGCTAGTAATTTTGAAAAAATTTTTGATGGCTGCTTTTTTTGCATCATATAGGAAACAAACGGTAACCCCAATGAGGGAACACCCAGAATAAGTCCTTTTGAAAAAGCATCAATTCCAAATAATCCAGCAGGATTTGCCTGCATTACTGCCGTATCAATCGCATAAATTGTCAGGAATCCGAAAGATATCAAAATAGGAATCAGTGCAATTTTCATAGCTTGAATTAATTTTTTTCATATTAAACCAAAAAGAGAAACACTTCCTAGTGCCAAAATTGCCAGTATGCCGAATATTCTAATATCCTGATAAAATTAGAATAAATCATGACTGACATAATATGGGGAAACGGCTCCAAAGTATTGTCTGCCAATTCATTTCTCCTTGATGTAACTCATAGAAAGGATGGAAATAGGCATGATTATTCAGACTCTGAAAAGATAATCATGACATCAGCTGATCTCCCAGGATTACCTCAAAATCAAAGCGATTGGGACGAGGAATCATTGAAAACTTGCGTAATTGACGCATTTCTAAAATGTGAAGTGAGTCAAAGAGATGAAAACGGAATTCTTTTGGGAAAAGTTTCACATTCAGGTGCTGGTGGATATTAGTGTGGCAACCATTAGCGGTTAATAATTTACAAGTTGATGAAACTAGTTTCCAATCCATCCTTTCAGAGAAAATTCCTGCAATAGTAATTCGTAACTTCTATAACAAGAAAATGTGCCAAACAATAGTTGATAGAATAACAAATCACAGTAAGAATAATTTTCAGAATGGAAAATTAGTGCACATAGGCCCATTTCTAATGTCTCACACAACTGACAAGAAAAAATACTTTGAAGAAGCAAAAGAGGCTCAAAGAACATTTGAGAGACTTTTTTTTGGAATAAGAAGTCCAATAATGCAGATTTATCAAGGCATCAACAATTGGCTTCCAAATTATTCTATTTCTCTTGCTAGTGAATTCCAAAATGATTATTCTCCTGCAATAATTCGAATCCATGAAAAGGGAAAATCTATCCCAGTCCATAAGGACAATGTTGGATATGAAGGAAAAGAATATGCATTATCAGACATAGACCGCCAGTTATCTTGTGTACTTCATCTCCAAGAGTCAGAAAGTGGTGGAGATTTAGTCATGTACGACAAGCAGTGGAAAAAAGAGGAAGAGAGGTTTCGAAATATTGACTTTGGCTATTTGTCAAGATTGGTAGACTCTAGTGAAGCATGTGAGATCTCCAACTTTAACGCTGGAGATCTAGTTGTTATGAACCCTAACTATTATCACAAAGTCACAGAAATAACAGGCAATACTCCTAGGTTTACTCTCGGTATGTTTTTGGGATTCTATATAACAGATTGTAAAATTGTTGCATGGGCTTAAAACTTTGTAGTTTTTTTATAAATCCAAATGCATTTTTGATTTATCGATAAAAAAAATTCATCTTTTTATTTTACATTTTCATGTGGGTCTTTTTTACAACCTCCTGCCTATAACCCCCTAGACGTTGTGCCCCCAATCAAATTTGAACCGTAAATTTCTTCTGATTTTGTGGCTTGTATATGACTGAAAACTTGTGACCTGAATCCCATCCAATTTGAATTCCTGAATCATACAATGTTGGAATCTGAAAAAAATTGATAGGAGTTTGAAAGCACTCCAATGGCTTTCTGCGTTATTAGTTTAGGATTCGATAGTGATTAGTGTGTGACACGGTCGGGTCCGTATACCAATCGGGTTCATATACAATAAACCCGGTTGTGTAATTATTGACATCAAAACCTGAAACTATTCTTTTTCAAGTTAAGAAACTAGATAATCAAAACCATGGCAAATCGTTTCTAGAGTTTTACAACTGGTTGACAGATGATGAGGACAGTAGTGTAAGAAATGCCACTAATTACATATGATGATCTTAAGGTTGTTTTCTGTTGATAATGCCAATAAAGATCTAAAGAATATTACAAAAGATGATGTAATGCGGTTTCTTGATACTAGGAAAAAATCTGTTGAAGAGGATCCTGACAAAAAATGGGTCAGAACGTGGAATGACTATCTTAATCGATTGATTGGATTTTACAGGTGGTTTGCAAATCATGATTCAGACAAGGATAGGGCAGACTGGGAAACTCCTGAACCATTTAATGCCATAAAAAAGAAGAAAAACAAACGAGAATCAAGTTACACACCAAACGATGTTTGGGATGTTGATGAACTTCTTTTGGCTGTAAAGTATTGTGATAATATTCGTGATAAGGCAATTTTTACAATCGGTTGGGATATGGTTTCAAGAAATCATGAGCTTACAAAGCTGAAAATCAAAGATATTGTAATCAAAGAAAAATATGCTGAAATCTCTACTGCATGGGACACAAAGACAGGAATTAGAACTGGTGGCCAATCCTTCATTTAATGAAGATGACACATTTGTCTTCATCTCATTACGAACAACGCCTTCAGCAACTATAGATGTTCAACAATCTACTGTGGAAATACCACCATAGTCTCTCTTTTTTTCTTTTTTTCTTAAACAATACTTCTCAATTAACCTCTTCTAACAAATTCAATCATACATGAAACGATACATCTACGGAGAGGACCCAGCTTCACAAAACGATTTCTTTGGAATTGCAATTCATGAGATGCCATCACCTACAAGACAAGACCCAAAACCGATTCCATTACTACGAGACGTCTATGCGCTAAACCACACTTCATTTGACAAGATAATTGAATTTCACACTCAAATCCTATTCAAGAAATTCCCTCCAACTCTGATGGTCTTTGATTGTACCAACGAGAGAACCTTCACTGATTTAATGGAAAACAGGTTTGGCAAATCAAGAGTTGCAAAAGTCAACTTCTCTGCAGGCACCTCAGGCACAAAAAAGATGCTAAAAGACGATGGATTGTCGATTCTGAAACAGGGATATACTTTTCCAAATCCTGCAAGCATCAAGGATCCTGCAAAGGCAGAACTTGTCAGGGAACTCATAGAACAACTCAAACACGAGGAGATGCTGTTGACACCGTCTGGCAAGGAGTCCTTTGATCATCCCACTGGGCGACACAACGACATGGGAATTGCATGGGAGTTATCAATTCATGGATGCATCCAACTAGGATTGAAAGTTGATTTGCCAGGAAATCGTGTAGGTGATCCTATGCCAGAACCGCAATCCGATTCCTTTGATCAAATTAGAGGAATACTAAACGTTAGATTCTAAATACTTCTTTTGTTATTCATGATCTGTTTTTTGTCTCTGATTTTTTCTACAATTTCTTCTAGGTTAGAATTTAATTCTGTAGTTATAAGAATTAATCCTGCTTTTCCTATCGGAATAGTAACACGGTAGATCCTTTCATATTTTGCCATTGAATAAATTGGTTGACCAATCTTTGGAGCCATTTTTTTTCTCAACGCCCATCTATAGACAGCCTGAGCCAAAGAAATTTCAGTCTCATCTTGTGTAAGATATGACTTTAGTCCATCTTGCATCTTGTGATAAAATTTTCCTTCATCATAGATTGCTGCAGCTCTAATTTTGTTATCCATTTTTAGAATTTCATCACAAAATTGATTGCCATTCAATACCTTGTTTATATATTAATGAGATATATTGTTCTTGTTTTGATTTTATAATCATCTATCCATTTGTTTTATCCTCACTTCTGATCAAAAAATCATATTTTCATGTGTAGTTAATATTTGCTAAATACATTTGTTGAGTATTCCTTTCAAGAGTACCAGAAATTCCTGCATTTTTCACATAAGGGAACCGTCATAATTCCTACCTCATTCAATAACACTTCAGTGGAGGATAGATCCACCTGCCTGTCATTGCATTTGTGACACACATCTTTCATGAGAATCCAATTTCACAATTTCCTGATTTTATCTTTAACATCAAAAATTTGTTCGATCTGGGTCAACTAAAAAATAGTAATTAGGCATGTTAGTAGTTTAAGGAATCATGTCTTTTGTTCAAATTCTAAGTTCGTTGGGATTATCAAACTAATTAGACAATACCCCTCAAAGGAATTTCAATTTAGAAATGTATGAACCCTTGAAATAGTCAAGTTCAAATCCCTGTGGTCATATTTGTCAAAACTTATTCGATTTTGATTACCAAAAATTTCATTAAATCCTATTGACAAATTAATTCACGTCAGAAAAAATTGAATCGTTGCTAAAAAGCGGACAGACATTATTGAATTTGGGAAATCCCGAAGAAGCGATGGCATTCTATGATCAAGTTCTTGCACAGGAACCACAGCAAATAGAGGCATTACTGAAAAAAGGACACATACTTGGAAAACTAGCACGATATGAACAAGCAATTATTCACTATGACAATGTCTTATCACAAAAAGAAGGACATCTCTTAGCTTTGTTGAATAAAGGATTGGCCCATCACTACATAGAACAATACAATATTGTCATAAAATGCTTTGATGATGTTTTGAGGGCTAAACCAAAAAATACAACAGCACTATACAACAAGGCATCATCCTTTGTAAAGTCTGGAAAAATCAAAGAAGGGCTGAAGATTTTGTCAGAGGTTATAAAATTAGATTTTTCATTTAAAGAAAAAGCTAAATCAGATATTGATTTTGAAGACATTAAAAAAACAAATGATTTCAAAGAAATAATCCACATAAGATTCTAAACCTCTAAAGAATTGTAATTGGAAAAAGATATGAACCCTTGAAATAGTCAAGTTCAAATCCCCGAGAGCCAATTTGTCATCACATAAGTAGATGAATCTCTAAGAAATTAAATCCTGAATTTATCTAATTTACATAGATAAATCATTGTGATTTTTTTTCATATAACAGTAATGCCTAAAAACTGTCACGACAATATAATGTCTTGAGAATGACATCTCTGTTCGTTTTGTTGGCACTCTTTATTATTATTCCACCAATTTATGCACAAGAATTAGATCCCCTGCAAGAGGCCAACCTTGCATTTTCATACCAACATCCTGAAAGTATGTCTAAAAGCTTTGCACAGTTAGAATCGATGGCGCAACAACAAGAAGAGGTGCGAGTAATCATTGCCCTTGATATTCCGATTGCCATGGAAGGAGAAATGGAAGGGCCTCAGGCAATTCAAAGTCAGCGACAAATGATACAAAGATCCCAACAAGACATAATGGAGCAACTATCTGCAGCAAACGCACTGAGTCCTGACACATATCAATTCAAACATATTCCATACATTAGCACCACTGTAAACCTGGATTCTCTAAATGTTCTACAGTCATCTCTTATGGTTGCTTCAATCATACAAGATGTTGCAGTACCTCCTCTTTTGTATCAAAGTAACAGCATCATTGGTGCAGACAAAGTATGGTCTGAATCTTTTGAAGATGTAGGATATACCGGCGCAGGACAACAAATTGTAATATTAGATACTGGAGTAGACAAGAATCATTCATTTCTTGCAGGAAAGATAGTATCAGAGGCATGTTATTCATCTACTTTTCCATCAGCGAGCTCTACTAGTTTGTGTCCTGGAGGAGTACAAGAATCAACTGAAACAGACTCAGGACTGCCATGCTCATCTTCAATTGCAGGCTGTGATCATGGAACACATGTAGCAGGAATTGCAGCTGGTGGCACATTTTTGTATGTTGGAAATGAGTACCACGGGGTTGCGCCAGATGCTCAAATCATTCCAATGAAGGTATTTTCACAGTTTAACAATCCATCAAGCTGTTTCTTTCAAGCACCATGTGTACTGAGTTATACATCAGACCAGATGAAGGCGTTAGAAAGAGTATTTG
>Ga0224513_10000699_pt1 | contig 13189 bp, 14 predicted proteins | sample SF_May12_sed_USG_5_FD_169109 | JGI IMG/M metagenome (GOLD analysis project Ga0224513, IMG submission 169109) | Sediment microbial communities from San Francisco Bay, California, United States - SF_May12_sed_USGS_21 | ecosystem: Environmental > Aquatic > Marine > Sediment | place: USA... | reverse complement strand
CATTTCAGCCGCAATCAAGATGGCGGGCTCAGTAAAAGAACTTTCGGGGGACACACCGTTAGATTCGGCGAAAGTTCTGCTTATCGCGCCGTTTTTGAAGCGGACCGCACGGGCAAAGGGATTATGGACAGTGTCTGGGGAGAAACGCTGCGCGGTGGGGTTTCATTTGTCAATCAGTCTATTGCAACCGAGCTTTTGCTGAAAGACGGTCGCTGCGTTGGCGCTGTACTGTTCCGCGAGCGCAAAGGTGAATTTGTTGCGGTTTGCGCGAAAGCCACGGTTTTCGCAACCGGCGGAGACGGCCAGATCTTCCGGGTTACAACCAATTGTCGTCAGAACACCGGCGACGGTCTGGCAATTGTTCTGGATGCAGGATTACCGGTAATGGATCTCGAAGCGGTGCAGTTTCATCCAACCGGAATTGTCGGACCGGGAATTCTTGCCAGCGAAACGCTGCGATCGGTTGGCGGCATTTTGCGTAACAGAGATCTTGAGCCTTTCATGGAAAAATATGCCCCGAAGATGAAAGAACTGGCACCGCGCGACCTTGTTGCCAGGGCCATTGAAACCGAGGTTCAGGAAGGCCGGGGCATAATGAATCCGGATCATCATATCGAACATGTGTGGATCGATCTGCGGCATCTTTCGGATTACGTCCACGAGGTCCAAATACCGGAGGTCACGAGCTTTTTTAAAAAATTTGTCAATATCGATCCGAAACTTGAACTCTGCCCGGTACGCCCAAGCAACCATTACCAGATGGGGGGGATTCCGACTACTGAATTTGGTGAAGTCCAAAGCACCAGCGGCGAGATAATTCGCGGACTGTATGCCGTTGGCGAATGTGCTGCGGCCAGTTTTCATGGCTTCAACCGGCTGGGAACCAATTCCATTTTAGAGCTGATCACCATGGGGCGGTTTGTCGGCCAACGGGTAGTTGAATCCCTGGCGGATCAACTACCGGAGTTGCCCGCCGATGCCGGAAACAAATCTTTTGCTTTGCTTTCCGCCTACCTGGATCAAACAGGAAAGGAAAATCTGGAAAAAATCCGTGAGGACTCCAGAGCGCTGATGACCGAAAAGGTTGGCGTGTTCCGCACAGAAGTGGGCCTGGCCGAGGCCATTGAGACCTTAAAAGCGCTGAAAGAACGTGCCGCTAATACCACTTTGGCTTGTAAAAGTCTTAAAATGAATCCAGAGCTCATTTTGCGCTGGGAATTGGACAATTTATTGTCCATTTCCCTTGTCACGGCCGTTTGCGCGCGGAACAGAGGAGAATCCAGAGGCGGCCATGCCCGCAAAGATTTTCCGGAGCGAAAGGATGACTTTAACTATCATACCTTAGCCACGATGACCGAGTTTGCAGAAGTTGATTTGGCAAAACGCGCGGTTGACATGAGCATATTTGATTCCAAATGTGACCATTGCGAACGATTTGGCATTATCGAGAGAACGTATTAGATCAATCCTAAACAAATGCCATCATTATGCTACCGGTTGCGCTAGTAAGGGAAAACAAGCATGCAGGAAACCTATGAGATCGTCTTAAAAATTCGGCGTTATGATCCGGACAACGAAAAATCCTGGATCCAGCGCTATCAATTAGAAACCGGCAGAATTCTTCGGTTTACCGACCTGTTTCGAAAAATCAACAAAGAGTTGGATGCGACCCTGGCCTGGAATTCGTCCTGTGAGCATGGGCAATGCGGTACCTGTTCGGTGAAAATTAACGGCAAGCCAATGCTCGCCTGCGAGTTGTTGGTGGAAAATGCAGTTGCACATTTCGAGACAACCGAATTTTTGATTGAGCCGCTGACGATTGCGCCTGTGGTTCGGGATTTGATCGTAGATTTCGACAAAGCCTACGAGCGGGTCCATAAAATTAAGCCGTATATCATCGATCCTGTTGAGAATCCGAACTCTGGAAATGAATACAAAATTTCCCCGAGTCATCTGGAGCGCTATGTTGATGCAACCCGCTGTATTAATTGCTTCTGCTGTGCAACCGCCTGTATCAGCAGCCGTCATAATTTTCTGGGACCAAACGCCATAATGGCCAGTGTTGTACGACTGATGGATTTACGCGAGCAGGCCAAAAATGAAAGAAAAAAGTTGCTGTACAGTGAAGAAGGGGTTTATCGGTGTCACACATCCATGGCGTGTTCTTTTGTCTGCCCGAAAGAAATCGATGTGGCGCATTTTATCGCCCTGGCAAAAAGCGGCGAGTTCGAATCCGACACCGAAGGCTAACAAATGATATCTTGATTAACTTACAATAACCAAGATACAATCTTTCATTTTTCAAGCTATTTCTTCCGCTTATCACGAACATAAAGAATTTTTGATTTGGTAACACCTATTTGCCTCTCTTCTATGGTAAATAGCTTTGTCGCAGAAACCAACTCACCCAGCTTCCCATACCCGTAATTGCGCGGGTCAAACTCAGGAGATTGTTTCGCAATATTACTGCCGACAGGCCCAAGTTGAGCCCAGCCACTTTCATCGGAGGATGCTTCTACTGCATTACGTAACAGGTTTACCAGTTTTGTATTTTGTTTTAATTCGCTGCTGGACTTTTTGGCAATTGCTTCACTTTCATCGGTCTTCGCGCGGAGAACCTCTGTGTAAATGAATTTGTCACAAGCTGAAACAAAAGCGGATGGTGTCTTTTGTTCACCAAAACCATACACAAATAATCCCGATTCTCTAATTCTTGACGCCAACTTGGTAAAATCACTATCACTCGATACAATGCAGAATCCGTTAAAGTTTCGGGTGTACAATAAGTCCATTGCGTCAATAATCATTGCGCTATCAGTTGCATTTTTCCCAGAAGTATACCCAAATTGTTGTATGGGTTGAATTGAATACTGTAATAGAATTTCTTTCCACCCTTTAAGGCCCGGCACCGTCCAGTCACCGTAAATTCTTTTTACACTTGCTGTTCCATACTTTGCGATTTCCGATAGTAGTCCCTCAACAATAGAAGGTTGGGCATTGTCTGCATCTATTAATACGGCCAATTTTTCAATTTTTTCATCTGACATATTTCTCCTTCGGTATCTTCTAAATGTATTTCGATATAATTTAAAAAATTTAATCGCTTAGATTGTATATGCCATAAATTTAATATTACCAAATAAAGCCGCTATCCGAAACTTCAAAATGAAGATGAGATAATCTGTATAAAATCACGCCTTTTAAAACCTGTGATATCATAAAATATTACAAATTACCGCAAATTTCAGATGTAGATGCTATCACAGTAATTGAAAAACTTTCAATCTGCTGAAAATAGGTTTGAAATTTAGTCGAGGTCCGATTTGCTGGTAGGTCTAAACAAATTATGTCGGATAAAATTCTGGTTACGGCAATTAGCGGCACCTATAAGCCGCGCAGCTTTTTGGCGTCGGCTGATGGATTTGTTAGGGTCTATATTTCATTCGCCACCTCAATTAAATTATGATCCGGGTCTCTGAAATAAAATGAACGTATGGGGCCATTTGCTCCTGTCCTTTCTACCGGACCCTCAATTATTTCAACGCCACAACGCTTTACATGAGCCATTGCATTATTCAGTGGCGTTTGGGTTATAAAGCATAAATCTGCGGAGCCAGGCATGGGCTTACCCGCTTTGGGTTCAAATTCTTTTCCGAGCTCATGGAGATTGATTTTTTGACTTCCGTATTTCAGAGCGACTCGACCGTTACCAAACACCTCTTTTTTCATACCCATCACTGCCACATAAAAGGATGTTGTTATTTCAAAATCCTTAACCGTTAATACCAAGTGATCAAGCTTGCTTGTTTCCATGTGATTAATCGTTCATAAGTATCAATTTGCCGAGAACCTCCTGGTTTTCTAATAACCGGTGGGCCTGCTGGACATTTTCCAAAGGAATCCGTTTAGCAATCTGCATTTCAGTTAATTCCAGCACCTCTGGCCCACCAAACTTGGTTACAATGGCGGCTCTGCTATTTTTCGTATGACGAAACTGCATATTTTATTGCCCTCCTAATACCACAGCTCTAATCGAATTTAAAGCCACACAAGATTTTCAAACCTAAAACCACTGAAAAAATGGCAGATCGCAAAAAAGCCCCGGAAGGAGCAGGTTGTCTCTTCGGGGCTTTTCGTGGTATGGAACCTTTAATTTTAAATGGGATTACGTAAGGGTGAACTAAAATCGCTTTGTAGCGATGTAAATTACGACTTCGAGCAACCCAGCCCTGGGCCAAATATCCATGATGAGTGTTTTGAAGCGAGTTTTAGGCTTCGGGAAGTCTAACCACCAACACCGGTATCTTTGATCTTCGGATCACCCGCCGCGCGGTGCTGCCCAGCATGACATCTGCCAGGGTTCCCTGACCATGGGTTCCCATGACGATAAGATCGCAGTTGCGTTCTTCAGCGTTTTTCCTAATCTCCTCGACCGGATTGCCCCGCTCGACAACAATTTCATCGGTGGTAAAACCGGCACCTTCCTGCTGTTGCTTTGCATCTTCACTGAATTGATGCGGTGCTTCTTTAATGGCCAGATGTTCTCGTTTATTCTGAGGTCTTTTTAGATATGGCCATTGCGGTACTGGAATCTTCAAATTCAACCGGGGAAACCATTATGCTGCACATTCATCTGCGCAGTGTTTCCAAAGTGCGCGGCCTAAAAAATAGGAATATTAAAAAGTTGCGTGGGAATTTTCACCTCCAATCGGTAGAAATCGTCCCGGATGATTCCTTAGAAGAAGACCAATTAAAAGTAAACGCGCTTCTCTAAATTTACGATTTTGCATTTTTTCTAATTTCGGAAAAAAACTAGTATCGATCAGGCTAAAGCCATCAATATTCCTAATCCTATTTTGTGATCCTGTTACTGATTTCAGGTCGTGAAACTTTATATCGATCATATAATGTCCGAACGATACCATCGGCTAAGCCGACCTGAGGAACGTAGATTTTACGGATACCGGCCCATTTCATAATCTTAAGATAAATATCCAATGCCGGAATGATGACGTCGGCTCGGTCCGGCCGTAAAGCTAATTCCTTGATACGTTGCTCAACTGTAAAATGCTTTAAAAACCGGCGGACTTTCATCATTTTGTTATCCGAAAGCGGTTTACCGTTTTTACAGTTTGCCAGACGAAATATCTTATTGATATTACCGCCACTTCCAATCGCCGCCAATGAAGCGAAGGGAGCGGAGTATTTTTTCAGCCACTGTCTCATTTTTTTCCAATACGCCTTTGATACCAGGCCCTCCAATAATCGTATGGTTCCGATGTTAAATGAACCAGATGCAATAATTCGGCCCTGTGAAAACAGGGTAATTTCCGTACTACCCCCGCCGATGTCCACATACAGGTAGGCATCGTTTCCACCGAACATATCTGCACTTTTGTTCTCAAAAATAAATTGCGCCTCTGTTTTGCCATCAATAATATCTATTTTTATGTCAGATTCTTGGAGAATTCGTTTGCGTATCTCTGGCCCGTTTTCCGCCTCACGCATCGCCGATGTGGCACAGGCCATAGAATCCAGCGGCTGGAAGGCTTCGATCAGGTGTTTGAATCCTATCATGGTCTTGACAAGTTGTGAGACCTTGCTGTCTGAAATGCATTTTTGCGTAAAGGCATCATCACCCAAGCGAATGGGCATCCTGATCAGCGACATTTTTCTGAAGGTCGCTGAATGCTCTTCTTCAAATACACCGGCCAACAAAAGTCTGACGGCATTCGAACCGATATCAATGGCGGCAAATTTTAAATGTAAATCCATGGAAAAAAATAGGTCTCATAAGTTTGTTTTGAAGATAATGTGAAACAGGTTTACGAAAAAGTCAAATATTGCATGGCTTCCTCTTTTGAATAAAAGTTAGGCTGCATTTTTATAAATTTCCAGTTATGTGGCTTAGCGCAAAAATAAACATGCAAAAAATAGATTAAAAATTAATAGGTTATCAGCATTTTGGATTAATTTGGGTTGACATTCAATCCGACTGTCATCTATAAAGAATTGATTCGGGGAAAAATTTGATTTCACAACCTGCGGCAATCCTGAAGTCGATCCACAATACGTTTCGCAAGTTCATCAAGCACGCGTTCTTGCCAATTCGATATTTCCCGCTTCGTCAATTCATGAAAGCGCCCCATCAATTGTGATAGACGCAGAGAAAAGACAGCTCATGAGCCCTCAGGAGCATCAGAACAAAGCACCGTTACTTGCCAAGCAAGGCCAGCTAACCGACATTCCTACCACCCAAGATGTGCCCACCCAAAAGGCATCAACAACCGCGGAAAAACCGGAAAAAATCGATGTTGATTTGCCAAGTACCCTCATCAACCGTGAACTGAGTTGGCTCAGCTTTGCCCGTCGCGTGCTCGCGCTTGCAGAAAACCCAAATTTGCCCTTGCTTGAACGCGTCAAGTTCGCCGGCATCATGGGTATGCTGTATGATGAGTTTGCGATGAAACGGATGGGCGGGCTCAAACGCAAGATAGAGAAAAGAAAACACAAAAAGAATAAGAAACTGTCTCCTGATGGGCTCAGCGCCGAAGAGGAATTACAGGCCTGCCGGGATGAATTGCATAAACAGGCTCGCCTCGTTTCTCGTCTGGTGACCCATAAGCTTCGACCCGCTCTGGCAGCGGTCGGAATCCCCATTGTAGAATATACGGAGTTGAGTAACAAACAACAGAAACAGATGAAGCGCTATTTCCTTGAATCGGTGGAACCCATCCTGACGCCGCTTGCAGTGGACGTTTCACACCCGTTTCCGTTTATCAGCAACCTGGGGCTCAACATTGCGGTGGAGGTTAAGGAAACCAAAAAGAAACGCAACCGCTTCGTGCGCATCAAGATGCCGGCAAACCGCCCCCGCTGGGTGCCTCTGCCCGGCAGCAAAGGGTTTGTTCCGTTAGAGCAAGTGATCGCGTCCAACCTCAAACTGCTATTTCCCAAGGCAGCCGGCCTTAAGTATTATTTTTTCCGCGTAACCCGCGTCGCCAAGGATGACCCGTGGGAACGGACAATTTTGGAAGACCCTAATGCCGATCTTATTCCGGGCCGGCTCATCGGCATGGTAACAGAAGAACTGACAGCCCGAAAATTTGCCGGTGTAACACGCCTTCAGCTTAGCGCTGACATGCCGAAAAAGAGACAGCGCTGGATTTGCGAGCAACTCAAGGCTGATATAGGTGATCTGGAACCCATAAAGGGTCTGATGAGTCTGGCGGATTTGATGAAGTTCCAAGTGGACGGTTACCCGGAACTGCGCGATCCACCCCATCAGCCGGTAACCCATCCCCGTCTGCGGCGCCTAAATTTCAGCGATTCTACAGACATATTCGCCGAAATTTGCAAAGGCGACATTTTATTGCACCATCCTTACCACAGCTTTGACAGTTCCATACTCCATTTTTTGCAAAGTGCGGCGGTTGACCCACAGGTGCTGGCCATCAAAATAACCATTTATCGCACCAGCAGTGATTCACCGATCATTCAGGCGCTGATGGAAGCGGCGCGAAGGGGCAAGCAGGTAGCGGTGCTGGTGGAGATTACAGCGCGCTTCGATGAGGCCCCTAACATCGCCTGGGGCAGACGGCTGGAGCGGGAGGGAGCACACGTTGCCTATGGCGTAGAGCGACTGAAGACCCACGTCAAATTGGCTCTCGCCGTGCGCGAAGAGAAGAACGGCATTCGCCGCTATGTCCATGTGGGAACTGGAAACTACCACACCGTAACTGCCCGAATTTATGAAGACATGGGTATTTTGAGCTGTGAACCGGAACTAGCAGCGAATGTTGCGGCTTTGTTCAATGAACTGACAAGTGCCACGCCGTCTTCTGGCTACGGCAAGCTAATGGTCGCTCCCTACAATTTGCGCGAGAGCTTCACCGGGTTGATCCATCGCGAAGTGCAGCACCGCCGGGCCGGCCGTCCTTCAGGTATTTGGGCCAAAATGAATCAGCTCCAGGACGCGCGTATGATTCGCGAGCTTTACCTTGCCAGTCAAGCTGGCGTGCCCATCAGCCTGAATGTTCGCGGTCTATGCTGCCTTCGCGCGGGGGTCCCCGGGCTATCCGAAACGATACGGGTGTACAGCACCCTCGGTCCTTTTTTAGAGCACTCCCGCATCTATCGGTTTGAAAACGGTGGCCACCCGGAATTCTTCATCGGTTCAGCCGACTGGATGCGGCGTAACCTTGACCGCCGCATGGAAACGATCATGCCCGTTACCGACCCCACACTGAAACTGGAGTTGGAGCAGACCGTGCAAGTTTACGAAAACGACAACTGCTCGGCCTGGGATATGCAGCCGGACGGTAAGTACGTCAGACGACGCCCACGCAAAGGCCAAAAACGATGCGCTGCACAAGAAATGTTTATCGAGCTCATCGGCAAGCAATTAAAGAATAAAGCCAGGGTCTAAAAGCAGCTTCATCGATAGTGACGCCGGATTTCAGAGAATCACGCAGGTTCAGCGGCCATCATTCGTCATTTCCAGGATTTGCCTTCTGGATGTGCCCAAAAAACATCTATCTGAAGAATCAAATCATGATTAACAATCTGAAGTTCAACTTACCGGACGGCCATGATGAGAAGCAATTCATTCGCCAATTGGCCGGACACTACAGTATCAAAAAAGAGCCGACGGGTGCCGAGAGGTTTACGATTTACGATACCTTCGACTGGCGCTTATTTAATAAATCACTCATTTTGCAATTATCCGGAAACAAGCTGTTTTTGCGAAAACTAGCCAAATTCGAAATTTTGCATAGTTTAGAATTCAGCAAGATACCGGTATTCATCTGGGATTTTCCCGCCGGCGAATTAAAGGAACAATTGGCACCCATTATGGAGATGCGCGCCCTTTTGCAGCTCTTTGAGCTTCAATCCCGGTCAAGGCCATATCGTATTTTAAACCCAGATGAAAAAACAGTTGCACGATTGGTTTTTGAAGAAATTCGCCCGCTGCGTAAAAGAAGAACAGCGGCGTTGGCCAATCATTTATGGCTGAAACCCTTCAAAGGATATCCCAAATATGCGCGCAATCTCGCCAAACGAATCGAAGCCGCCGGGTTTACCCTGGGTAAAGCAGACGATATATATTTTAAGGCATTGGCGGCCGTCGACAAAAAACCGGGCAGTTATTCTACCAAAGTGAATATCCGACTCGACCCGGCAATGCGCTCGGATCAGGCCGCCAAAGTTGTTTTGCGCTTTTTGTTGAATGTCATGCGGACAAACGAAGCCATCTTTGAAAAGGATCTGGATACGGAAGTTTTACATGATTTCAGAGTGGCGATTCGCAGGACCCGCTCGGCCTTGGCTCAAATTAAAAATGTGTTTTCAACCAGGACAACGGATCGATTTAAGAAAGATTTTGCATATGTGGGTAAACGCACCAACGCTTTAAGAGACTTGGATGTCTATCTGCTCAACCAGGATGCATATAAAGCCATGCTTCCCGCTGTCTTGCGGGATGACATCGATCCATTGTTTAGGCATTTGCGCAAAAAACGAGCAAAAGCTTTTCAGCACGTCATGCGCGGCCTGAAATCCAAAAAATATGCCACGATTATGAAGGATTGGGAAGTGTTTTTAAATAGACCGCCGCCCGGTTCGGTTACAGCATCAAATGCGGAGCTTCCCGTAATTGATCTGGCACGCCAGAGAATTTATAAGAAGTACCGGGGGGTTGTTAAAACGGGCAACAAGATTCTGGCAAACACCGAAGATAAGATGTTGCATGTCCTCAGAATTGAGTGCAAAAAATTGCGATATTTGATGGAGTTTTTCGCCAGTCTTTTTACTCGCAAGAAAATTAATGCCTTGATTAAACAGCTAAAGAACTTACAGGACAATCTAGGGGACTTCAACGATCTCTGTGTTCAGCAAGAATATCTCCTAAATATTACCGCGGAATTACCTGCCAGCCAGCAGCACTTAAAAAAAACACTGGTGGCAATCGGCGGTCTGGTTGAAACATTGGAGCGCGAAAAACAGTCCGTTAAGGATGCGTTTGCCAGAACCTTCACGGACTTTGCAGCGCCCGCAAATCAGGCGCTGTTCCAAGAACTTTTCGCCTCAAACGTCCGAGAGAATAATTCATGACAACGCTGGCGCTTTACAGCAATAAAGGCGGGGTGGGCAAAACCGCCGCTGCAGTAAACTTATCGTATCAGGCCGCCCAGACAGGGGCCAAAACCTTAATTTGCGATTTAGATCCCCAGGGTTCGACCTCATACTACTTTCGGGTAAAGCCCAAACTCAAGTCCGGACCCAAAGGATTCGTCAAGGGGACCAAAGGTGTCTATAAAAGCGTTAAAGGCACCGATTTTGAAAACCTGGATATTCTTCCGGCGGATTTTTCGCTTCGCAAGATAGATGTCCTCTATAATAAATTTGGCAATTCAAAAAAGCGGCTGAAAAAAATGCTTTATCCATTTGCGGGTGAATATCGCTTAATAATTCTGGACTGTCCGGTTACCATCGGCATTCTGGCTGAAAACATATTGAATGCTGCTGACTACACCCTTGTACCAATGATCCCCACCACGCTTTCTGTGCGAACGTATAACCAGTTGCTAGCGTTCTGCAAAAAGAAAAGATATGATGTCGCTAAGATTCACCCTTTTTTTTCAATGGTGGATCGGCACAAAAAAATGCACCGGGAACTGATGCTTAGCGTGTCAAAGGATTTTAGGGGCGTCTTACAAAGCTTTGTTCCTTATTTAGCGCAGATTGAAAAAATGGGAATTTACCGGTCACCGGTTGCCGTCACCTCACCAAATTCACTGGCTGCAAAATCCTATCAAAACCTGTGGGACAAGGTTCAAAAAACCATACTTTATCCAGTCAAACAAGCGTAACAGACCCGGATAAATTGTCTAATTTTTAATGCCACCGGAGGATACGCGCTCACAGACCGATTTTTTGATTTGAGGAACTTTGAAAGGAGCACACCATGAACCGATTCGTTATGTTATCGGGGCCCTCGTGTGTCGGCAAGGGCCCACTTTATAACGCCCTGCGCAGATTTTATCCAGAACTGGCGGAAAGACTGCAGCAGATCGTCCTTTACAACAGCCGTGATCCGCGACCCGGAGAACAGGAAGGTGTGGACTACCATTTCCGGCCGCGTGCGCAAATCGAGGAACTTGCGCAAAAGCCGGGCTTTACGTCGGCGAATGTTCGGGGGGATTTACAGGCTATCGAGATCGCCGGTATTGAAGCGATCCTTGAGCAGAACAAAGACGCCTTTTTTGAGGGCAACCCCTTCATACCCGCCAGGCTCAGTGAATTGAAGGAACTAAAGGATATTCCGACGCTTAAAATTTTTCTCGCGCCCCTTTGCCGGGAAGAGATTGTATTCTTTAAAGGTCCGCAACAGCGGACTGATCTTGGAAAACTGCTGCCGGATATCATGCGAAGAAAGCTGCTGCGCCGCACCAAAAGGCAGAAAATCAATCCGTCGCTAAAAGATTTGGAAAACATCGAGCAGCGGGTTGCCAGCGCCATCATTGAGCTGCGGGAGGCTTGGAAATTCGACTATGTCATTCCCACTCATGATGGCGAAGATAGCGAGCACTGGGATGCTTTTTATTACCCTATCGGAGATGCACGTAAAGCACTGCTGGCATTTGTGGCCCTGCTGAAGGACGAGGCTCCCCCGAGTGTGGAAAAATGGGAAAAAGATCTGGTACCCTAAAAGCACCCGCTATGCTGATGCTCCAGGTTTTGCCTTATGAATGGGCTAGTGATCGTGTTTGACAGGGATGACAATCGCTTGTCGAAAAGAAGAGACCGTGTGCAGGAGATCGTTTCGCGCTATGAGTTTCGGGTATGCGCCCAAAATTTTGAGCTGACAGAAGAAAAGATGCGCAAACGTTCCAAGTTGGATAAATTCCGGGAAAGTTCGGAGATTGAGATCTTGTCTAACGGCAATAATAAGAATACTATAAAAATTCGATACGCTACAGTGGTCGTCGGGTTCTTTTTTCAAGTAAAAAAGATAGCGCAATTTGACGTTTACAAGCCTGTATTTGGGTATTAGGTTAATCAAGAATTAAAAACGATTCAATACCCGTTGATGCGCTGGCGAATGTATTAGATCCATAAGGAGTAACAAAATGGCAAAGAAAGCAAAAGCGCTCTGCAAATGGAAGTCGGAAGATATAATAAAAAAGCTGGGTAAATACAGTGATATCGTCCGCAATCCTCAATTCGTATGCACAAAGTGCGGCAGAGTAGCGGACAAAAAAAAATGGTTGCATAAACCGATTGCCTTAAAGTAGTAACCTAATTACGCAACGATTTACCCTCAATTGTGTATTTTCGTTCATCTCCCGCCGGTGGAAAAGAATGAAAACCCTTTATATCGTTCGACATGCCAAATCAAGCTGGAAATATCCCAAGCTGGATGATTTTGAAAGACCCCTGAACAAACGGGGGCGTAAAAACGCTCCTTTTATGGGCAACGTTCTTAAAAAATTAAAGGTGACACCGGACCTCGTCATATCCAGCCCGGCAAACAGAGCGGCCATGACCGCCCGAATGATTACCGCAGCGATCAATTATCCGCTTGAAAATATTCAATACAGCGAAGCCATTTATGAATTCAGTGAAAATGCCTTAATTCATGTTGTTAAACAAATTGACGATGCCGTGAATGATGCCATGGTCGTCGGCCATAACCCGGCTATAAATGGATTGGCCAATTACATCGGTGATCGGCCGATCAGCAATATTCCAACCTGCGGCGTATTTTGCGTAAATTTAGATATTGCATCATGGGCAACTATGAACGCGAACTGCGGCAAATTGAAATTCTTCGAATTTCCTAAAAAGCATAAATTATAACTGACCATTTTAAATTGGAAATTGTCAAATGACAAAATGCTTCCCATTAAAATCAAATCATCAAAATGTCGGAGCAACGCGCCGCGCAAGCGCCTGCGCTGCGCGAGCGATATCCATAAATCGTTCCGGCGGCGGATCAAAAATCAATAAAAGGTCGGTCTGGATGAAAATACATTAAAAAGGGAGGAGGGCACTATGGCAAAGGAAAAGAAGAAGGCAAAGAAAGCGAAAAAGAAGCAAAAGAAAGAGAAGAAAGTAAAAGCAAAGAAAAAAGGGGGAAAAAAGAAATAGCGGTTATTTCTAAAAAGCATGAAATTCACAAGGAGGG
>Ga0224513_10000698_pt1 | contig 13190 bp, 6 predicted proteins | sample SF_May12_sed_USG_5_FD_169109 | JGI IMG/M metagenome (GOLD analysis project Ga0224513, IMG submission 169109) | Sediment microbial communities from San Francisco Bay, California, United States - SF_May12_sed_USGS_21 | ecosystem: Environmental > Aquatic > Marine > Sediment | place: USA: California... | reverse complement strand
ACGCGCGGTCCAACGGTAGCCCGTGAGACCTCACTCACCATCAACACCTCTTCGCCTGATCGGGCGCCGGTGGAGTCCCCGCCGGCGTTGATTCTGACGACGAAGGTGCCGTCACCTGGGTCTTCGACCTCGGCTTCGGCGTTGCGGGAAGCGGCGAAACGGGTGACGTTCGAGCGGCAGAGCTCGTCGGCTACGTGCATGGTGATCTCGCGCTCTCCCTCGTTCAGAAGCTCGCGCAGCTTGAGCACCGGGCCCGGACACGCAAGATCACGAACGTCGATCGTTTTCATCCACCCTCCCTTCTCGACAGTGTAAACACACCTTTCCCATGGTTTCTTCTCCTTTCTTCGGTTCGACTCGAATGAGGCGGACCGGCGAAAGAAGGAGTAAGATAGATCGCAGACCCAACAATAGGAGGTGACCATGCTCGGTCGAGGCGTTTTGAGTACTCTCTACACCCTCAGCCAACAGAAGACCTATACCCTGACTTTGTACCTGGACATTGATCAAAACAAACAATCGAACAGACGTCGGGGTTATGTGGTGCAGGGCGAGGCACTCATCAAAGGCCTCAAGGCGCAGCAGAAGCGAAGCGACCGCCTCGACGCCGCCTGCAAGCAGGCGCTGTCCCTGGTTCGCGATTTCAAACCGAAGGGCAAGACCGCCCTCATTGTCGTCCACCCGGAGAGCAGGCTCCGCGAGCTGGTCCAGATCGAGCTCTCTTTTCCCGTCTCCATCCACTGGCGGAGGGGCGCCTTTCTCCGGCCGGTGGTCGAGGCGATGGACGAGCACGAGCGCTACGGAGTTGTCCTGACCGACAATCAGCGCGCCCGCCTCTTCACCGTCGTCATGGGTGAGCTGACCGAGCATGAAGATCTGTTCTCCGAAACCGGTCAACGCACCCGTTCCCTGGGTGCCGACCAGATGCGTTCTCAGAAACGCCATGACCAGCGCCACCAGGAGGAGATCGCCTCGCACGCCAAGCGGGTGGTCGACGCCCTCCACGACCTGGCCCTTCGCCAACCCTACGACCGGCTGATCGTCGGTGGCACCCCCAAGGCCGCCGGCCAGCTTGTTCGCCTGCTGCCGACCCGCCTCCGCGGCAAGCTCGTCGACACCGTCAGCATGCGGGTCGGAGGCTCGCAAAAAGAGGTCCTCAACAAGATCCTCGCGGTTCAGCAGCGAATGGAACGCGACCGGGAGACAGAGATTGTCCAGGGCGTCCTGGCCGAGCTTCATGATCGTGGCAAGGCGGTGGGCGGATTCGCAGCTGTACTCGATGCGGTCAACCAGGGCCGGGTCTGGACCCTTGTCTATGGCAAGGGCTACACCAACAAGGCCGGCGAGTGCGGCAGCTGCGACGCCTATTCACCCCACGCCAAGGGCCCCTGCGTCTACTGCGGCGAGGACGTCCACCCGCTCCCGCAGTGCATCGATCGCCTCAGCCAATCGGTGGTCGAGATGGGCGGCCGGGTCGAGGTCGTCGATGGCGATGCCAAGAAGAAGCTCGAGGAGCCGGGTAGCATCGCCGCCATGCTTCGCTACTGACGCTCTGCAAGTTTTGAGTGTTGAGTTATGAGTTTTGAGTTACGGACGCCCTTCGGGCCTCGTGACTCACCCCCGCCAGCGAGTGGCTGATGGCCGACCTCCGCCCACCCTTCCATTTCGGCCGTGAGCCACAAGTCGCTGCCGTGCGCGAGTTCTCGCCCGGTCCCCCGCTGCATGGGGGAGGTTGATCCTCAACTCGAAACTCAAAACTAAGAACTCAAAACTACGGTACAGGTATTCGTTTGATCAGCTTTGCCACCGTCTTGAAGTCGGACGTATCGCAGCGCTCGAGGAGCTCGAAGAGGGCGGACTCGGTTGCGGTGATGGTAGCGCCGGCTGCGGCCATGCGGCGGAGGGCCCACTCCTTGTCGGCCGGTCGTCGGGAGTTGACGGCGTCGTGCGGAACGTGGATTTCGAAACCGGCGGCGATCAGGTCGAGGGCGGTCTGCAGGACGCAGACGTGGGTTTCGATGCCGGTGACGATGATTTGCTTTCGCCTGCTTTCCTCAATCGCCTTCTTGAGGCCATCGTCGCGGGCGCAGGAGAAGGTGAGCTTGCCCGGTGGTGTCTCGCCGAGGATGGTGGCGAGGCTTTCGACGGTCGGGCCGAGGCCCTGCGGATACTGCTCGCTGGCCAAGACCGGCACCTCGAGGCCATGACAGGCTTCGACCAGAACCTCGATTCTCGGGAGGTGACCCTGGTCGGCCATGACGGCGTTGATGCGGTCCTGGACGTCGATGACGAGGAGTGCGGCGCTGCCCTGTTCGAGTAATCCGGTCATGTCGTTCCTCCAGAGCAGCAATTGTAGAACGTCTCCTGGCGTCGAAGCGCGCTTCTCCGAACACGCCTCCGGAGAGTGCCACCGCTGACGATGTTTGGCCCCGGCGCGAACGCTGCGCCGAAAGAGTTCTCGCCAAAATCGTCACCAGTGGCACGTACGGTAACGCGCACTTGTCTCGGAGTTCGCAGAGTGGGGGTGGCCGGAAAATCCGAAATCCGAAATCCGAAATCCGAATTCCAAATTCGGGATGGTGGCGGGGCGGCTACAATAGCTCGGTGGACGAACCCCCGATCATTGAGGACCCGGAAGCCGAGGAGCTACAGGCTCCGGCCGAGGTTGAAAAGGCGCCGCAGCCCAAGGCCCCGGCCGCGACCGAGGTCGTTTTCGAAGGCCTGGCGACGGGCAAGGAGCCGTGGCGGGGGAGTGGGTGCAGCAGCCGTCTCCCGCTCTACGGGTGCCTATTCGGGCTGGTGCTGCTGATCGGCATCCTCTTCGTAGGCACTTCGATGATGCGCCGGACGGTGTGGGTGAACTTGGAAAAGGCCCGGCGGGCGGTGGTCCAGAGTTTGCCGCGCGATCTGCCGGCTGTTGAGCGCCAACGCACGATCGATAACCTCGAACGATTCCGTGCCATTCTCGAAGCTTCGAAAGACCCCTATCCGGAGATGGGCGAGTTCGTGGACAGGGTTCGGTCGGTGCTGCAGGATGGCCGCTTCACGGCCGAAGAGGTCGGTGGGTTGAACATCTTTATCGAGCGGATGATCGAAGAATTCGGTACACCGCCAATTCAACAAGGAGGAAAATGAGGAATTAGGAATGAGGAATTAGGAATTCCCATCCCTCCTCCCCTGTTTTTGGTCACGTCGGGTGGTTGGGCGGCATTCCTAATTCCTAATTCCTAACTCCTAATTCAAATGTCTGTTTCTCGATTCAAACTGAAGACTCCATTCGAGCCTGCCGGCGACCAGGTCGAGGCCATCGAACGCCTGATCGAGGGTGTCGAGGGAGGGGTCGCGTTTCAGACTCTGCTCGGGGTCACCGGTTCGGGCAAGACCTTCACGATGGCGAAGGTCGTCGAAGCGACAAACCGACCGACCCTGGTCCTCAGCCACAACAAGACCCTGGCGGCGCAGCTCTACCAGGAGTTCAAGGCTTTCTTTCCCGACAACGCGGTCGAGTACTTCGTCTCCTACTACGACTACTACCAGCCCGAGGCCTACGTGGCGGCGAGCGACACCTATATCGAGAAGGAGACCTCGATCAACGAGGAGATCGACCGTATGCGGTTGTCGGCGACGCGGTCCCTCTTCGAACGCCGCGACGTATTGATCGTCGCCTCGGTAAGCTGCATCTATGGTCTTGGTTCGCCGGAAGCTTACTTCGGCATGCTCCAGCTCTTCGAGAAGGACATCGAGCAGCCGATGGAAGACGTCCTCAGGCAACTCGCCAAAATGCAGTACGAACGCACCCACCTCGACCTCGCCCCGGGTTCCTTCCGCCTCCGCGGCGATTCGCTCGAGATCTACCCGCCGTACGACGACACCGCAGCCCGGATCTCGTTCTGGGGAGACCAGGTGGAGAGTATCGAGCGCATCGATCCGGTTCGGGGGGTGGCCATCGAGGAACTCGACCGGCTCCCGGTCTATCCCCGCACCCACTACGTAACCCCACGATCACAGCTTTTGAAGGCGATCGATGGCATCCGCGCTGAGCTCGACCCGCGATTGGCCGAGCTCAGTGATGCCGGCAAGCTCCTCGAAGCGCAGCGTCTCGGCCAACGAACCAACTTCGACCTCGAAATGTTGACCGAGCTCGGCTTCTGTTCGGGCATCGAAAACTACTCCCGGCACCTCACGGGCCGCGCGCCCGGCGAACCGCCGCCGACCCTGCTCGACTATTTTCCGCAGGACTTCCTGTGCATCATCGACGAGTCGCACGTGACGGTGCCGCAGGTCGGGGGGATGTTCCACGGCGACCGATCGCGCAAGCAGAATCTGGTGGATTTTGGGTTCCGGCTGCCGTCGGCGCTCGATAACCGGCCACTGACATTCGAGGAGTTTGAAGACCGGATCCGCCAGGTGGTCTTCGTTTCAGCGACTCCCGGTCCCTACGAGCACGAACACTGTGAGGGCGAGGTCGTGGAACAGCTCATCCGACCGACCGGCCTCCTCGACCCCGCGGTCGAAGTCCGCCCGGCGACCCACCAGGTGGATGATCTTCTGGCCGAGATTCGGGAAGTCGTGGCGCGGGGTGAGCGGGTGCTGGTTACCACGCTGACCAAGCGAATGGCCGAAGACCTCAGCTCGTATCTGGCAGAGGTCGAGGTTCGGGTGCGCTACCTCCATTCGGAGATCAACACCCTCGAACGCTCCGCGATCCTGGCCGATCTGAGGAGGGGCGAGTTCGACGTTCTGGTCGGCATCAACCTCCTGCGCGAGGGCCTCGATCTTCCCGAGGTCGCGCTGGTTGCGATCTTGGATGCCGATCAGGAAGGTTTCCTGCGTTCCGAGACGTCGCTCATCCAGACAATCGGCCGCGCAGCCCGTAACGTCGACGGGCGCGCGATTCTCTACGCCGACAAAGAGACCGGCTCGATGCAGCGTGCCCTGGGCGAGACTCGGCGTCGCCGAGAGCGGCAGGCCGCCCACAATACAAAGCACGGCATCGAGCCGCGGACGATCGTCAAGGATGTCGCAAGCCCGCTGCTGGCCATGTCCGAACTCGATTACTACGGTCCGGGTTCACAGGTGCTACGTGTCGCCGACGGCGATGAGGATTTCCCGGACGACGGCGTGTCGCTGAACAAGCTGATCACGGAGCTCGAAAAGAGAATGCGGGCGGCGGCCAAGGCGCTGGAGTTCGAGGAGGCGGCACGGCTGCGCGATCGCCTGAAGGAGCTTCGGCGGCAACAGATCTACAAAACCTGACGGTTTTGAATGAGGAATGAGGAATTAGGAATGAGGAATTTCCATCCGACCCCCCGGTACTATCGGCACGCTGAGAGTGGGTGGGCGGCATTCCTAATTCCTCATTCCTAATTCCTAATTCGAGCAGCTACGCGATCCGGATGCCGAGGAACACCAGGTACGCTGCGAAAAGGGCCAGCATGAACCCACCTTCCCAGCGGTTGATGCGGCCGTCGCGGAGGACGAAGAGACCGACTATGAAGGTGGCAGCAACGAGGATCGGGATGTCCCAGCGAATGACGTTGATCGGCACAGCCGCCGGTCGGATGGTGAAGGCCGTGCCGACGACGAGGCCGAGGTTGAAGACATTCGAGCCGAGGACGTTGCCGACGCCGATCTCGGTCTGGCCCTTGAGGGCCGCGACAACCGATGTGGCGAGCTCCGGCAGAGAGGTGCCGAAGGCGACGACCGTGAGCCCGACCAACGCCTCGGAGACGCCGAAACGGCGAGCCAGGTCGACGCCGCCGATGACCAGCATTTCAGACCCCCCAATCAGGACCGCGATGCCGACGGTGGTAAGGGCAAAGTGACGAGGTAGCGTGCCCGCCACCACTGCGGGTTCGGTGCTCCGTCCCCGGGCCTTCAGAGTCACTGTCACTATGAAGATCGCGAAGATTGCGAGCAGGAGTAGGGCCGTCGGCTGGCTAATGAACCCCGAGCGGGCGAAGACGATGAGCACCACCGCGGGGACCAGGCCGAACGACAGGTCCCGGTAGAGCAGGCGGCGACTGCCGATCACGTGGATCGGGACCAGCACGGCCGCCACCCCAAGGACAAGCAGCAGATTCATGATGTTCGAGCCGACAGCATTGCCCAGACTCAGGCCGCCGCTTCCGCGAAGAGCTGCCATGAGCGAGACCGAGAACTCGGGCATCGAGGTTCCGAAACCGACAACCGTCAGCCCCACGACCATTGGCGAAATGCCGAGCTTGAGGGCGATGCGGGAGGCACCATCGACGAGCCACGACCCCCCCAGCCCGAGGCACAGAATGCCGCCGGTCACGAGCAGCCAGGGGAGAAGGGTCTCGAAGGTCACAACGGGGGGAATCGTATCACCGTGACCCGTGGAAAGTTGAATTAGGAATTAGGAATTAGGAATGAGGAATTAGGAATGCCGTCCGCCGTCCCGCAAAACCAAGGATGGGTGGTGGAAAACTCAAAACTCATAACTTAAAACTCAACACTTAGAACGGAACGCCGAAGCTGATGAAGAACTGGCCGCCGTCTGCGCCGGGAGGCGGGTTGATTCTCCAGGCGTACTCGGCGCGCAGGGGGCCGGCCGGGGTTACGTACTGGAGGCCGAGCCCGGGCCCCCATTCAACGTCGCCGAGCTTGACCTGCTCGGGCGAGGCCCACACGTTGCCGGCGTCGACGAAGATCGCAGCGAAGAGAGGGCCCGAAATCCGGCGGCGGTACTCGAGGTTGAGAAGGATGAGGGCATTGCCACCGCTTGGTTTGGGGACACCATTCTGATCGGGAAAGATGGTTTGGCCGGGGATTCCGAGAGCGTCGGTTTCGAACGCGCGGTGGGTTGTGCGGCCGCCGGCGAAGAACCGATAGGCGTAAGGGATCTGGAGATTCTGAGGGAAGGCCGGATCGTCATTGAGGGGCTTGATGGCTCCGAGACGGAGGCCGATGGCGCCAAAGCCGCGAAAGATCGGACTGTAGACCGTGGCGCCGGTGCTGAACTTCAAGAAGTTCGCTTCGGCCTGGAAGGCCGGAAAGGCGTACTGCAGCGAGGCCAGGGCGTAGATACCCCGGATCGGTGCCAGGGGGTTGTCACGGGTGTCCCACTCGACGCTCGGCGTGACCGAAGCCACCTTCGTCTCGAGGACAGTGTCCTCGATGCGCGGATCCACGTCGCTTGGGAAGGGCTCGGGTTCGGTGATCTCGTACTCATATCGGAGCCATGGACGAAACGGACGTTTGAGGCGGTCGCCGAAGTCGACCCACAGACCCCGGCGCAGGACATTCCGGTCACCGAGAATCTCATCCGATTGGTAGACGGCAAGGTAACCGGGGACCGGGAGTCCGAAAACCCTTTGTTTGCGGAGAGACAACGAATATCGTTGTTGCCTTCGGGACAAAGAAACCTCGGCCGAGAACGCGTATGCGCGGCCGAGCAGGTTGAGATGGGACCAGCCGAGGATGAGGCGGGCGGCATCGACGTTCGAGTAGCCGACGCCGAACAGGTACGATTTCTGCTCGCCTTCCTCGCACGCCACGACGATATTGCGTTCCTCTCGGTGCTCCTGCCCGGGCATTGGCGCCAGCTCGACGCGGCGGAAGAGACCAAGTTCGAAGAGGCCGCGTTGCGCGGCGAGCATCTTCCTCCGTGACATCGGCTCGCCGGTGCGGACCCCGGCTCGCCGAATCACCCCGGCAACCAGCTCCCGATGAGTTCGGCGAAGGCCGGCAATGATGACCTCTCCGATTTGCACGAATGGCCCGGAGGACACCTGGAAGACAACTGTCGCGTGGCCTTCATTCGAAGTGTCGACCTCTGTTTCAACGCGACCCTCGGGATAGCCGGAGTCTGCCAGCGAGCTCTCGAGCCGACTCTTGGCGCGTTCCACCGCTCCCGGGCTCCACGGGCTTCCCTCAGCCAATTCCAGTGGGGCGGATTCGAGCTCGGCTGCAGCTTCGACCGGCAAACCTTCAATCTGAATTTCGGATATAAACCAGCGCACAGCCTCATCTACGGGGAAGAGAACGCGGACTTTGTCCTCTCCTTCGATCGCTACGATCTCGGGCGCTGCGAGGACCGCGAATGGGAACCCCCTTCGTTGATAGAGTTCCGCGAGGGCCTTGCGATCGGACTCGAGAGTGACGTTGCTGATGTTCTGTTTGAGCCAACCGCCGGTTCCACCCGGTTTGACTCCGATAGCGTCTCGGAGCTCCGACCGTTTGATGCTTTCGGCACCCGGGAATTCCACGTCAGCGACCTTCAGCTTGCGCCCGGTGTTGACCACGACCCGAAGGACCTGTTCGCCATCCTCGATGGTGAGGTCGGCGCTGACTTCGGCGAGCAGGAACCCGGACTCCTGGAGGTTCTCGACGATCTTCTCGGTCAACGCCTCGGTCTGAGCCGGATGGATCTCCTCCCGTGCGGGGTCAGGGAATGCGTCTTCGGCGATTTTCAGACTTTCGGGGGGAGATTGCAGCTCGAGGCGAAAACGGGCGCCTGGCTCGACCTTCATTACCAGATCGACCTCTGCGCCATCGACGCGTCGTTCGATTGAAAGGACCTCCGCTTCCCAGAAACCCATCGTTCGTAGATTGGCCTCGGTTCGATCTCGGAGGCGGTCTTCGAACCTCGAGGTGAGCCTTGCGCCAGTCTTGTACTTGGGACCGGCGGTGGCTTTCACCCCTTCATCATCCAGGCCTTCGAGGATCACCGTTCGTACGACCTGCGGTGCGCCGGCGACAACGTCGAACTCCACACCCACCGTATTGGTTCTGCGATCGAATTCGAGGTAGGCCTCGACAACCGCGTCGGTAAAACCACGATCATGGAGACGGCGTTGCACCCGCCGCCTGCTTGCTTCGATGCCTTCGGAAGTCACCGGGTCGCCGATCTCGACCTGCACCCAACGCCGGACCTTGAGCCGAAGCGTCGGTTTTCCCGTTCGGACCTTGACCCCCGAGACCGTCGAGCGATTGCTCATGCGAACCACGACGTCGACGCCACCATCCGTTGCGGAAGTGATGACCTGCATCCTTTCCACTTCGGCGCCCGCATAGAGGGTGAGAATGAGCTCGCGCAGCCGTTGTCGGTCGATTCGGTTGCCCTTCTGCAACTCGAGCACTGCGAGTATGCCGTCTTCGTCGACCGGCCCGATGGCCTCGACTCTGGCACTGACGATCAGCGGGCCTTCGGTAGCGGCTACGGTGGAGGGGACTGCAAGTCCAATCACCGCCATCACCAACAGGACGAATATTGAAGCGTGGATCGACGACTTGTCGGCGGCATTCGGCCCTGCGAGATGTCCTCCTTGTGGTGCGGGCGTCTCGCCTGCACTGCGTCGATGAGTGGAATCGTGCGGCCGAGACGGCCGCACCACAAAAACGTCATCGACGGGGTTGGTGAAGGCGAAAACGCGACGGGGGAGAGCGAGACCGATCATTTTGCTCTCAATACGGCCGCCGCATTTTGAGGTCGAGGGACAGTGACCTGTCTTCGTGCTGGCCGGCCTCGAGAAAGAGGCCTGGGGCCAGATACCAGCGGCTGATGACGACCTGCTCGCGCTCGCCCGACAGGGTCGTCTGCAAAATCACCGTCCACGACGGCGTGATCTGTTTGACGAGTGAGAGGCGGGCGGTTGGGTTGCCGGTGGTGTCGGCGGCGAACGGATCGACCCGGACCTGGTCCACCGGGAGGGCGAGCTGTCCTCGACGATTGAGCACGGAGGTCAGTTGGCTCGAAAGAATCGTCGAGGCCAACCCCAGACCGACCGCGCCGCTCCCGTAACCACCGGTGTAGCCGACGCCGAGCAGCGAATAGATGTCCGGAGCGCTCAAAGGAGGTGTCGATACGGCGGTCGTCACGAACTGGTCGAAGGTGCCGGCGATCTGGACCGAGATTTGATACTCCTGAACCCAGGTCGCTGCCTGGAGGTCGATGAATGGTTCGATGGCGCTGGGGTTCGAGAAGTTGAGGCTGCCGCGCTCGATCTCGTAACGATTGCCGAGCAGTGTCGCTTCGCCGCCCTCCAGCACCTCGACCTGGCCGACCAGGCCAGGGCTGTTCGAGGTACCGGTGACTTCGAGCGAAGCCGAGCCGGTCAACCGCACGAACGGGTTGCGGAGCTCGATGGTTTCCTCCGCATCAACCCGGAGAGCGAGGTTGATGCCTCCGCTGGTAGATCCACCGCCGCCGCTTTCGAGCCAGCCGAGGAGCATCGACGCCACGTCTTCTTTGGTGGTCAACGACATGCGGTCGACGGTGATATCGCCGGAGAGCAGCAGATCGTCGATCGGACCGATCAGCCGCCAGTTCCCGGAAAGCCTCGCATCGAGGTCTGGTAGGACCTCGAAACGAACGCCGCTGGCAGTTCCGTCGAGGGCGAGTACGATGGTTCCTTCACGCTCCCGAATCCGGCCGCTGGCGCGGCCGCGGCCGCCCATGAATCGAAAGTCCATGCCCTCGAGCTGAACCTCGCCCTCCGACAGGAAAACTGTGCCTTCGACCTGCGACAGGATGGTCCGTGTGCCGGGCAGCCGGAAGGATGCTTTGTGAATCTCCGCAATGCCTTCGAAGAGGGGTTCGCTGGTCGAACCGAGGATTTCTACAATTCCGCTGGCGCGACCCGCCGGCTCCCAATCGGGTAACAGAAAGCGGAGCAGCAGGGTGTCCATGGTGCCCGAGACATTGCCACGCAACTGCCCTTCGGGATCGATCGCCCAACGCACGAAGAGCTCGTCGTCCCGTGCGCCGAGGTGCAACCCGGGGACGACAAAACCATCGCGGGACAGAGAAAATTCGGCCGGGTGAAGAAGTTGAATGGCCTGCTTCGCGAGCTCGAGATCGATGGTCTCCAAACGGCCCTCGATTCGCGGCAATGGCTCGTCTTTCCAGTCAACGGTGAATGAGGCGTCGGCAGTGCCCGACAGCGGAACACCGGCCTCAGGGGCGAGAAGCGTCAGGAGTCCGTTCGCTGAGGTGACCTTCAACGTGCCGTCACCGGACAGACCGCCGTCATCGTCGCGATCGAGATCAGCGCGAACCTCGAGGGCTCCCTGGATTTTGGCAGCAACCTCGACAGTGTCGGGTTCGCCCCGGATATCGAGCTGAGCAAACTCGCTCCGAGCGCTCAGCACGGTTGTCGGACGCTCACCGAAAGGCACCCGAAAATCGAGACTGACATCGGCAGTGTCGCCGGCCAGTCGCTGCATCTCCTCCCCGAAAGGCGCCAGTTGCATCTGAGGCCAGCTCAGAGTGCCGCCAACCTCGGCCTCGTGGACGTTCCAGAAAAGACTTCCCTCGAGCCCGTGATCGCAGCTGAGGTCGGTGCAGCTGAAACGCCCGCTTTCGAGGCTGATTGTGGTCGAGGCGGTCCCGAGGTCGAGCCCGGCGAGAACCGGGTTGTCGAGGCTCAGTTGCCAGAATCCCGTAGGTGATGCGACGGGCCCATCGAGAGCTCCGTTGAACGAAACCGTACCGCCGTCCACCCACTGGTCGAGGTCGATCCAGGAGGCAACTGCCTCGAGTGGAATTCGGCGACCACGGAGCTCCAGATCTATCTGGTCGTCACCCGCTTCGGCCCCCCATGCCATGCCGCCCTCGACCTCGCCGAAGCCGTCAGCGACCTGGAAACGGGCCGAGCCGATGCGCAGCATGGAGCCGCCGATGATCGTTTCTGCCACCAGTCGGTCGAAGCGGATGGGGTCGAGGATCAACGGCTCGGCGTCGATCCGCGCATTGACTGTGAGCTCGGAGAACGGCCCGCTGAGATCGACCTGAATCTGACCTGTCCCCGCGAGGCCGTCCGGAAGGACGGTCGAGCCGACCCAGGAGTTGACCATCGGTCCGATCTCGGCGAAGTCTGCCGGATCGGCGGCAATCGACCATGACGGCCGCCAGGTGCCGAGGGTCAGCGCTCCCTGCCAGCGTGCATTCGAATGCCCGATATCGAGTTTCTCCGCATCAAAGAGCAGGAAACCTTCGCCGGTAAGGGCGACGACCACCGCCCCGGAAACGGGCAGCCCGGGGGTCGTTCCGCGGAGCGTGAGATCGGCGTTGCCGTTTCCCGCAGGGAATGACCTCCCGTTCCAGCGACCGTCTGCCCGGAGGTCGATATTTGAAGCGAGCCCGGCCGACTCAATCCTGAGGTGGCCGAGGAAATCCTGCAGAGAGAGGCCGTCCCCCTCGAGGTGAACAGTGTGGGGAAAACGACCGCCGAACTCGGCGAGTTCATAGGTGCCCCGCACGGTACCCCCGAAGAAGTCAGCTCTCGTCAGGGTGCCGCGCAAGCTCCCGTTCACCAACGCGAGCCTTCCCGCGGCGTTTTCGAGCCGGAATCCGGAGGCCACGATGTGGGAGGCGCTGACATCGGCCTCGATCAATGCCGGCGCCCGGGTGTCAATCACCGCCGCCACCTCAGCCGCGCCGTCGAGCAGGCCGCGAGTCCCGATAAATCCGTCAAGCCAGCCGATGTCGACCGGCCCGTTGATCTCGAATCGCGTGCGGCCGCCGGCGATCCGGCCGCGTCCCTGAAGCTCGAAACCGGCGCTCTCGAGACGGTAGTTCGAGAGATCGACACCGTTCTTGTCGAGAACAAACCGCGCCAGGAGTGAGAAGTCGACCGGCTCCATTCTGCCGATTTCAAGTCGCCCGCTCGCTATTTCGGCAAAACCCCGCGACTCTTCGTTTTCGGTCGACCAGCTCGAGCGCACGTCCTGGAGGTCGAGAGCCATCTGGCCCGGGAGATCAACCCCCTTGAACTCCAGGTCTTCGAGCGAGAACTGTCGAACCCGGACCTTGACCTGTCCCTCACCATCGTTCGAAGACTGTGGCAGGCCGGTGAGTGAAAGGCGGACCCCGCTCGCTACCACCCGGCCGAGCTCTATCTCGCGTCGAGTGAGCCACACCCGTCCCAGATCCACCTGCAAAGCGTCGATCTCGGCGTCAATCCCGGCACCTTTGAAGCCAACCTGGCTGAGACGGAGACCCGGGGGCAGAAGACCCCAATGGAGTTCACCGATCTCGAGCTCGGCTCCGTAGCCGGCGGCCGTTTCAATCAGCCAACTCCGTGCGAAGGATCGGGTCGGCTCGGCTTCCAGCACCGCCCTGACCGCCAGCGCGAAGATCAAGAGAAAAGCGATGGTCGCCAGCACGGCGATCACCGTGCGTCTGAGATGGCGGTATCTCACCCGCCCCTCTCCCCCCATTTGAG
>Ga0224513_10000695_pt1 | contig 13228 bp, 18 predicted proteins | sample SF_May12_sed_USG_5_FD_169109 | JGI IMG/M metagenome (GOLD analysis project Ga0224513, IMG submission 169109) | Sediment microbial communities from San Francisco Bay, California, United States - SF_May12_sed_USGS_21 | ecosystem: Environmental > Aquatic > Marine > Sediment | place: USA... | reverse complement strand
ATTCACTGAAATATTATCTGAAACAAAAGATGACCCAAATTCTCTTACCTATACTCTCAAACTAACTGATTCTGCTTTAGACCTTATTCGAAATTATAATTTTTAATTATCTTTTAAGTTTGGGATCACTATTGCATCAAAAGCATTTCCAATAAAAACAAATGCAAGTCCTGTAATTGCAATCATTATTCCAGGTGGTATTATCCACCACCATAACCCTCTTGCTGCTGCACCAAATGTATTTGCATCATGTAGGATTTGTCCCCATGTTGGGAATGACGGATCTCCTAATCCTAAAAAACTTAATCCTGCTTCAGTAGTAATTGCGGCTGGAACACTAATTGCAATACTTGCAAATGCATAAGGCAACAACTGAGGTAAAATATGTTTAAATATAATTTTGGAATTTTTTTGACCCATCATATTTGCAGCAACTACATAACCTTTAGTTTTGATTTGAAGTGACATGCTTCTTGACACTTTTGCAATACCTACCCATCCAAAAACCATCAAAAACCCTGCCATCAAAAATATGCTATTGCTAATTGTAACTGAAAGTATGATGAGAAATGGAAGTGCAGGTAATGCGTAAATTACATCATTAAATCTCATCATGACCTCATCTGTTTTTTTACCTTTGAATCCTGCGTATACTCCATAAAGTAATCCCATAATTACTAATGCTATGGCCACTACAAGACCAATAAACAATGCAAGTGGAGTTCCCCATAACAAACCTATTGCCAAATCTCTTCTTAGTTCATCGGTTCCCATTATTCCAAATGCTTTACCTCCTATGATTAGTTTTGATTCATGAATGTCATTTTGAGAATTAATCCCATACAAATCTATGACAAAAACATAGTTTCCTTTCAACGGTTCATTTGTTTGTGTTTTTGAAAAAATGATATCTTCCACTGATAACTTATCAAGTGTAAATTTGAATTGCTCTGCTTGCATTGATATTTTTTTTAATTGATTCGTCCGTTGAAAAAACCTGCTCATCATGAATGGTATTTAATTTTGAATATGGAAGAGAAGTTGATAATAATTCTAAATTGATTCCATCTGGTCTGATTACTGATATTTGTAATAATGGAGATCCTGAATATTCTGATGAAAACAAATAAATAAAATCATTTGGAAAATCATCGTAATTAAAATTTAATCCAAATTGATGTGATGTGAGAAAAATCTCACCATGCGTTTCTGTTTGAATGTTGGGATTATCTAATATTTTATGTTCTGGAATTTTTTCAGTGATGAAGAGATTTACCCATGCTGGAATTGCAACTTTTGGATACGAAATCCAATTCCCTGGATTATTCCATTATTGAAAAGTTTCTATTGGAATCATGATGATTGCAGCAATTGATATTGTAATTAGAATTATTAAAATTGTAATTCCTACAATCCCTGTCTTGCTTTTGAGAAATTCTTGTTTTATTTCTTGAGATGTGATGCTACTCATTGATTCATTGTCTCCTTTGGTCCAATGTACATGTTCTCGTGTTGTAAATTTGGTTTTCTTTTGTTGCTTCTTGCATTGATTTTCTTATCTTTTCTTACAATATCTCATATCAAAGAACATTACTTATTCTGAAAATCAAATAATTCCTAGAATTACATGTTATTTTGTTGATCAAAATTGTTTACCCTGATATTTTTGTTTCAAAATTTTAGGCATGCCTTGAAATATACTCTTTAACATGATTAGAATAAAATGAATTTCTTGTAATTTTGGCATGTTTTTGTTTGATAATTTTTAAAATTCTATAATAATACATTCATAATTTATTTTAAAATTCAAATAATTATTAAGTTTATTTGTTATTGATTAAATGAATTTAAGGTAGAAAATTAATAATCCTTATATTTGTTAATCATCTAATTGATTTAGAGAATAATGTCCTGGGTGATTCAATGTCCAACACATGGATTGATATCTGAATATCGATGTGAAGGAATGGCACAACTAGAAAAACACAGTAAAGAGAAAAAGGTGTTCAAAGAACCTTGTTTTCTTTATGAGGGTCCTGATATCTAAGATATTAGCCATAGATTATTTTTCTAACTTGGACGCTATTCTCAAATTTACTGTCTAATTACATTAATAATTATTTTTAAAATAGCTGGTTCTAATTTACATATATTTGAATTTCTTAAAAAAACGAGTAAAACAATATCAGGAAAAAAAATTAGATGATGCATTATCAAAAATAAAATTTCATTCAGATATGAAAATACAATTAGAACACAAAATAGTAGACACTAATCATGATCAAATCTCTATACAAAAAGAAATTCTTTCTCATAATAAAATGATAAAAATCTGGGAAAAAAATGCAGAAAAGATTAAAAGAGAAATAACAAAAATCGATGATTAAAAAATTAATATAAATTATTTGATATATTAAAAATAATTTTCTATAACAACTAACTTGTATGGTTCAATCATTTGTATTAATACTTCTGAAAAAAATTATGATATAGATGGTGTATTGTTTGTAGTTTATTATATTCCAAACTTTGTAAAAAATTAATTTATCTATTGATAAATTCCTTTATTGGAATCACTAAACATCACAATGTTTTTTGATTAACATTACAATATTTTTTTGATGTAATTATGATGATTACTTATCTGTGAGAGATTAATTTGATACATTTACTCAACTTAGGTGTTAGTACCTGTACGAATTCTTGGATCAAAATAACCGTAAAGCAAATCAGTAATGAATATGCTGATTAGGAAGAATACTGTAAGAATGTATGTTGCACCTATGATTATTGGTAGATCCATTACTGTAATTGCATCAAAATATAATCTTCCCATACCTGGCCAGTCAAACACCGCTTCTGTGATAATTGCGCCGCCTAGAGAACCTGATAAACTAAGTGCTAAAATGGTTACAATTGGTAGTGCTGCATTCTTTAGAGCATGATTGTATATGATCTTTTTTTGATCAACTCCTATTGTTTTTTTGCAATTATGAAATCTTCTTGCATTACTCCTACCATGAAATTTCTAACCAAATATGCCCATGACCCAAAACCTATCATTACGATTGTGATTAATGGTAATGCCATATGATATAGTAATGCACCAAAGTATCCAGGATCTGATGATGGGATGTCCGGAGTTGCTCTTGCAGGAAATATTTGATATGTAAATGCAAATAGAAATATCATTAGCATTCCTATCCACCACACAGGAAAACTAGAACTAATTATCGCAAAACTTGATGTAATCCTATCTATAACTGAATCAATTTTACTGCCTGATAGTGCCCCCAAAAATATCCCTATGATTGAAATGATTATAGTTGCTGTAGTAAAAAGAAGAATTGTTCTTGGGAGTTTTTCAAATATGATATCTTTTACATCTGATGACCCTGAATCACTAGTTAGAAATGTTGCATTCCAAAAATCAAGCAGGACTATCTTATACATTGCTAATCCTATTCTTTGAGGAGAATACCACGGTTCGTCTAAATTTAAAATTTCAATTCTTTGATCTATTTGATTTTGAACATATATTTCAAAATCTTCAACTGATGAAAAGCTTTCCGCAATTCCTGGATTTTCCGCAATTCCTGCTCTTACTTGAAAAACAATACCTTGCTTTAGAATCGTATCCATATTGGATCCAACAAGTGCAATTGTGATTAATAATGTAATCATCAAAACCATAAACATTGTCGCAGTTCTTGTGATGATGTATCTCTTTAAACCCAATATCATGAAATAAAAAAATTAGTTTATAATTATTACAACTTGACTATCTGTATGTTAACGACAATTTGGGAATAAAATAAATTTTAGGCATTATTTCGCACAAAAACGTACTATTTTTCTTCATTATGCCTAGTCAAATTATTTGAGTATTTTATGAAAATATGAATTATTTTACATCTTTTAAAATATTTTTATTTAGTTTATTCTAGTAATCATATGACAAAAAAGAAAGTACTCGATCCTGATGAACTTGTTTTAAGCAAATCTGAAATTTTAGAGTTTTGCGATCGAGTATTATTGAAATGGAACAAAAATCCCACAAAAAATGTAAATAATATTCTTGCAATGAATGCTGTTAAGACTAGTATTGTTTGGACTGACGATGAATCTCTTAGGGCTATATGGTCTGAGATATTGAATTGGACATTTGAACTTCTATATGAAAATGCAATATCTCAAGGTGGTGACGAATGGGGAAACATAATGAAAAAGTTAAAGAATAAAAAATGATAATTTTTTCTGTTATATTATGAGTGCTAATACTATCAAAAAAGCAAAGAAATTAGTTGAAAGTGGAGGCGTAGTTAAAATCGATGATGATTTATTTCAAATCAAGTCTTCATCTGATCCTAACAAGTCCTATTTTATTACATCTGATACATGTGAATGTCCTGGATTCAAAAATTTCTATAAATTTCATCATGGAAAAGGTCTTAAGGCAAACTGTTCTCATTTGGAGGCAATACGAATCTTCAAACAAGAAAATAAATCGTAAATTATTTTAGATCTTTTACATCTGTTCTTCCAACATGTGCTTTATTTCCAACAATTATGATTGGACGTAAAATTAATCCTGGATATTTTATCATTAATTTGATTATCTCGGCATCTGTTTTTTTGTTATTTTCTAAATTCAATTCTTTGTACATCTTATCTCTTTTTCTTAGGAGTTCTTTTGGTCTATTTCCTGTCATTTTTATTATTTTTTTTAATTCTATTTCTGAAAATGGGTCTTTGAAAAAATCTCTTTTTTCAATATCTGCATTTACTCGTTCAATATCTGTTATTGTTCTTTTACATGTTATGCATGATGGTTTGTGATATACCTTCAATTTACATTTTTTATTTTATTTGAATTATAAATTGTTTAGAAAAATACTTTTACTATCACGCACAGAAGATGGATTTAGTAAAATCTGCAGATTTTCTTTCAAAACTACCCTCTACATGCTTGCCCTTTTCTTTTTTAAGTACCAATAATAATAATTCATAATTTATAGGATCTTTCCCAATTGTAAAATAGACATAGTAATGGAATATTTATTTTCATTATCCCTTCTTATGTATTTTTGAATATGTAATCCAAGTAAGAATTGTCTTTTATTTTTTTGAATTCTCTTTTTCTTTAACTATTTCTTTAGAATCCTCATCTAATTTTACTTGATTGAATTGTTCAAGAGTCTCTTTTGGAATTGAAATCATGTTAAGATATGCTTGTCTTGCTTCTTCATATGTTCCACCATTTGCAAGAATTCCGTCTCTTGTTTTTTGAGCCTCCTTGAACATGTTATTTGTAAAATTAAGTTGGCTTATGACTAGATCTTTGATTTCTGGATTAAGATTGGCAATGTATCTCTCGTACTTATACCCCTCATACATCCCAGAACCTGGATTGTATTCTTTGATGTCTTGATGTCTGAGTTTTTCAGCATTTGTTCTTTTTTGTTAGACTTTCTTTTGTTCTGCTATGGATTTATTTGCTTCTTTATGCTCTAGTACTAATTTATCTAGTAAACCATGATAATATTTGAATAATGTTTGTCCAATTGGATTTTTCTTAAAATCACTTTCATTTGCACCTAAATACTTTCTTGCTTCTTCAGTAGATAATTTTTGTTGCAACCCTGAAACTGGGGATATCTCGCCTTTTACTTGGAATTGACTACTTGATAACCCTGTCATACCATCTCCTGATGCAACAATGTTTACAATGTATGTCCCTGGAATTCTTTGAAAATCTTTGAATTCTCCAATAAAAACTCCCTCAGAATCAGTAAATGTTTTTGCAGTATCTGAACCTGTTCTTATGAGAATCTCTATTCCTTCAACTGGATTATATGCGTGGTTTACTACTTTGCCTGTAACAATTACTGTTTCTCCAGGATAAATTTCTCCTTTTTGTATATTTACATCAATAATCAACTCCCATAATTCTGCATTTGTTGTTGAAATAAATGAAAATAACATCAAAAATGAAAACAATCCTATAATCATGGATTTATTTTTGAACACATGTGGTGCTTTTGAAATTTATTGTTAAGATAAAGTATGAATAAAATTTCGCTATCTTTCAATTTTATTTGAGTAATTTGACTCCTAATGTTTGAGACTTTGTCAAATCTATGATCTCAATTAACTCTTAAACCTCTGAATTTATCATATCTTGAATAATGAATTTGGAAAAATTTCGCGACGATGTTTACTATATGGTTGAGAAACTCTCAAAAAACCTCAAAGAAAACGATGTACCTAAACTGAATCATGTTCGTAATCAATTAATTGAAATGTATCATAAGAATCTGGTAAAAATAAATCACTCTATTCTAGAACTAATCTGTGCAAATAACCTCATTTCTAGAGGTTATGCAGTTGAAGTTGAAAAAGATGTTTCAAATATTTTGGTATGTGATATCTATGCAAAAAAAGGTGGAGGCGATACCATTATTGAAATTGAAACTGGTTTTACTCCTCCAGAGCATGCAATGGACACTGTTGATTACTATGCTGCAAGAATTATGAGTAAAATTGCTCGATATAGTCAACATTGCTCAAAATTTTCTTTGGCCACTCCTGTTGTTGGAATCTTACCTATCCCCAAAATTTTCTTGTTGCCTCCTAGTGCACGAAATAAAAATGATGTTATGAAAATTAAAGATCTATGTGATCGATATTACAAAAACCCTCCAATTCAATTTGACGATATTTTAAATGCTCATCTTCATTCAATTTACCTGATAAATATTGATAAAGGATTTGCAAAAGAACTTGATCCTCAGGGATATGTTGACTTAACTCAAAATCTTCTTGGAAGAAGTGAAGTGGAATATTGATCTTCCTTTTACCTGAGAAAAAATTCAAATCCTTCTATTGTTTATCTCTAGTAAGATGATTTGTGCCGCATGCGAGACAAGAAAGCATTTTGAATGTATTGACTGTATGAATAATCATAAAACTCATTTATGTAGCTGTGATTGTCATGATGAAACTACAGAACCACATCCAGTTGGAAATTCACACTAATTTTAATTCTTGAATTCCCTCTCGATTTCTTGAGCCATTAATTCTAGTTGACTTGTATTTCCTAATTTTCTATAAGTCAATTTTTCGATAGTTTTGATTATGCTTATTGCTGCTCTGTATTGTGGTATTTTTGGCTCATTTAGTTCTCCGTACATACCTATCCCATGAATCCCATGTTTTTTTGCAAATCCTAGAATTAATCCATTGAATCCTGTAATCATTGATTTTTGAGGTGTTATTTCTACACTTAATTCTTCCATTTGTTTTGTCAATTCTATAGATGTTGTAGTGATGTATGTTTTTGGATTGTTTTCTAAAACTCTATTTGTGTGAAAACCCCCTAATGTATAGATAAATTTTGCAGAGTATTTCTTTGCAATATCTATTACGTCTTGACATAATGCATTTAATTCACTGTTACTTTCAGGTTGTCCTTTTCCACCGCCAAACACTATCAAATCATCTGTGTATTTGTATTCCCATCTTTCATTTGGAAAATCAATGTATCCTCCTTGATCAACAACATATGTCGGATATGGTGTCTTAGCAATTCTGAAAGTTTTTGTTCTTAAAGAATTATTGATAAAATTTACTACAATACTTCCAACATTTCCCATATCTTGCATTGCTGCAATGATGATTGGCTTTACTACATTTGGCTCTTCATTTTGTATGAATTCCATATTTTTTCTGAACTGTAATGAACTTTAAATCTATACTGTAATTGAAAAAGACAATTTTTTTATGAATAGTTTTCTCCATCTAAATTTTTTATTTTTAAAATTATATTTTACCGTTTGTTAATTTTGATGTTTCTATTTTTTTTGAATTCAATTATTTATATTTATTATATTGATGCAATTCTTTTTTGTTAAATCCCATGTTCTTTATTGTCTAATGTTTTAATATTTTGTGTTTGTTTTGTTCCTGATTCTGATGAAATTAGATTTAATAATGTATTTACAGTTTACTCCGTTCATAAATCTGTACATGTATTTGATTGCTAGAATTTTAAAATATGTTTTATTTTTGGTAGCCGCACATGTTACCAAATTTTTGTTTGATTGGAATGATTACTATTTAATCAAAAATTTTGAATATTGAGACAAGATCTTTTATGATTTTTTCCATAACATAGAACCTGTATCCTATTTTAACTCTTGTAGATTTATGATTTATTTTTCTCTGATCGGCTAAAATATCAAGATTCATAAGGAAAAAAAAGAGCGTATCGACAAATTATGGAAACATCTATGGATACTATTGGCACATTGGAATATGTTCTAGATAAATACTCTAAAATCTGGAGCTGGAAAATTACTGGAGATCGTGCAGTAAGCATGATTTCTAGACTAGTCCCTGAAGCTTGGTACGGAGAGAATGTGAATGAAGTAATTATCCCAGATAGTACTGAAAGTGTAAAACAGATCAAACTTATTATGGATAGATATCCACTTGAAATTTTGTCGAAGTCTATTTGGCAAAGAAAAATTGTAAAGACTTTTGCGCCAAAGCCTACTTTGCCACCAATCAAACTAAAATTAAAACGTGCAAAAACTGGTGAACAATTCAGAGGAAAACTTTTGAATTTTCAAAAAGAAGGACTGGACTTTTTGCTTAAATCTTCCGGCAATGCATTATTAGCTGATGAGATGGGTCTTGGAAAAACTGTACAAACATTGTCTTATGTTTCAACTGAAAAACAAACATTTCCAGTTCTTGTTGTTGCACCATTGGTTACACTAAAAAACTGGGAACGAGAGATTGAAAAATTCCTAAAGAGAAAGAGTAGAAATGGAAGAATTCTTGAATCTGAATCCCCAAGCGTCACTATTATTAGAACTGGAAAATCTCAAGAACTTCCAAAGACTGACATATACATAATTAATTATGAATTACTTTTCAAGAGAAGTAATGATCTTACTAAACTTGGAATCAAAACTATAGTTTGTGACGAAGTACACAATCTAAGATCTAAAACTACTCAAAAATACAAAGCAGTAAAAAAATTAGCAGGACTTTCATCTGTCCTATACAGAATTGGACTTTCTGGTACTCCGATTTATAATCGAGGCTCAGAAATCTGGCCTATAATTGATATCATAAAACCTGGACTTCTTGGAAGTTTTAAGGAATTTTGTGAATATTTTTGCTATGTAAATGAAAAAGGCAAAGCCATTGTTTTGGAAAATAAACGCGCTTCTCTTAGAAACGAATTACAAAAACATGTAATGCTTCGAAGAAAAAAATCTGATGTATTAAAAGAACTCAAAGATAAGGTTCGTTATAAAGAAATTATTGCAGCTGATACTGATTACTATCTTGAAGAATTAGATAAAATTTGGAAGAAACTTGAAGCAGAGCAAAAAGATGCTGAATCTGAGTTCTCAAAATCTGCTTCATATCATAGAGCAATCCAAAGTGAAAGACAAATTGCAGGTATTGCAAAGCTCCCTCATGTGATTAATTTTGTTAAAAATATTATGGATATTGAGGAAAGTGTTGTGGTGTTTTGTCATCATAAGGTGATTCATAAATTACTCCATGAGAGTCTTCAGGAATTTTTCCCTGTTTCTATAATTGGTGGTCAGTCTGATTCTGTTAGACAAGATCAAATCGATAAATTTCAAAAAGGTGATTCAAAACTAATGATTGCAGGTATTCGTGCAGGCAATGTTGGAATTAATTTGACTAAAGCGAAATATGTTATATTTGCTGAACTTGATTGGAGTCCTGCAATACATAGACAAGCAGAAGATAGATTACATAGAATTGGTCAGCAAAACACTGTGTTTGCATACTATTTGATTGGAAATGGAACTCTAGATGATCATGTTGCAAATATTTTAGTAGATAAGAGTTATGAGATTGATGAGATAATGGATGAATCAGTTGACAACTATGAAAACAAGGACAAGGCAGAACTTATTTTAGCTCAAATACAAGATAAAATTCGCTCAAAATAACTAAATTTCTAATTTATTTTTTAACTTGGATAATTTTGTAATGATGTTATCTTTTTTTGATTGTTCTATCTGCATATCTTGAATTTCATTTATAATCTCCTCAATAATGCTTAAAGTTTCTATTTTTGGCTTGAATTCTCCAAAATCTGTTTTGTCAAAGCCTTTTACCTCTGTTTTGTCAATCTCATCTATTCCATCTGGTAATATTTCATAAACTCTAGCTATCTTGTTATCTTGTCTTTGTGGAGACATTAAAATAAATTGTTTTTTTCTTAATCTTTCTAAGTCTTCTATGATTGTGGTTTTTGACATTCTTAGTATGTCTGCTATCTGTTCAATCTTACATGATTTTATTTGAAGGATGCGTAATATTTTTGCCCATGTTGGAATGTCCTTACTCCAAAGAATCTCCTTAGCTAGTTCTGTGATAGAAAATGAACCATCATTATTTAATGATATCATATTTCTATCTTTTAATGATGCTAAGGAGTCAAGAATTTTCCCCACTCCTAATCTCTTTAATTCTGAATTTTCTAAATCATTTTCATTAAATGTTCCATTTTTTCCCATTGCTAAATGTAAAATTTCTAAATCTATAGTTCCTAGTTTTCTCATGTTGTTGTCCTATCTAAAAAATCCATTATTGTTTCCATTTTAAAATCCCACAGTGTATATTTCCTAAAGACTTATCTAGTTTCTGCAGATTTGGAAAGTTTCTATCATTCCATTCCTTGTATTTCTTAACATATCCTATATTGAAATATAGATGATGAATTTGATTTGCCAAAAACCATATTTCTCTATATGCAAAAATTATCTTTCCAATGAGTAACTCTTTTTTGTTGAGAAATTTCTGAATTGTATTTGTCATTTTTTCTTCGTAATCTTTATTGTCAGAAATAATCCTCTTAAATTCCTCTTCATTTAATTTATGAAATCTTTCAAATACTTGATTACTAATATGTCTCATCCCTCTTATCTTTTCTTCATATGCTTTCAAAAAACTTCTAGCCCATTTTTTTGCTTCTACATCTTTGGAAAAATCTATCTTTTGAGTATTTGTCAGTTCCTTTATTACGTCTTTATTTACCTCTAAATGCCATTTAATGAATTCCTCTAATTCATCAACTTGTTTAATTTTACTGCATATCCATGAAAATAATGATTTTGTTTCTTCATCATTTGAAAAAATTAAACTTATGGCTGGATGAATCATAAATACCAAAAAATGCTTTTCAATAAAAACTTGATTTGTTCTTTTCTTCAAAAATATATGTGGATACAAATTATTTTAATTATGGTTAGGTATGAACTTCCAAGGCTTCCTTATGAATATGATCAACTAGAACCATTCATTGATACTGAAACAATGAAAATACATCATCAAAAACATCATCAGGCATATGTTGATGGATTAAACAAATCTCTTGAACAAATTGGTGGCACATCTCACCCTCAATACATTTCATCAATACTATCTGATTTAAAATCCATTCCTGAATCCGGACGAAATGCAATAAATTTTTTTGGTGGTGGTTTTGAGAATCATAGATTATTTTGGGAGACTATGATCCCAAGTAATGATGGCACTCCTGGAGGAAAACTGGAAAACGCCATTGTTGTTTACTTTGATAATTTTAAAAACTTTAAAAAAATTTTTACAGAAACAGCAACTGCTATTCAAGGAAGTGGCTGGTGTTGGTTAGTTTTTAATCAAACTTATAACAAAATTGAAATTATTCCTACTTTTAATCAAGATAGTCCTTGGACTATTCAAAAAATACCTCTATTGGGATTAGATGTTTGGGAACATGCATACTATCTGAAATACCAAAATAAAAGATCTGATTATGTTGAGGCCTGGTGGAACGTAATCAATTGGGATTATGTTGAAAATCGATTTTCAGAACTTTCTAGATAAAATGTCTGATTTGGATAAATTCTTTTAAAGTGAAATGGGATTTTTCTTTATATGAACAAGAGTCTAAGATATATTGCAATTCTTGCAATTCTTCCCTTGTTTACAGCAGGATTGACAACTGATTATTTTAGAGATGTTGAAGCCCTAAAAGGTGAAGGTGTTGGGTCATCAAAGTATGGTTCGGCAACAAACGTTTGTGGATTACAATTATGTTCTGAGATTCTAGGTGGTAAAGCCGCATGGATAGGACAAGAATCAGAAGATCCTGTAGCATTAGTTGTTGAAGATACAGATGAGATGAAAGATCCTCATGAAGACAAACTAACTGATGCAGACTTGGGATCTGTACTTAGATTATCACGAGCAAACGTTCCAGCAACAATTCCAATGCATCAAGGATACTATAACGGTGGAGATGTTCACTTTATCATCACTGATTCTAGTGATCCAACACATGCAGATGTTATTACAGAAAATCAAGGTTGGCAAGTAGAACTTGCTCCCTTATTGAAGAATGCTCCTGATGCAGCACTATCAAAAATATATGTGTTCACTAACGGCGTTGAAGGTGACGGTATACACGGATGGCAAAGTGAAGTATTTACAAGTACACCTGCACAAGCAGATGTGTATAGTGCATTGACTTCACATGTCCATGTTATGTGAAATGATGGTGCATCATCAAGAATACTTGATTCTGAAGCAATGATTATGGAAGCAGCTGATAACGGAGAAATTACATTAACTAAACTTGATGTAGTTTTAAACATGCCCCAAATCGTTTGGCCTGAAGGTCAGATGACAGTTAAAGAAGAAAAAACTTTGACTGATGAAACTCCATATGGTAGTGGACAAGTTCTTGATATCGATACAGAAGAGAATACTGTAACTTTCATTGCTCATCGTGGATGAGGTCCTGATGGTAGAACTATCTATTACATTGTAACAGATGCTACTCCTAGCGGACCTGCTGAAATGATGGGTGTTGTGAGTGCGCCTACATCTGCAAGCTTAATTACAAATTCAGCTGCAGTAGACTTGTATCAGTTCAAAAATGGTTTGACTGGTTCTGGCCCATTAGGATTCCAGCCGGGAATAGCTGCTGGTGCTCCTGGTGATGTAAATTATTCCCCTATGTAGAGAATTTTCATGATAGGATGGGATGATCCTAACAATGCACAGCTACTAGAAACCATTGATGACATAAACGCATACAATCAGGCTGGTCTGATCAATATTGATATTGCACGTCCAATGGATAGTGATCATATTGTCAACTGCCCATTCATTGATCCATTCCAAT
>Ga0224513_10000694_pt1 | contig 13231 bp, 16 predicted proteins | sample SF_May12_sed_USG_5_FD_169109 | JGI IMG/M metagenome (GOLD analysis project Ga0224513, IMG submission 169109) | Sediment microbial communities from San Francisco Bay, California, United States - SF_May12_sed_USGS_21 | ecosystem: Environmental > Aquatic > Marine > Sediment | place: USA... | reverse complement strand
TTTAGATTCAGATTCGCCGGTACTTGTCTACATAATCAAACATTGTTTTGGATGCAATTATACGTGAAAAATAATTTATTTCAAGCGTAAAATTTGTTTCTAATTCCCACAATAACAACTACAGGAGCTACAAAATACATTCCAAGATTCAGGAGAATTAGACCAATTCCATAACCTAATATTTCAGATTTAGAATCAAAGTCAATATAGTTTAGAAGAGATAAACTTGTGATTAAAGGAGTAATTGCAATATGGACAAATTCCTTGAATACAGGATTTTCACGTTCTAAGTCTGCAACGGATGGACTAAATGAATAATAAAATTCATTGAATACGTTCACAAATGAAGTTCCTAATTCTGTTTGGAGAAGTTTATTGTCTCTTATCTCTCTGAGTTTTTGAACTTGTGGTGCTAACTCAGAACCAAAAGAGGCAGTTGCAATAAGACACCCACCTCCATCGGGGGTAATTTCATCTATTTCTTGCATAGATTCGGATTCTTTTTTGACTACAGCCTTTCCTGTCTCCGTGCCATTATTAACAACTTTTTCTATTTTAGAATCAATGTCAATTACTTCATTTGCATCTGCTTCTTTATCCAGCATTTCTTCTGGAGATTTTTCAGGCATTTGATTTTTGGATTCTGCATCATCAGAATATTCCTTAACAGTGATTGGGATAGTTTTGATGATTTCAAATTTATCAGATATTTCAATTCCCCATCCAAACTTTATTTCATAAGTTTCTGAAGGAAGGTCAAGAGAATTGCAGATATACCCGTACCTTTCAATTGTTTCACCGTTAAATTTAAGATCACAAACAGAATTCATCCATCCTGATTCAACAATAGGTTTTGGGTTTTTTTCGCCAAACAACACAAAGGATATTATTTTTGGACTAGTTTTCCCTTTTCTTAGTTCGTCAAAAGAATAAACGACAATACAATTTTCACCAAGACAATTTAACGGTACATTTTCACCAATTTTTTGAAGAAATGGCAGATATACGTATAATTCTAATCTGGGATCAGTATTTGGAGGAATTTGAGGCATTTTTTGAATTGTAATTTCTACTTGTTCACCAGGAAAGAATTCGGTTTTATTAATAACAATTTCCGGGCTGGGTACTCCAAACAATGACGATGTTTCGGTTTGAGCCGTAGCCATCTGAACAGCAGAAACTGATCCAAGAAATAAGCAAATAGTTAGAATGACTGGGGGGGAGAAATAATATTTTTTCAAGTGAGATTGGACAGACAAACAATACACTTTCAGATACCAATTTGATGTAGAACCTGGTATATGAGAATTTGGTACACAAATTTAGAATAAGAACTAATTCTAACAAAAAATTATTTTTTATATAAAAATATTTTACAGATCCCATCATTCAAATTTTTAAAAATGCATATGCGGGGTTGAAGTAAAAATTAAAAATTCAAAATAAACTTCTCTAATATCAATTTGAACTTAAGACCAAAAAAGATTAGTTTTTTGATGACATATCCAACATGTCTTGGCATGTCATAAATTTAGCATTTAGATTATGTGAATAATTTCTACGTATCACTTTAACACAAAAATTCTAAATTTATCATATACTATATGATGGTTTCAAATGTTATGTGTACTATCTTACATTCAAAGACAAATCAATATTAAACATCTACAAGAACATGTCAAGACACTCCATCAGTAAGATAAAAAGAATTTCAAAATAACTATTTCTCTTTTATTTCCCATATTTCTAGACAAGGATTTTTTTTTTGTTTTTAGAGTTAGAGAGTCGTTGTGAACTGAAGGATTATTTAATTTTTTTAGCAGAAACATCAAATATTAGTCACAAAATCATCTTAGAATTATTCTCCAGACTAAATTTTTTAGGGGTTATTATAGAATTATTCTGATGTTGATAAAAAATTATAAAATATTCATCACATCTTGATTTTGGAATGATATACAAAGAAATTAAACCATTTTTTTTAAACACGATTTTTGATTATGCTCTAAAGCCTTGTCTCTAAAAAGTCAATCAATGACCTTAGATTTGGATCCATTGCTAACTCATCTGTAGTGATTGCAAATTTTTTTCCATCTTCAACAAGGATTTTATATTGAAAACAGTCATTTCTTCCACTATTTAGAGACGGATTTTCTGTTTTTTTATTCTCAACGTCTCTCAAAAATTCTTGCAGATGTTTTTGTTCATCTGAGGATAATTGTTCAGAGTTAACAACACATGAATTTGTAATTCCAGCAAAACCCCCGCTTCGTTCAAACTTAATTTTCAAGATACCGTATCCAATTTTTCGTGCTAGATTTTGACACCGACGTCACTCCAAGCTCTTTTGATTGCAATTTGTTCGGTGCTACTAATACCAAAAAGTTCACCTGAGACATCAAAGGTTTTTTTTGCGGCATCTTTAAAGTCAGAAGTAGGTCTTAGTTTATCCCTTAACGTAATATACCACACTTTTCCAATCTTTTCCCAAGCACATCCACCAATGTCCATTGCAGCAAGATAAAACGCATGATTTGCAATGCCAGAATAAATATGAACTCCGCCATTATCCTCGGATATTTTTTTATAATCTTTCATGTGTGAGGGTTGTGGATCTTTTCCTACTCGTGGATCATCATATGCTGTTCCAGGTGCTTTCATTGAACGTATAGCATCGCCATTTATTTTTGAAGTGAACATTCCCTTACCAATCAACCAGTCAGCTTTGTCAACTTTTTGTTTTTTATGATACTGTTTTACCAATGAACCAAAAACATCAGACATGTGTTCATTAAGAGCACCTGATAGATCTTGATAAACTAGTGATGCTTCAAAATCAGTGACACCATGAGTCAGCTCATGGGCAACGATATCTATTGCACGGGTAAATCTTCTAAATATTCTGCCATCTCCATCACCATATACCATTTGACTTCCATTCCAGAAAGCATTACTGTACTTGTAACCATAGCGAACAGTAGAATCCAATCTCATTCCTTGGTCATCAATAGAGTTTCTGCCAAAAATTTCTTTGTAAAAATCATATGTTGTACCAGAGTATTGATATGCTTCTCTTGCAAAAACGCTAGGCGCTTTACGTTGACCTTCACTCATGATTAATTCACCAGGTAAGAATCTTCGATGTTTTGCATCATAGATAATTCGTTCTTTTTTTCCAGAAACAGCTAAAAGTGAAGACATATGCTTTAGCGCTTCTCGTCTGCCTCTAGTTTGCTCAGAAATAGAAATTGTGTTTAGTGCAGCAGCCTGATCTTTTTTTGTTCCTTTTTTAGCAATATGCTCTAAAATGTATGGTGGAATGGCAAAGCAGTGAGTATGCATGATGTACTAGTTATCAAATAACTAGATCATACTTAACAATGATCAATTAGTTATACGAATGTTTTAGATTGAATTTACAGTCATAAACATATTAAAAGCACAATTTTTTTCAAAGTCTGTTTAATTTTCATACCACTGTTGAAGATGATAAACCAATTAAAAACAGATTATTCATCCCATGTATTTCAATATGACTAAGTAATGTACAGTAATTGTTTAAGTTTTCTTTTCAGTTATTTTATCATGCAAAAATCACATGTGTTGATTAGTTGTCAGATAGGTACAGAAACATTTGTTAGTTCACAAATTAAAAAAATGAAAGGCATAAAGAGAATAGAAAGAATAACAGGAGATTATGATCTTATAGTAGAACTGGAATCAAATAGTGAAGAACAACTCAAAAAAATTGTAGGTAACAGAATAAAAAATATTGATCGGATTCGTTCTATTTTGATGCTAGTTCATGCAGAACCCAACAACATACTTGAGACGCAATAAAATATTTGGTATAATTATTGAGGTGTTGTGTCTAGTTTGCCAAACATATTCAAGCACAGAAAAGTGATGAAACACTAAATTTTTTCAGACCATCAACAGTACATCATCATACTTTCTTTGATGCAAATGAAACATAGTTGATCGCCTTGTCTATTTCATCAGTATCCTTTACCAACAATTTTGCCTGTTGATATTTGTACAATGCATCTACAAATCTTTCTTCTTGTCTGTCTATATTTCCAAGACCAAACCATGTATCATAGGATTTTCTAATGTCATGAGCCATTGTATAATGCATCTTTGCATCATCAAGTCCGCTCTGTTCATCTAAAGCCTGTCGATAAAGCGCATTTGCCTTTATTGTCAGGGCGTTTGCATAGCTAATCTCAGAAATATTTGAATTATTTTTTTCATAATTGTCAATTACCAGTGAAGACAGACGGATTGATTCATTATAATTGCCTAAAACGTGATAGTCTTCTGCAAGGGATAGCTTGCCCCAAACAGTGTTGTACAAATGAGGAGTACTATGTATGACAACTGCACATTGGGTTCCAGAAAGATCACTTCTGTCCTCATCTCTTAGGATATTGCCCATAGTGGAGAGAGTCTGAACTTCATTGGCATCAAAATATTTTAGCACTATGGTTGCATGTTTTTTGGCAGAAACATAGTCATGACTTTCATAATAGTCATCCATCAATTTTTTGTGGTCTTGTTTTAGATTAGATAAATAAGTCGGACTGACATGTGGTAAATCCAACAAATACGGATGATTCTTGGTGATGTCATTGCTCAACATGTAGTGTTGTGAAATGCAGTCAGTCGCATCCGCGCCAAGCAAGTTGACTGGTTCCTTTACATATATTGTGGTTGTAACGGTTTCCTTGTTTCCAAGCGAGTTTTCTGCAATGCAATCAAAAGTATAATCTAATTCATGAATAATTGATTCATTATCGCAGTCATAATGTAAAATCTCGCTTTTGTTATCTGTAGAATAAACATCATTTACTGTCAATAATGCTCCATGCAACTCAGCTGGCAGTTGTGTAGGATACAAAGAGTATTCAATGAAAGGATCAGAATAATATGCATCACCAATAAAAATTCCTCCGCCTGCTGCAACACTAAGTGACAACATTATGGCAGTAAGAAGTTTCTTAGAGATTGTAGTTGATGTGATGGCTGTTGTAGAGTCGGATAACATAGAGGGCATTATTGACATTGTATAGGAATTAGCATAAGCTGCCTGTATGTTTGCAAATCCATTTTCAAATAGAATTAAAAGTGAAATTGCACCAAGAGGGGCAACATTCCACCATTTATTTTTTTTGATAATCGAGGGTTCATTGAAGTGCATCGTAATACGAGTCCAGTTCTCATGATCAGGATTTTGTTCAAATATCCATTCAAATCGTAGCTTATCTTTTTGATTATCAACAGAACTCATTGTTCCACTTAGACGTGAGTTAAAAGTAGACTGTTCAATTGTGGCAACATATTTTATTCCATTCATTCGGATAAAATTCCAATCTACTGAATTATCTTTATCAACAACATAGAATTCTGGAAACCATTCTGTACTATGTTTTAGAATTCGTTCCCAGACTATTGAAATTGCTACGTGTATATCGATTGTTTTAGATTTAACAAATAAAGAAGACATGTCTATGAATTTTATTTCATCTCGCTGTCTATTTTTGTCGTGGATGGTTCTTGCATTGAACGGATGGTATAATCGAGTCTATCAAGGAAACTTTCAGGAGGCATTCTAAATTGAGGAGTAATTTTAAGATTAGGTATCTCATATTCAAAAATTTCCATTATTCTTTTTTGTAAGGGATTTTTATTATCCACTAGTTGATTTCTTAGAGTTTTAATTGGATTTCCAGTGTGTTTATGAACGATTGCTACTAAATCCCATTTATCAAGATGTTGAATTGGGAGATTGATTTGAACCAATTGATAGAGGCACATGTACGTTTTTAGCTGCTGACGCGTAGGTTTGTTTTTAATTATGAATTCAAGAAACTTGGGATCAACTGCATCAGAATCTGGAATGTACATGTCACAGCGTTCTAAAACAAGTTTGTCCGGAATTTTTAGAGTGATTCCAAACTTCTTTTTTGCCAGGTTTTTTCTTTTCTTGATTTCTTTATGGATATCAAAAACTTTCAAGTCATAAGGCACCCCAAAATAGAATTTTTCCTCATTCTTTAGATAGATACAATACAATCCAATCAGACCCATGGTTCCAAGCATAGTAGAGACGGATGTATAATCTGAAGTTTTGACTGTTACAAAATTGTCATCATTGTATGCATCGTATCCATAATCATAGAGATTGGAATTAATGTTTTTAACAGCATTTTTTGCATCCAGGATCGTTTTACAGGCAAAAGCAACAGTTTTCCCATCTCTGGATTTTTTGATTGGCATTGCATCTGTTATTTGCGTGGTAACTTCATGTAAACAGGGGAAATGTTTTCCAGATAATAATCCATTATGGCTTAATCGAACTATATCTGGCAATTCAGGAAGTGTATTAATTATTTTATTTATGAGATTGCCAGGTAATTTTGCAGTTAGATTATTCTGAATATGTTTCCAAATTAGATCATCCATTTTAGTCATCATGTTTCTTTGTCAAAGGTTTCTTTTCTTGTTTCTTTCATGACTTTTGTAGCGGTTCACATGTTATAGGGCTTCTGATAACATTGTTAACAATGTCAACAATACACCTTAATGTCTCTGTTAACAAATAACATTAACGAATAGTAAGACATTCAATTGTTGCAAGAGAAATGGTTGTAATAATTCTAGGGAATATGAGATAGTGTAGCAACAGAATCAATAAAAAAGGAAACTATTTTAAAATTCCTCATTAAAAAATATGAATGGCCCAATGCAATGAAAGTGGTTCTAACTGCTTAGTGCTTAAATTTTCTGTTTTTTTGAAAAATATTGTGAGGGGTTTGTGTATAGAATGACTTTTACAATTCAAGCAAAATTTTTTTTATTTTAAAACATATCTTATTTCTAAGTTTTAGAGATAGGGTATTATTTCCCAACAATTCTAAATAAAAATTAAATGTTAGAACAAATGAATTTGGAAATAAAAAAGATGAAAAAACCTAAAGAAATTTTTGATATTAATAAAATATGGAAAAATGTTTGCGAGATTACATCTAATTCAAAATATATTTTAGCATCAATAACATTATTTGATTTTCCAAATTCTAGTAAACTGAAAAAATCATTAGGGCAAAAACGATCATTACGTATTATTTTATTTCATAATCAAGTATGTAGATATTTTATTCATGAGTTTAATGGTTATGTTGTTAAAGAATTAGGAGATGGCTTATTAGCAGTATTTGATGATCCGGTTAAAGCTTGTATGTGTTCAGTTGAAGTAAGAAAGAGGCTTAATGTTCAGAAATTGGCAACAAAAATAGCCATAACTAGTGGACATGTTCAAAAAATTAGGATCAATGGCAATGTGGATTTTTTAGGTCCAGCTGTAGACAAATGCGCCAGAATAGAACAACATCTAGAACCAAATCAAATTCTTATTGATGATAATTCTTATAACAGAAATAAAATATTTTTAGGAAATACCAGTGGGATAAAGATATCATTACATTCAACATTGGATTTGAAAGATTTTGGACCTACCAGAGTATTTCTTGTTCATTAAGTTTTCCAGACAGTTATAAAGGATAATCAACTTTTAAAAAAATATGACAGTAAAAAATATCACAGTTTTAGGTTCCGGAGTAATGGGTCATGGTATTGCTCAGGTTTCAGCAACTGCGGGATATAACGTAATTTTACGAGACATCAAACAAGAGTTTTTGGATAAAGCAATGGAGAAAATAAAATGGAGTTTAGATAAACTAGTTTCCAAAGAAAAAATATCTAAAGAAGAAGGAGATTCGATATTTGCAAGAATTACACCGATTGTAGATTTAAGTGAGGCAGTAAAGAATGCAGAGCTTGTAATCGAAGTAGTTCCCGAAATCATGGATTTAAAGAAAAAGGTGTATGCGGAACTAGATAAAGTAGCAGCACCCGAAATAATCTTTGCATCAAATACTAGCACATTGCCAATTACTGAAATAGCAAACACAACATCACGTCCTGAAAAATTTATTGGGATTCACTTTTTCAACCCACCACAATTAATGAAATTAGTAGAAATTATTCCAGGTGAAAAAACATCACAAGAAGTAACAGACCTGACTCAGGAATATGTAAAATCAGTTAACAAGCAAGCAGTATTATGCAGAAAAGATGTTCCAGGATTCATCATTAACAGATTATTCATACCAATGGTTCATGAAGCATGCTATGTAAAGGACAGAACTGGTGCAACACTTGAAGAGATCGATTCTGCTGTCAAATTCAAATTAGGATTTCCAATGGGAATATTTGAGTTGGCAGATTTTACGGGCATGGATGTAATTCACAAAGCTACCGTAGAGATGCATTTACGTGACAAAAAAGTAATCAATCCACACCCACTTGTTGAAAAAATGTTTGATGAAAAAAAACTTGGACAGAAATCTGGAGAAGGATATTACAAGTATTCAGATGACAAATATGAAAGAGTTGCACTCTCAGAGGAATTAGCAGCAAAATGCAATCCAATTCAAATTGTTGCCAACATTCTAAATAATGCAGCATGGCTTGTTACAAATGGTGCAAGCGACATAGAAGAGATTGAAAAAGCAGCTCAGTTAGGATTAGGGTTGAAAAAACCATTATTTGAAACGGCAAAAGAGATAGGAATCAAAAATATTGTCGATGAGTTAAACAGACTTGCTGATAAACATGGTGAATTTTATAGACCCGACCCGTTACTAGCGTCTATGCAGTAGTCAGTATAGTTTGACTAGTTATTTATGCCTAAAAAATAGATTGAATGAATGTCCTAAAAAACAGTCAGTGCGGTACCTGATCTGATTTATTGAAAATTATTTTATTTTTCAATTAAACGATTTATTGAATCCCCAAATGCTGTTTAATTTTACCAACATCCTCGCCTATCATTGCAATCTGACTTCCAAGGGCCCAAAGGGAGTGTCGTGACTGGATATTTTGATTATTCAGGTATTTTATCAATGTAATAGTAAACTCAGAATTCTTGGTCTTTTCAAGATATGCAATGATTTCATCAATCATTTGTGGAGGCAATCCTTTGTCTAATGTTTCAATTAGATTTTTGCATTCTACATCATTTTGAATTACCATACAACAATATTGTCATACTTTCAATTAAAGAAGATTGTTATTTTGATTATGAAAAGTAATAATTCATGAAAATTAATCAGGGTAACAAAATTATGATATAAAATTTAGAAACATTAATTGGTAAAATTTTCAGGATTAATTTTAGCGGATATTTTTCACAAGTGATTTAGATTCAAAAATAATTCCCCTTTTGTGACTAAATTTGTACTAATCTAATGACAGCTATTTTAGATAGATGTTTTCTTGTTTTTATGAGGACATCGGACCAATTAAGAAAACTTCCAAAAGAGTGAGTTTTGACAATGCTTCATGATTCTTCTACCTAAATCTAGCAATATCCTATCTGTTTAGTTACTAGTTTAACAATTTATCTTCAGTTAGTTGTCGGTTAATGTAATTGGCACTCATTAGCAGTAAAGATAACACTTGGTTCGGGGGAAAAGAGTATGAACTTAATTTTTACCTATACAGTGATCAAGTCTAAAATTTTCTTTACAGCTTCTTGAGCAGTATTAACACCAATAATTTTCACATTTTCTCTATGATCTAAATATCCATCAATATATTGTGCTACAGGACCATTTAGATTTCTAATTGCAACCATTGGTTTTTTGTGCATATATGCTGCACAAACCTCGGATAAAGTTCCAGAACCGCCACCTACGATGATTATCCCATCAGCACTTAATGCATTCAAAAAATCACGAGTTAGTCCCATGCCGGTAGGTATAACAATATCGCAAAATTCGTTGGCCAACGCAGCATCATCTTGAGGAATAATCCCAATTGTCAAACCATTTGCATCTTTTGCCCCATGGGAGGCAGCAGTCATTACACCTCCCAAGCCACCAGTTAACAAAACAGAATTAGATTTTGCAATTTCCACTCCAACATCATATGCAATTTTTTCATGCTCTGGAGTACATCCATTGGTATTATGACCAATTACCAATATCTGGCGTTTCTTTACCATATTCTAGATAGAAAAAGAGGTTTGAAATATCTTGTCAAGAGAAATATTGACAAGAATTAATTCTTAGGAATGAATTTCTTACAGCATATTTTGGATTTTAGAAAAAATGTTCAGTTTCATCAGTTTGATTTATTCATGAAAGTGTTAACGAGATTATCGACTATCAGTAAAAAGGAAAAACCCAGTTGATTTCACATGTATGGGTTAACCATTCATTAAAACATCCAAAAATGAGGAATTTTGAGATCATTTTCAAGAGAAAAAGATATTAGTGAAAAATACGAACAAGACACATGGAAAACCGTTCAATGCCAGTTTGTTTTACTGAAAAACAATACAAAATGATCGAAGAATTTGCCAAGAGAAACGGTATGCTTAATGCAAGTCAGGCTCTTGAAAAAATCTTAAATGAATAAACATTTTTTGTTATTTTTATTTTATTTACATTTATAGATTAAGTCATATTACGATGATTAAAGGAATGGGATTATTTAGTAAAAAACCATCATTTTGTGGTGTTTGTAATAAAGAACTAACTCATAAACATAAACCAAAAAGAGAATGGAATATCAAAGGTTCACTTTGTGGAGATTGTCATTTTGACAAATCAAAGGAATATTATGAAGGCAAAGTTAGACAGCCATGTGTTGTATGTGGAATAACACAAAAAATTACAGATTTGTGGGAACCAAGATGGCAATGGGACATGGAAGGATTGTTATGCAAAAAATGTTTTGACAAAAAAGAAGAAGACCACGGTAAAAAGAAAAACTTTTGTTCATTATGCGGAGGAAAAATTGGATTAATCAGATACAATCCAAAAGATAATTGGAAGATTGAAGGTCAGCTTTGCAGAACATGTTGGGATAAGAAGAAAGCAGAGTTTAGATAAAAGTGAGATTATTTAAAAGAATTAAATGTGAAATTTGCGAAAAGAAATTTTCAAAAGAAGAAGAAGTCATGAATCATAAACAAATTGTTCATGGCAAAGATTTACAATATGATTGTAAAGAATGTAACAAATATTTTTCAAACATGGAAGATATGAGAACTCATTTACAAAGAGAACACAGTTACAAAACAGACAGATAACTAAATTGCTTTTACTGTTTTAACTACAGGTGGCCTATCTTTAGTAAATACTCTAAATCCACAAATACATTTGATTTCAGGTAATCGTGATAATTCAGTATTAGAAACACTGGTTCCACACCTCAAGCAAGAATAATTTACTTCAAAAGTCTCAACAGGAATTTCTTCAATTTCGTCTAAAATATTTTCTTCAACCATATTTATCATCAAAATTTCTATAATTTAAGGATACCAAATTATGTCAGAGACAATTCAATGTAGACATCATCTGGGATTTTGAGTCTCATGAGTTGTCTTATTGCTTTATCATCAGCATTGATATTGATAATTCTTCTATGCATTTTCATTTCCCATTTCTCATAGGTTTCAGTACCACTACCGCATGGTGATTTTCTAGTAGCAACATGTAATCTTTTTACAGGAAGTGGAGTAGGACCTTTTACTTTAACTCCAGTTTTTTTACCAATTCCCATGATTTCCCCACATACACCATCTAATTTTAGAAGACTAGTAGAAGTGAGTTTAACACGGGCGGTTTGGGTCATAAAATTCGCCTATGGTTTGTACTCTTCAGTAATTTCTTTCACAATACCTGCTGCGATAGTTGCACCCATGTCTCTAAGTGCAAATCTACCCATCTCAGGGAATTCTTGGAAAGTTTCAATACAAGTTGGTCTCACTGGTCTGATTTTTACAATTGCAGAATCCCCAACTTTAAGGAATTTTGGATTTTCTTCTTCAACTGCACCAGTTGCAGGATTAATCTTTTGAAGAAATTCAGTAACAGTTGCTGCAACCTGGGTAGTGTGTGCGTGCATTACCGGAGTATATCCAGGAGCAATTGCTGTTGGATGATGAATGACAATAATTTGTGCTTTGAATTCTTTTGCAACATTTGGTGGGGCGTCTGGAGTACCAAGGACATCACCTCTTTTGATATCTTTCTTTTCAATACCTCTTAGGTTAAAACCAATGTTATCACCTGCTTCTGCAGATGGCATTTCTGTATGATGAGTCTCGATGGACTTAATTTCACCAAGTGCACCAGAAGGCATTACAATAATTTTTTGGTTTGCTTTCATGACACCAGTTTCAACTCTGCCCACAGGCACAGTTCCTACACCAGTAATTGTGTAAACATCCTGAATTGGAACACGTAGTGGTTTACCAATAGGTTTCTCTGCTACTGTAAAGTCATCAAATGCTTCAAGTAGTGTTTTACCCTTGTACCAATCCATATTCTCAGATTTTTTAACTAAATTATCACCTTTCCATCCAGAAACCGGAATGAATGGTACATTTTCTAGTTTGTAACCTACAGATCTTACTAATTTTTCACCTTTCTCTTTGGCTGCTTTGAATGCATCTTCTTTGTATTCAACTGCATCCATTTTATTAATTGCAACAATGAGTTGACTTACACCTAATGTCTTTAGTAAGAATGCATGTTCTCTTGCTTGTCCACCTGCAGCGATAGCAGTGTCAGTCTCACCTTCTTTTGCTGAAAGTACTAGAATAGCTGCATCTGCCTCAGAAGCACCAGTAATCATATTTTTAATAAAGTCTCTGTGTCCAGGAGCATCAATCAAAGTAAAGAAATACTTTGCGGACTCAAATTTCTGGAAAGCTAAATCGATTGTAATACCTCTTTCTCTTTCATCTTTAATGTTATCCATAACCCAAGCATACTTGAATGTGTCACCTTTTCCGGTCTTCTCGGATTCGACTCCGTGAGCTGCAATTGTTCTTTCATCGACAACTCCAAGATCCATCAAAAAATGCCCCATAGTTGTAGATTTACCATTATCAATATGACCCGTTATAATCAGGTTCAAATGTTGTTTATCTGCCATATCGAAATCGTCACTAATGGCATTTATTACTGTTATGAATTTTTGAAAAAAAAGATACTTTTTTTCAATTAATTTTAAGATTATGAATTTAAAAAAATACACATAAATCAAGGGAGTAAAAAACACAACCATGAAGATTACAGTTTCTGTTATCAAGGCTGACGTTGGAGGAATAGGAGGCCATACAAGACCAAGTGATTCATTAATTCAAGCAGTT
>Ga0224513_10000690_pt1 | contig 13235 bp, 15 predicted proteins | sample SF_May12_sed_USG_5_FD_169109 | JGI IMG/M metagenome (GOLD analysis project Ga0224513, IMG submission 169109) | Sediment microbial communities from San Francisco Bay, California, United States - SF_May12_sed_USGS_21 | ecosystem: Environmental > Aquatic > Marine > Sediment | place: USA... | reverse complement strand
TTTTTAGCTACAGTCTTTTTTGCTGGTCTCTTTTTAGCTACAGTCTTTTTTGCTGGTCTCTTTTTAGCTACAGTCTTTTTTGCTGGTCTCTTTTTAGCTACAGTCTTTTTTGCTGGTCTCTTTTTAGAAGATTTACGTTTCTTTGCCAAGAATTCTTGTAGTTTTGAAGATGCTTTTTCTAATGCTTTTTTAGCAATCTCTTCAGATTTAATTCGCTTTTCTAACTCTTTTGCAAACTTTTCAGCATCTTTATGGCTAGTAGTCATTATAACGCGTAAAGTGGGTTTTGATTTAGATTGTTTTTGTATTTTTGAAGTAATATCTGATTTTACATCAGAATGTTTAGCAACATCATCTGAAATTCTTTTGGCTGTTTTTTTTCTACTTTTGATTTGAGAAGATAATTCTTGAATATTATCATGTAATGATTGTAATCTAGCCTCGGCATTTTGTTTTTCTTCAGGAGTTTCAGAGAACTCAATTTCTTGCTCAACTTGTTCGATTGCTTCTTTTTCCCTAGATATTCTTTCATCTGCTGCTGCTATTAGTCGCTCAATACTCTCTAATTGAGAGGTTTTTTGAGTGAGAATACTAGAAACGTCAGAAACATCCTCATTTTCAGATTCTATTTTTTTATCAATAGAATGAAGACTTGAAGAAGAACGTCTTTCAGCAGAACGAACTTCTTTGAGTTGTTTCTCAGCTTTATTCCTAAGTTTTGTTGCTTCTTGCTTTTTTTTACGTAGTTGAATTACTAATTTTTCTAATGATGCCAATGATTAAATCAAAACAAAAGACTCGGTTAAGTTGTTAATATGATCAGGATTTGACTTACCAGTTAAGAAAATTAACTAAGTTTGATCGTTAAAATCATTTTTTTAAAAAATATTAGTCAATAGATCCTATCAAAATCATGGATTTTCATCCAAAAGATTTGCCAATATCAAAAACATATGATCTAAAAGATGAAAAAGATGCAATAGATGCAGTTGAAGATATGGTAAAAATTGGATTTAGAGATAAAAAAGAAGGAGTTAAGATCCTGATGCCAAAGGATTCAAAGCTTGCAAAAAGAATTGGATATTCAGTAACAACAGGAGTAACACATGGACTTAGACAGAAAAATGAGATTCGAGATATAAGATATTGGACATATCATCATGATGAAGAACACTATGCAATAGTTTTGATAAGTAATACTACTTTGACAAAATTAGGTTTTTGATTTATCAAAAATTTTGTAAAGTTTTGTTCTCTTTGCCATAACTCCTGCAAGCATTATTCCAATAACAGTTCCCCCAATAACATCCATAGGATAATGTTGTAAGACATAGATTCTACTGATTGAGATCATTAGAGGATACAAAAATAGCAAATATGCACCACGTGGGAATCTCTCAGATAGTGCAAATCCCAAAATTATTCCAAATATCATAGATCTTGCCGCATGGCCAGAAGGATAAGACGCATCGTAACCACCCTCACAGAATAAAGCAAATGTATCACGACTAATTTCAACAGGGAAAGGTACACCTTCATATTCAAAATCAGGTCGGTCTCTATCAACTCCACATTTGATATACCCTGTAAGCAATGTAGATAGTACAATTAAGATCATTAAAGTAATTCCAATTCTACGAGTTTTTGGAATTATTAACATTAAAATTCCAAACATCATCATATTAAAAACATCGCCACTTTCTGTGATATACTGCATAAGAATGTCAATTGTAGGATTTCCAACATTTTGATAGAAAAAAGTAATAATACTTTGATCAAAATTTTCAGTTATTCCAGAAGACACAATTGCAGTAAGAATTAGAAATAAAATTGTCAGTAAAACAAATGAACGTGACCTAATATCAAATAACCAGTTTTGCAATTAGTTGAACCTCAAGTGCATGGTTTTTAATTTTTATCAATAGATAAGTTTCGGAAGTAATTGTTCATAAACAACATTTAAAAAAATAATTTTGATCGGCTTAAAGAATTTAAACCAGTGGATTATAGGAAAAGTATGAAGGTACTCACACTTGATGATTTTGATCTAAAAGGAAAAACAGTGTTTTTGAGGGTTGATATGAATTGTCCAATCGATCCAGACACAATGGAAATTTCAGGTACTAAAAGGATTGAAGAAGCTATTGAAACTCTCAAATCATTAAAAGATGCAAAAGTGGTTGTCGCATCACATCAAGGAAGAGTAGGAAATAATGATTATACAGGAATGGACAAACATGTAAAAATTCTTGAAGAATTAATGAGTAAAAAAATAAAATATGTTGAAGATGTAATTGGAGAAGCTGCACAAAATGCCATTAAAAATTTAGAGGATGGAGATATTTTACTTTTAGATAATCTTCGTTTGTGTGCTGAAGAAAATTATGAATTCTCACCAGAAAATGCTGCAAAAACAATAATGGTTAGTCGTTTATCAAAATTGTTTGATTTATGTGTATTAGATTCATTTCCTAGTGCCCACAGATCACATCCATCAATTGTCGGATTTCCGCAAGTTATACCAGCCTGCGCCGGACGCATTGTTGAAAGAGAAGTTAGAAACCTTGACGAAATAATGACTGTTGCAAAAGCACCACATGTAATTGTCCTCGGAGGATCTAAAGTGCCAGACAGACTAGAAGCAATCAAACTATTAATCAAAAATGGTCGAGCAGATCATGTTCTATTAACAGGATTGATTGGAAATGTGTTTATGCGTGCACAAGCCAGAGTCAAATCCCCTCTCGGAATAAAAAGAGAAGACGAGGTAGTTACAAAGGCTCATGCTTTGATAGGAGAATATCCAGATGTTTTTGCCACCCCAGTAGATATTGCAATTGATAAAGATGGAGAGAGGGTAGAAATGGATGTCAGAGAGATGGGAAAGGGCGATAAAATTTACGATCTAGGTAAAAAGACAGTAGAATATTATTCAAAATTAATTTCAGGTGCAGGAACTGTGTTTATCAGTGGGCCTGCAGGATTTTTTGAAAAAGAGAATTTCAGATTTGGAACAAAAGGTTTACTGAAATCAGTTGCAAACTCTATGGCAACAACAATTGTAAGTGGTGGGCATTTGACAACAGCGTTAAGGCAAGAAGGATTAGCAGACAAAATTAATCATATAAGTACTGCAGGAGGCGCATTGGTACTCTATCTCACAGGAGAAAAACTACCAATGATTAAAGCACTTGAAGATGCCGCAATAAAATACAGAACTAAATAGAAGAATTACAAGAAGGATTAGGACAAATTCTATCTTCAGATTTTCCAAGATAGATATCATTGTTACAAGAATTACAATGAAGTTTTTCAATAGAATCAAACAGTTTTAGCCAGATAGTAGTGAAATTCTGTGCAATGTTTCGGGTAAGGCCAGAATCACAAATCTCATTGAAGAAAGATTCAACATCATCAACTATCCAAGTAGGATTAACATCGTTGTTTTCTTTTAGGATTTCAAAAATTTCATCATTTGTAAATTTAGTATCAACATCGTTAAATTTTTCAAATATTATTTTTCTTATTTGAAGTGCAACTGGAGTTACAGGAGAAAAATCACTCATACTAGTACAGATTTGCTGCCTCTTCTTTTAGTTTATCTACATCTTGGGTATCTTCGAGATTTTCTCCAATGTAGGTATAAAGAGCAGATTTGAGTACTTTGAGAGAAAGTAAGGCGCATTTTATTCTTACAGCCTGTAGATGCTCTAGACCTAATTCACTTAATACATCATGTTTCTCAATAGATCTTGCTTCATCAATACTTTTACCTTTTGTAATTTCGGTCAAAACAGAAGAGCAAGCCATACAAATTGCACATCCTTTCCCATGAAATTTGATATCAGTAACTTTACTATCATCAATTTTCATATCAATATCAATACTATCACCACATAGTGGATTTGAGTCATGAAAAGTTACATCATGATTTTCTATTTTACCATAATTTATGGGGTTTCTTGAATAATCAACAATCATTTCATGGTAGATATCTGCATTGCTACTCATAATTTGAACACCTTTGCCACAACATTTAATGAATTTACCAGAATATCAATGTCTTGTTTAGTATTGTAAATGTAAAAGCTAGCCCTAGATGTTGCAGCAACACTTAGTTTCTCCATTAATACTTGTGCGCAATGATGACCGGAACGAACTGCAATTCCTTCTTCATCAATAATCTGTGCAACATCGTGTGGATGAACATCTGCAAAATTAAATGAGATTACGCCACCACGTTTTGAAATATCTTTTGTTCCATAGATATGAAGTCCCTTTACTGCAGATAATTTCTCGATAGCATATTTTGTTAGTTCAACTTCATGTTCTCGTACATTATCCATTCCAATTTTAGTAAGATAATCAATAGCAGCCCCAAACCCTACAACATCAGCAATATTTGGAGTTCCTGCCTCAAATTTATAGGGCAAATCATTCCACGTAGTTTCATATTTGTGAACCTCTCTAATCATATCACCACCTCCATGAAAGGGACTCATAGTTTCTAGAATTGATTTTCTAACCCATAAAATGCCAATTCCGGTAGGGCCCAACATTTTGTGTCCAGAAAATGCAAAAAAATCACATCCTAATTTTTCAAGATCGACTTTCATGTGAGGGACAGCTTGGGCACCATCAATCAGAGTAAGGACACCAGCTGCCTTACATTTCTCAATGATTTTTTCAGCATCAGTAATAGTTCCAAGAACATTAGACATTAAACTAAATGTTACAAGTTTGACTTTACCTGTTGCAAGATATTTATCAAGATCATCTAGAATAAGTTCTCCATTATCATCCATTCCAATATATTCTAATTTAGCACCTTTTTCTTGTGTGAGAAGTTGCCATGGTACAATGTTGCTGTGATGTTCATACTCAGTAGTAACAATAATATCACCTTCTTTGATATGAGGCCTACCCCAAGCATAAGCAACTAAGTTAATTGCCTCAGTAGTTCCTCGAACAAAAATTATTTCTTGACGATTTTTTATGTTAATGAAATCTGCAATTTTATCTCGTGTTGCCTCATATGCTTCAGTGGCTTCTTCAGCTAAAGCATAAACTGCTCTGTGGATATTTGCATTATGGTTTTGATAATAATCAGTGATAGAATCAATTACTTGATTTGGTTTTTGTGTTGTAGATGCATTATCAAGATAAACAAGGGGTTTGTTATCTCTAACAGTTCTTTCAAGTATTGGGAAATCTTTTCTCACGTTTTCAAATAGAGATTCAGTACTTTGCATATCTTAAAGCTCCACATAAATTTCGTCATCGTCTATTTTAACATTGTATGTTTTAAGAGGTATTTCAGCAGGAAGGTTTTGTGGTTTGCCATCATCTAAATTAAAAACAGAAAGATGTAATGGGCATCTTACACCCTCTTCACCAAGGAATCCCGTAGATAAATCAGCATCAGCATGAGTACAGATTAAGTCAGTTGCATGAATTTTTCCTTTAAGATTAGCCAACAGTATTTTTTTATCATCGCTAACAAATCCAAAAAGTTGTCCTTCTTTTACCTGCTCTAAACTGCAAGCTTTAATCCACTCAGACAAAAAATCACCTATACTTGTAGTGTTGTTCAATTTCAGAATCTTCATTATAACGTGTCTCTTCAATTTCAACAAACTTGGCTAGTTCTTCATCAGTGTTAATTGTAAGTTCTTTGTTATCCCATTTTGACTCAATCAGATAAGCAATCCAGGCTCTTACTTGGAATGACATTTTTCTTGAAAGTGGTTCCAAAAATCCTTCAACAATGGTTCTCTCAGCCTCTTCATGGCTAAGACATCTAGATTTAAGGTAAAAGATTTGTTCTTCATCAATTTGTGCAACAGAAGCAGAATGAGTGGCCTTTACATCATTAGTAAAAATCTCCAATCCAGGTATCGCATCAGATTTTGCATCTTTATCCAAAAGAATTGAACGACCAGATAGAAATGAGTTTGATTTTGTAGCATTTTCTTTGATTCTAATCATTCCCTTGAAGAGTGATTTTGATTTGTTTCTAAGAATAGATTTTTCAACTACTCTTCCTTCAGTAGATGGACTTTCATGGTTAACATTAGTTTGAATGTCAAATGATTGTTCATTATTTCCAAAAATTACTTCAGAATCATTAGATGAGGCACCAGTTCCGTTAAGGAAATATTCTATTTTGTATCTAGACAGTATTGAACCAAATAATCCAGAATACCAATTTACCTTAGAATCTTGTGCCAGATCTGTTCGTCTTGTTGAAAATGCTACTGCATGTTGATCAATCATTTGCAAAGTGGTAACATCTAATTGTGCATTTGCACCAAGATTAGTATTCATTAATTCCAAGTAAGCTTGCTGGGTGTCAATTTTTGGAGAGTATAATTCCTGTACAATTGTTGCCTTACTACTTTCATCTGCAAAGATAATATTTCTCGAAATGGTTGAATGTCCATCTTCAGAAAGACATGCTAAGAAATGAATTGGTTTCTCTACTATTAAATTACGTGGAATATGGATAAATATTCCTGAATTAAATGCAGCATTATTTAATGCAGTAAATTTGTCATCATTTGAGTTTGACGCATCTAATGCTTTTTTCACCAATTCAGAATTATTTTCTATTGCATCAGAAAGTGAAGAGATTACTAATCCTTTTGATTTTAGTTCATCGGGGAGATTAATTCTATGAATGTTAGTCCCAATTTGTATTATACAAATTTCATTTTTTAGTTCACCTAATCGTTTTGTTAGAAAGTTAGGAATTGTTTCAGCAGTAGATGTTGAAAGAGAAACTTTGTCCGGATCCATCTTTTTTGCATCAGTGTATTTATTGTAAAGAGGAGACAGTTCAACGGGTAATTTCTCATATACTGAAAGCGAGTTCTTTCTGTAATCTTTTAGCCAACCTGGTTCATTTCTTGATGAGGAGATCTCATCAATGAGGATTGTGTTTAGTTTTGATAGAAATTCTTGAGACATGATTAATCAATAGGTTTGGGATATTATCCCACTGAGTCATCCATTTCTAGTTTGATGAGTCTGTTTAATTCAACGGCATATTCCATTGGTAATTCTTTTGTAAATGGTTCCATGAAACCATTGACAATAAGAGATAGAGCTTCTTCCTCACTAAATCCTCTACTCATAAGATAGAAGATTTGTTCATCACCAATTTTTCCAACTGTAGCTTCATGAGTAATTGTTGCGTCTTCTTGATTAATTTCCATGTATGGATACGTATCAGTTTTTGAGGTATCATCTAATAGTAATGCATCACATCTTACAGTAGATTTGACACCAGTTGCACCTTTTGCTACATTTAACATTCCTCTGTAAGTTGAACGTCCATTTAATCTGCTGACTGATTTTGATGTAACCTTTGAAGTGGTATTAGGTGCAAGATGAACCATTTTTGCACCTGTGTCTTGATGTTGTCCTTTACCGGCAAATGCAATAGACAGTGTTTCACCATAGGCTCGCTCACCCATAAGATAAACTCCAGGATACTTCATTGTTAATTTACTACCAATATTTCCATCAATCCATTCTACTGTTGCGCCTTCATATGCATAAGCACGTTTGGTTACAAGATTGTATACATCATCACTCCAGTTTTGGATTGTAGTGTATCTTAGTTTTGCATCTTTGTGTGCCACTAACTCTACAACAGCTGAGTGTAATGATTCTGAAGAATAGACAGGGGCAGTACATCCTTCAATATAGTGTACTTCTGCACCTTCATCAACAATGATCAATGTTCTTTCAAACTGACCGATATTTTCTGCGTTAATTCTAAAGTATGCTTGAAGAGGCATGTCAACTTTGACACCAGGTGGAACGTAGATAAATGAGCCACCACTCCAAACGGCACTATTTAATGCTGCAAATTTGTTATCCTCAGGAGGAATTATTTTACCAAAATATTTTTTGAATAATTCTGGGTGTTCTTTTAGAGCTGCATCAGTATCCAAGAAGAGAACTCCTTGTTTTGCTAAGTCTTCCCTCAAACTATGATATACGACTTCAGATTCATATTGTGCACCTACACCTGCTAGAAATTTCTTTTCAGCTTCTGGAATTCCAAGTTTGTCAAATGTGTTTTTGACATTTTCAGGAACATCATCCCAGTTCTTTTCTACTTTGTCAGATGCTTTTGCATAATAATAGATATTCTGGAAATCAATTACACTTAGATCTCCACCCCAAGTTGGCATTGGTTTTTGCATAAAAATTTCAAATGAACGTAATCTAAAATCAAGCATCCATTGTGGTTCCTCTTTCATTTTACTAATACTAATTACAGTTTCCTTAGACAGGCCTTTTTTGCTAAGGTGAACATACATTTCTGTAGAGTCTTTAAAATCATATTTGGAATAATCCATATCCAAGTTTTCAGCAGTCATATTCGAGATAACCCCGTTATATTATAAATACATGAGGAAAAATAGGCACAGCTAAATAGCTTTAGCTTATTCTCAAAGTAAAGTTAAACAGAAATTTGTGGATATATTCGATAGATGTAGATCTAAATGCTTGAAACACGCTAGATTGATTTTTTCTTTAATTTCTTTTTATCTTTTTTCTTAGATTTCTTTTCTTTTTTCTTGTCTTTGATATCTAATTCAATCTCAATGTTAGTCTCAATTGGATTCTCACAATGAGGGCAAGTGATATGAATTTTCTTTTTTATTTCATATTCCATAATTTTGAATAAACTTCAAAGTATTAGAATTTGTTTATCAATCATACAATAGTCAAACTATTTTTCATTGCATCAAATGCACCTGCAACTGTATGAACTTCAGCAACAGTATTTTTGATATCAAATTTTTTTAATTGAATAGAAGTAAACGGTCCAATAGAAACTACAGACATTCTTTTCAGATTAGTAAGCAATGTTTCTGAATCATAATCTTTTGACATTATCTCAAAGAATCCACGAACTGATGATGCGCTAGTAAATACAATACCATTGACTTTGTTTTGTGAAAACAGTTCTCTGAAACCATTCCATTGAGTAGTATCTCTAAAAGCACAGACATCATACAAATGAATCTCTAATACATCAATTCCAATTTTGTTTAGTAGTTCCTTTAGAAAAGGAGTTGATGCACCACTTCTTGGAACAATGACTTTTTTGCCAACAGCATGAATTCTTGTAAATTCCTCCCCTACACCAATTGATGAATATGTCGTTGGTTGGTGGTTGACTTTGATACCTGCGTTTTCAAGAGCAATAGTGGTTTTTGGTCCAACAGACATCACCGTAGTATTTGCCACAGATAATTGTAATTTCTCTAATTTTCCTATTTGTTTTGCAGTATCAAATAACAGTTTCACCGCTTTTGAACTCATAAAAACAGAATAATCAGGATCATATTTTTTAATAGATTCTAAAAACTCATCAACAATTTTCTCTCCTTTGCTGACAAGTTCTATTGTAGGCAGTGGTATCGATACTGCATTGTTTTGTTTGGCAAGATCAATGAACTCAGAGGCATCATCTTTGGAACGAGTGATTGCAATAGTTTTTCCATCTAGCATTATTTCCATCCTATAGTTTCAGAAAGAGCAACAACTTTACCAATGATGATATTTGTCGGAGGAGTAATTTTATTTTCTTTTACTTTTTTTGCAATGTTTACGACAGTTCCTTTAATCATTTTTTGTTTGGGAGTGGTTCCATTTTGAATTACAGCAACAGGAGTATTTTTATCCATTCCTCCAGCCACAAGGAGATTACAAATAATGTCAATTCGTGAAAGTCCCATCATAATTACAATGGTATCAACTGACTTTGCAAGTCTTTTCCATTTTACTACTTCATTTTTCTTTTCAGGATCTTCATGTCCAGTAACAAAAACTACTGAAGAAGCATGTTTTCTGTGAGTCAGTGGAATTCCAGCATATGTTGCAGATCCAATTCCAGAGGTAATTCCAGGGACAATTTCATATTTTACTTTGTGATCCTTAAGAAATTCTGCTTCCTCTCCACCTCTTCCAAAAATTATTGGATCACCGCCCTTTAGTCTAACTATATTTTTTTTAGTTTTTGCACATTTTACCATCAAATCATTAGTTGTATTTTGATGAGTAGTATCGTCACCTACGGCTCTGCCAACATAAATTTTTTCTGTAGATTTTGGAATCATTGAAATGATTTTTTTGCCCACCAGTCTATCATACAAAACAACGTCTGCCTTTTGAAGTAATTCAACTGCTCGCAATGTAATTAATTTACTGTCTCCGGGCCCAGCTCCAACAAGATACACTTTTCCTGTCATTTTTTATTCCATTCCTCCACTTTTTCTCTCCAATTTAATGCAAGATCATTTACGCCTTGTTCTTGAAGTTCTTCTCCTGCATTTTTACCAATAAATTCAGGATTTTTTTTATCTCCAGTTTTCTTTACCTCTAGTGATTTTTTTCCATCTACAGAAAATGCCGTCACAGTCAGAGTTATTTTAGAATCATTTGATTTAGCATATGCACCTAGTGGAAATCGACATCCAGAATCAACATAGTCTGACAGTGCACGTTCTGCTTCTATCTCTAATCTAGAGTCAATGTCCTCGATTTTTTTTAGCATAGAAATTGTCTGAGAATCATCATTTCGAGCAACAACCGCTATTGCACCTTGACCAGGAGAAGGTAAAAAATCATCAATAGATAAAGGAGAGAATTTTGTATCAACTCCCAATCTAGTTATTCCTGCCTGTGCAAGCACAATTGCATCATAATCTTCTCCCAACGTCTTTCTTATTCGTGTTTCAATATTTCCTCGAATTGGTTTAACTGTAACGTCAGGCCTCTTTCTAGTAATTTGAACAGCCCGACGAAGAGAGCTTGTTCCAATTACGGCAGTAGGTTTGATTGACTCTAACGAAGAATTATCCGAGGAAATAAAAACATCATTAACTACTTCACGTTTTGGAATACATGCCAAGATAAGGTTAGAATCTAGTTGAGAAGGAACATCTTTGAGACTATGTACAGCAAAATCTACATCTTTTTGAGCAACTGCTCTATCAATCTCTTTTTCAAAAATTCCTTTCTGATCGATTGTAAATAATGGTCTAGTATCAGTATCGCCTTTCGTTGTAATGGTTTTAATTTCATATTCAGAATCAAGGTTTACTTTTTTTAATTCAGAGATAACCCAGTTTGTCTGTGCTATAGATAACTGACTTCCTCGTGCACCTACAATATACTTCAATTTTTCACCGATTTTAGAGCCGCATGATATGCATCAAGTGTTTTGTTTAGATCACTTTCAGTATGTGCATCAGATAAGAAAACTACTTCAAATTGAGAAGGTGCAATAAAAATTCCTTTTTTTAACAACGTTCTAAACATTTTTTGGAATTTCTTTGCATTTGCATTCTTAGACGAATTATAATCAGTTACAGGTTTATTTGTAAAAAATATCTGAAACATCGATGCTGTAAAATTTATTTGATGAGGGATTCTCATGTCCGTAGATATATCATCCAAGGCAGCAGTAAACAAAAGATTGTATTTTTCAAGTTTGGAGTATAGTTTGTTTTTAATTTTGGTAATTATTTTAATGGAGCTAATTGCAGCACTGACAGAAATTGGATTTCCTGCAAAAGTAGATGCCTGATAGACTTTACCTACAGGTGAAAGTAAATCCATGATTTCTTTTCTTCCTCCAACTGCAGAGATTGTAAATCCATTACTTAGTGCTTTTGCCATAGTAGTAAGATCAGGTTTTATTCCAAAATATTCTTGAGCGCCACCTGGTGCTACTCGAAAACCAGTGACTACTTCATCAAAGATTAATGGGATGTTATTTTCTTTGGTAATTTTTCTCAAATCATAGAGAAAATTCTTTTCAGGTAAGATCAAACCCATATTTGCCAGTATTGGTTCTACAATAACTCCTGCAACGTCTTTATTTTTTCTAATTGTTTTTTCAAGATCTTCAATGTTGTTATACTCTACAACTAGAGTATTTTTGGAAACTTCATCTAACCCACCATCAGAAACTGAAATTCCATTATGTGCAGAACCGGAACCTGCTTTTACCAAAACAGAATCATGTGCACCATGATAGCATCCTTCAAATTTTATTATTTTTTTCTTTTTTGTAAAACCACGTGCTAATCTAATTGCAGTCATAGTAGCTTCACCACCAGTATTCATCAATCTCACTTTGTCAATTGATGGGAAATTTCCAATGATTAATTTTGAAAGTTCTATTTCAGATTCAGTTGGAGTGCAATATAGCGTACCTTTTGATAATTGATTTGAGACGGATTTGAGGATTTCTTTTCGTTTATGTCCTAAGAGTAAGGCTCCATAGCCATTACAAAAGTCAATGTATCGATTATTGTCAACATCCCAAATGTACGCACCATTGGCTTTTTTTGTAAAGAATGGATATGGCTCAAAATATCTAACAGGACTGTTAACACCTGAAGGAATTACCTTTTTTGCAATATTGAATAATTTTTTAGATTCAGACACTAATCAAGGGTATTTTTGGTCATTATTATTCGTAATTTGCTGCTCTTTGTGCTTGAAATTTCTTTCTGAATAGAAAAGCAGCTATACTGGTTCCAATATAAGGAGCAGTCCAATATAACCAAAGATTCTCAAAATCACCAGAAAATAATACAGGAGATAATGCTCTAGCAGGATTCATAGAGGCTCCAGAAATAAAAGCTAAAAATAAGATATCCAATCCCACTATTCCTCCAATTGCAACACCACTAAATCCTTTCAAACCTTTTGTATACACAACATAAAAAATTACACCCATCAACATTGTAGAAGCTAAAACTTCAACTGGGAAAATTAGTAATATTGAAAAATCATGGTTAGGGGTATTTGCTCCAAGATTTGCTTTTTGACCAATAAATGTCAAAACAAAAAGAGACCCAAGTATTGCTCCAATTATTTCTGCTGCAAAATAATACACAATTTGAATTTTTGAAATATGACCTGTAATATAATAACCAATAGTTACTGCGGGATTAAAATGTGCTAAAGATATTTTTCCAAATGAATACACGCCAATTAGTAATGCAATAAAGGGGGCTAGAGCTGCAAATGGAATTCCTAATTTCCCATCAAAAACTTCAGCATCATAAACAATTGAACCAGTTGCAAAAACTACTAGAATAAAAGTTCCAATCAACTCTACAATAAAAATCTGTAAATTAGAATAGGTCATCCAGTAGAAGCCTCAAGAGATTTAACAAGGTTCAAAACTTCAGATT
>Ga0224513_10000689_pt1 | contig 13238 bp, 10 predicted proteins | sample SF_May12_sed_USG_5_FD_169109 | JGI IMG/M metagenome (GOLD analysis project Ga0224513, IMG submission 169109) | Sediment microbial communities from San Francisco Bay, California, United States - SF_May12_sed_USGS_21 | ecosystem: Environmental > Aquatic > Marine > Sediment | place: USA... | reverse complement strand
ATCACCGCGAACCATCCAGTAGATTTCACACTTCGAACTCTCATGGCCGGTTGGTGTGAAGACATAGGCGACGACGTGGTCACTGTATGCAAGCATGAAAGAGAACGGGCCGAAGTTGAAGTCTGATGCCCCGCCGTCATAGTCCTTGAGGTTGCCCAGCAGAGGAGCGACCGGGCTGCCATCCTTGCTGCCCGTCTTATACTTCCCAAACAATGCGGTACGACTGTAGCCGTAGCCCATTTCACCTGGTCGCGCCGCCGTATCAATACGATCGACATATATCTGTTTCAGGCCGCAGGCCACCATCTTTTCAAGCATGTGTTTTTGAACACGATCCTGCTTGTCGTTGTCCAGCATCAGTGTATGCATGCGGGCGTATTCGGGATGCGCAGTAGCGCAGTGGTAGCACTCCTGGTAGTTCTCGATCGAGAGTTTCCAGTTTGCGGGAATGTCGTAGGTCTTCTGCGCTGCTACCTTGAGGTTCGGAAAATCGAACATCGCCATAGCTTCGGCGAGATCCTCGCGACATCCGTCGAGGGACAAGGGGTCATCTGTGAAACAAACAAAAATGAGCCCGTGAACAAGACCGACGGACACAGTTTTCAGCGAATGTGCCGCCATATCGAAATCTTCCGGCATATCGCGTGCCGCGAACAACTTGCCGTCGATGTCATACATCCAGCCGTGGTAGGGGCAGGCAAACTTGTCCACATGTCCCTTCTCCTCGAGGCAAACAAGCGAACCCCTGTGGCGACACACATTGGCAAAACCCTTGAGTTCGCCATCCTTGCCGCGCACGATAATCGCCGACTCACCTGCAACATTGAGGACTCGAAAATCCCCGGGCGCGGGCAGCTGCGATTCGTGTCCCGCGAATATCCAGTTTCGATAGATAACGCGCTCAAGTTCGAGTTGGTAGATATCCGGATCGGTATAGAAGCGTTGCTGCAACGAATAACCGGCCTTTTGGTCCGCGATCAACTCGGCAATAGAACGGGGGTCTTCCTTCAGGACTGCGCTCATGCTTTTCACACTATGAAACAATAACTAACAGGTGTTGGTACGATAGCACAGCAGATTTCTGCCACGATACAAAGAGGATGCGCTCATGCGAATAAGAACGTTCCTGCTGATCTTGTCGTGGGTGTTGCCGTTGTCCGCGTGCACCGTCGAATCACCAGAGCCTGTTTCGAGTACGCTGATTTCAAATGCCGTTATTTTCGACGGTTCAGGTGATGACCCGTACAAAGGATCGGTGCGGTTTGACGCAACAACACAACGCATTATCGCGGTGGGAGACCTGGAGATAATTCCAGGGGAAATCGTCATTGATGCTAAAGGCCTTGCGCTGGCCCCGGGCTTCATCGACTCGCACAGCCATCACGACGATGATCTCGAGGAGTACCCTCATATGCCAGGGGTACTGAGCCAGGGGATTACAACGATCGTTCGCGGTGTAGATGGCTCCGGCGGCAACTACGCGACGGTAGCCGAATTTCAGGCCGCATTTGCAGCCCGGCCCGCGGCAGTGAATGTGGCGTCATTCTCGGCCCACAATTCGATCCGTCAGCACGTTATGGGCGACGATAATCGGCGACACGCAAGCGACGTCGAGATCGAGGCAATGGCCGTGCTTGTGGAAGCCGACATGCAGGCGGGCGCTTTGGGACTCTCCACGGGACTCGAATACGAGCCGGGAATTTTTTCGGCGACTGAGGAAGTCATCGCGCTGGCCCGGGTTGCCGCCAGTCAGGGTGGCCACTATTCCAGCCACCTCCGCGATGAGGACGATCGCTTTGTCGACGCTATCGAGGAAATCCTTCGCATCGGCCGCGAAGCGGAAATTCCCGTGCAGGTTTCCCACATCAAGCTGGCTGACCGGCTCGCCTGGGGCTCGACGGCGGCCATCATCGAGACGCTCGACGCCGCGCGAGCCGAGGGCGTGGAAATAAGCGCCGACATTTACCCCTATGAGCGCTGGGCCAGCAATCTCGCCGTGCTATTCCCGGAACGGGATTACTCGAGCGTCGAAACTGCAGAATACACGTTCGAACGCACAGCGGCCGCCGAGGACATCCTGCTGATCAGTTACCCGGTCAATCCCGCATTTGAGGGCATGACGGTTGCCGAGATTGCCGGCATTACCGAACGCGACGAAGTGACAACCTTGCTCGAATTGTCGCAAGCGGCGGAAGACCATCGTCGTGAGACCGGCGAAGATACCGGGATCATTGCGAAGAGTATGAACAACGATGATATCGCTGCGTTCATGCGGTGGCCGTTCACAAACATCTGTTCGGACGGCTGGCATGGCGGACATCCTCGCGGCTACGGTTCCTTCCCTCGTGTACTGGGACTCTTCGTTCGGGAACTCGGCGTATTTACGACGGCCGAAGCGATCTTCAAGATGACAGCACGCGCCGCGGATAACATAGGCGTCCGTGACCGAGGCCGGATCGAAGCCGGGCATTATGCTGACCTGGTCCTTTTCAACCCGGAAACGATTATCGATCACGCCACCATGAAAGAACCGATGGCGATGTCATCTGGTATCGAACGGGTCTGGGTCAATGGTGCGTTGGCATTTGACGATGGCGCACCAACCGGTGTTTTTGCCGGGCAGACTGTCAGTCGCACAGATTGAACTCTTGATACGACAGCGTCGAGGCACTGCTGCAATTGCGGCGACCAGAAAGAGCTGTGTATTGCATTTTGGACATGCCTGGAGAGGAAACAAAAGCCAAGCTCGAAGAACTCAAGTTTCTTGTTTCCAGCATCGGGCCGACCGGCCTGCTCGCGCTCAAACCCTTCCTGCGAATGAGCCGCAAGGATTTCTGACAGTTCTACATGCTATCGAATTAGTGCCAATCCCTCTGAGGTCAATCAGAACGCAAACCTGCGCACAACCATTCGTGTATTCTCCATTCTAATGCTCCTGACCCTCAGCATCGTAGCCCTGTTATTTGGCCCGATTATCTACACAATCGGGCGGCGTAATGCGATTGCGCGTCAGGTTCTTGACGGCTTCATCTTCATTACGATCGCCGGAATCGTCACCGTCAATATCATCCCCGCAGCGCTTGCCGGTGGCGGTAATCTGGCGCTTGTATTCCTCGTACTCGGAATAGCGTTTCCAGTGATTCTGGAACGCAGCTTTCACGGCGCGTTTCATAGAGCTCACGCACTTGTACTCGCGCTGGCCGCAATCGGCCTGGTCATACATTCGATACTGGATGGCATTGCACTATTACCGTCACAAACCAGCGACCTTGCGTACGCCGTCATACTGCATCGTCTCCCGGTCGGGATGGCCATCTGGTGGTCGGTACGGCCCAATCTTGGATTGCCGGCCGCGCTGGCAGCATTTGTCATGATCATTGGCGCGACAGGTCTTACTATCCTGCTTGGCACACCGGTTATCGAACTTGCCGAGGCCCGCAGCATCGCCTTCGTTCAGGCGTTCATATCCGGGTCGCTGATTCACATCGTGGCGTTCGGTATCAGCCACGACCATGACAAACATGTTGAGCCAGTCGCGAAGTTCCAGGACTGGGCCTATCGGGTAGGCATTCTACTCGGGCTTTTTATCGTATTTACGACGCCGCACTTGCACAGCTAATCAGCTTTTCGGCTCGCCCTTCCCCAGGAACTGGCTGCGGTAGAAGATGAGCGGATCCATCTCGCGATCCTGGAAACGATGTACGCGGCCAACGATGATCAAATGATCACCGCCCGGATAGTGGTGTTCCGTAGTGCACTCGAAGCAGGCTGCAAACTCAGGGAGTATCGGACTCCCCTTCAGGCCTTCTGTGCATTCAAGTCCGGCAAACTTGTCCCCACCTCTTGCAGCGAATCGATGGGACAGGTCCTGTTGGTGTTCTGCAAGTACGTTGACAGCGAAATGTTCGGCCGTCACAAAGGCATCGTAGCTCAGGGAATCGTTCGCGATGCTCCATAGCACGAGCGGTGGATCCAGCGAAACGGAGTTGAAGCTGCTTATGGTCAGACCGACACGCTCGCCCTGGCTATCCAGCGTTGTGGCGACAGCAACACCGGTTGGAAAACAACCGAACGCCATACGCGTCTCTTCAGGCTCGTTCGGTGTCATATTCGGGTTTTCCACTTCGGTCATATATCCAGAACATCAGCGCAATGCCTCCACCGGCAATCAGGTGCCACACGCCCCACACAGCAGCAACGGCAGCCGCTCCGCCTAGCCCCTTGAGCTGACTAAGGAGTATGACCAGGGCGAGACCGGAATTCTGAATCCCTATCTCGAAGGTCATTGCCCGTCGTGTGGCGGCGGTGCGTGAAAGTACCATACCCGCAGCTGCGCCGGTCAAAAAAGCAACGCTATTGTGGACTACGACGACCGACGCCAGCAACGGCAAAGCCGGGTAGAGAACGGGGAAAAAGTAGGCAATGCCATAGATTATGACACCGACGAGTACCGAAACACCGAGTATTGTCGTACGTTTCTTCATCCGCGCGGCCACATCCGGGGCCTTGGCGGCGACAACCATCCCGAGCACCAATGGAACAGCCAGCAAAAATGTCGTTTGGGCCAGGAACATCAATGGACTGACGTCGAGAGACTCGAGCAATTCTGCGGTGGGTTGGTAAGCATGCGACCAGAACATGATCGATGCTGGCGTCAACACTGCAGCCAGAAGACTCGATGTCGTGGTAAGGGCAACGGAAGCCGCAACATTGCCGCGCGACAGGTAGGTGAGCAGGTTCGATACTGCACCGCCAGGACATGCAGCCACAACGATCATGCCCAATGCTATCGACGCAGCGGGCTTCATGGCGAGGATCAGGAAGAAGGTGGCCAGCGGCAAAACCAGGACCTGCACGATAACGCCGCCAACAAACAACAAGGGTCTGTCGCGCAAGAAAGCAAAATCGTCGATGCGCAAGCCCAGCGCGACGCTGAACATGACGAGCATCAGCGCAAGTGCAACACCGGTTTGTCCTATTGGGTCGAGAACTATGCGGAGGCTATCGAGAGCAGTTATGTCCATTTCTTATAGTGGCAGGCGACAACCCGCATCACGATAACACGCTTTCGACGCCGATAATGATTTCGCGGCTGTTTACGTCACTCGCAGCTGCTAGACAGATCCGTGGGCAACTGCTCTGAAGAACTCGAATAGCAGTCGAGACCCCCAGAAATTCGTATTCTTCTCGGGCGGGATACAGATCGTTTGGTCCGGCATGCTCGCCGCCTGCAGTTTTGTTACGCAATAGCCGTTGCTTCCGCGAAAGTCAGCCGTGCCCGGCCACCGGTGGTTTCCTTCTGGCCACAGGCAGTCGATCACCGGCGCAGCCGAGTCGGCGCAGGCTATCGTGCAACGTGCTTCATCTTGTGAAACCACGGGTGATACCCAGGACTGAGGATCTGCGGCACAGGCAGCGCCGTCGGTCCAGAATTTCGTGATGGACGTGGTGCTTGCAAAGAAGTAGCCAGACTCACTTCGGCTGCCATCAGCTGGTACCGATTCATCTTGGCCTCCGTTGACCTGCAACATCGGTATTGGTCGAGACGGTGTGCATTCAAACCCGGGCTCGACGCGTCCACCTATCAGGGCGACGGCGGCAATTCGGCCTGCTGCCTCACACCCGAAGCGGTTGGCCATCATGGCTCCGTTGCTGAACCCGGCAACAAAAATCCTGTCTTCCGTTACCGCAAAGTCTGCGACGACAAGATCGATCAGGTTTTTCAGGAACCCGACATCATCGTGGCAGGAAGTCCAGCCGCACCGCCCACAATCCCCGCACTCGGGAGGGCATGGGTAACGCGTGGCGTCTTCAGTGCATATCGGACCTGCGGGACCGGTGTCGAAGCCGTCTGAAATATGATTCCAGCTCGTCACTTCCCACGGCTCGCCGCCATCTGCACTCGACATGAACCAGGTGCTCTGTGGATACACCATGACATAGCCGTATTCCTCGGCATACTGATTAAGTCCCTGGGTGACCTCAGCCTCGGTCCCGGTCGCTGTACCACCGTACCCGTGCATGAAAATCGCTACTGGTAACTCGCGTTCCCCATCGTAGCTCGACGGCAAAAATACGAAGTATTCGCGTAATGACTCGTTATGCTTGAATGTATAACGCTGCATTTCCGGCGACGGGGCTTCATCGCTCTGTCCACACCCCCCCGCGATCAGGATCGCGGCGCACAAGACCAAGAAACGAATTTGTTTGAACATGGCACCCATGATAGCTGTTCTTGCTGTGCTTTAAGAAGCGTTGGGGGGAACATCGAAGAAATATGTCGCCGCGTTGCGCACTTACGCTGTCCCGGGCCTGTCGCAAATACCGCGCTGTCACTTCTGTGCGAGCCGCTGACCGGCTAATTCGAATACCCGGTCGGCGGCCCGCGTCACTGTCTCACTGTGCGTAACAACGACGCGAGTAGCTCGCAGGCGCGAAACTGAGGCAACGACCAGCCTTTCGGTGTTCTCATCCAGCCCGCTCGTGAATTCATCAAGCAGCAGTAGCCGCGGTCTGCGATACAGCGCTCGTGCCAGAAGGATGCGCTGCATCTGTCCCGCGGAGAGGGCTGAACCCAGATCGCCGATTCGCGTTTCATAGTCCATGGGCATCGCCTCGATATCCATATCGACAACAGCCCTTCTTGCTGCCCAGCGCATTCGCTCCACATCGAACTCGGTACTGAACAGCGCAATATTTTCCGCTATTGTCCCGGAAATAAGAGCATCGTCCTGAAATACCGTCGCGACCCAGCCCCGCAACTCGTGCAATGGCCAATCGGCGGCAGGTCGACCATCGAAAAATAAAGCCCCGGCCGATGGTTCCTCCAGCCCGGCAAGAATTCGTAACAAAGTACTCTTGCCGCTGCCGGAGCGCCCGCGCAAGACTATGAATTCACCACTGGCAGCACTGATCGAACAATCGCGCAGCACGGGTTGATCATCACCCGAATAAGCAAACGTCAGCGCTCTGGCCTGCAAGGATCCTGTGAATCTGTTTGTCCTGGCGGTCTCCCCGATACAAGGCTCTGTTTCGTGGAAAACAATGTCGGCGAGACGGTCGAGCGGGACCTTCAGCAGACGGTATTCGAAGACACGGTTGATTACGCCGCTGGCGCGAGTCGCAAACATACCGGTATACGCAACAAAAGCTGCGGTCATCCCGATCGACATCTTGCCGATCATTACTTCTCGGGCAGCCACGTAAACAACACCAATATGGAGTCCCTGAAAAAGAACCTGGTGAATGACACCATCCACGATCCGCAGGTTGCCAATGCGTATGTACATATTGATGCGCCGCGCCAGCGTGTGTTGCCAGTCAACGGTTCGGTTCCGTTCTCCCGCCATCATCTTGATAGATTGAACGGCCCGTAATGACTCAAGCAGATGTGTTTGTGTTGCTGCTTCGGCATGGACCAGCCGGTTCGCCTGCTCCAGAGTCGTACGAAAAATGAGCGTGCGCCAGAGTGCGTAGGCCAGGGCTATCAACACGACCACCAACGTCAGTACCGGTTGGTACACCAGCATCATTGTGGACACGAGAATCAGAAAGAACGCGTCCAGCACCATGGCGGGTGCTGATTGCGTCACGAATTCCTGAATTCTGACCAGCGACTGCATGCGCTGCTGAATATCGCCTAGTCTCCTCGCGCGAAAATACGAAACAGGCAGTCGTAACAGATGCCGCATGACCCGGGACAGGAGACTGAATACCGTAGTCTGGGACAGGAACTGAAACGTCAATTGGCGCATGGCGCCGGCAAATATCTGAAAGGCGGCCAGTAAGCCAAACGCCAACACCAATGTGCTCAGCAGAAGGTGATCGCCCCGCATCAACACCTGGTCGATTACAGTCTGCAAATACATGGGCATGGCGAGAAGTAAGGACTCGGATACCAACGCAAACAACATCGCTGCGGACGCCGATGTCGCGAATCCCTGGTCAATCACGATCAAGTCACGCAGGTGAAGGCGCCTAACTTTTTTTTTGCGCCGGAATTCGGGGGTTGGAAGAAGCTCCAGCGCCACCCCGGTGAATTTCCGGTCGGCATCCGCAAAGGATTCACGAACCAGCCCACGTGCCGGATCATGGAGCACCAGGTGGCTACCTGCCACTTTTCGCAGGACAACAAAATGGCTAAGTTCCCAATGCAGTACACACGGGGTCCGCAGTTGCCGCAGTTCGACCAGGCCACAGCGGACTGCCCTCGCAGACAAATACATCGATTCGCACATATTCATGAGAGATTTCAACGTCGCCCCTTTAAGAGATACGCCAAACCGGCGACGCAGACTTACGAGGTCATCCCCGCTTCCGAAGTACTGGGCGATCATCGCTACACAAGCAATGCCGCACTCTGTTACGGCGGCCTGGCGCACGACAGGAAGCCTGCGCATGCCGGACAGGTTCAACCAGGGATCCTTGGGTAGCCACATCTAGAAACGAGCCCGTAACGGCGCAAGCAGCCACTGCGCAAGCGTGCGCTTTTCGAGAACGACCTCCGCAGCCAGAAGCATGCCCGGCCGCAATGCATAACGGCCTGTCTGATCGGTAACGTGATCTGCGTCCACTGCTATTCTCACTTTGTAGGATGCCTCACGAACGCCAAAGGTCTGTGGCACGTCTGCTGGCAACGAGACAAATCCCGCAATGGAATCAACTCTTCCGCTCGCGACCCCAAACTGTTCATGCGGGAAGGCGTCGTAGAGAAGCTGTACCGTCTGCCCTTCCTTGATCAGCCCGATCGCGCGAGAAGGAACGTAGACGTCGGCAGCCAGCTGTGATCGTTCGGGCACGATTGTGCTTATTAGCTGCTGTGGCCGAACGCGGGTACCGGCGACAACATCGAGCGTAGCCAGGGTGCCGTCGATTGGTGCTTGCAGCACAACGAGGCGACGTTGTTCCTGAATAGTAATACGTTGACGCAGTTCGGCGCGTGCCGTAGCCAATGAAGCCAGGCCGTTTTTCAACTCAAAACTCAAGCCGGATTGTGCGGCCAGGAGCTGCTGTCGCTCGCGATTGAGTTTGCTGGATTCCTGCCGCAGCCTGCCCATCGACAGGCGCATGGCAGCTACCTCATCTTGTTGCCTGAGAAACTCCGTTTCGGTCAGCGCACCACTATCCCGCGCAAGTTTAAGCCTGTCCAGATTCGCTGCAGCGCGAGTAACACGCGCATGCTGCTCGCGCATCTGCTCCTTGGTATCGGCGATCTCATGCGCTATACCACGGACCTGCTGGTCAAGCGCCGCATGCTTCGCCGTAACCTCTTCACGCAGCAAAAGTTCGCGAGAGTCCGTTTGCGCAAGCTCATCGTGCAGTTCGGCAAGAATGCCGCTTGCAAATGCCTCACCATTGCCGAGCGTTTCCTCATTGGAGAAGCGTGCAATTGTGTCGCCTCGCCGCACGCTATCTCCCGCCTTCCTCTTAATACTCTCTACGATTGCGGAGTTGCTATGAGTAACGCGCACGACGCCCTGCTCCGAGACCAGCCAGCCGCGCACAGTTTCCTTGCGCGCATACTGTGTATTCCAGCAGAAAGCACATGTGGCGGTACAAATGCCGATACATAGAAATGACAGCCAGGCCCACGGTCTGGGCATGACAGCGATCGGTCGACCATCCTGCTTCGCTGTTAACGAGTCGATGGCGTTCTTGCGAAAAAGGTTTTCCGTGCGCGGCGAATTCACGCACCATTAAATAGAACGCAAGCCCCGGAATCGCAAAGAACAAAACCGGGCACTTAGCGGAGAAAACCGTGGCTGCCTGCTATTCTTGCGACATGACCGATGTCCTGATAATTGGCGGAGGTGCGGCAGGTCTCATGTGCGCAATCACGGCCGCCGGGCGCGGCCGCAACGTGATCGTGCTCGAGGGTTCCAACAAGATTGGGAAGAAAATCCTGATGTCGGGAGGTGGTCGATGCAATTTTACGAACCTCTACTGCGAACCTGAGAACTTCCTCTCGCATAATCCGCATTTTTGCAAATCGGCACTGTCGCGATACACACAACACGATTTCGTTGCCCTCGTCGAAAAGCACGGTATTCCATATCACGAAAAGACCGCCGGCCAGTTGTTCTGTGACAACTCATCGAAGGACATCGTCGCAATGCTCCTGCGCGAATGTAAGGAGGTGAACGTACGCATCGAGACAAACTGTTCGATCGTAAAGGTGGACTCCAACGAAATCTTCACCGTCACAACGGACAAGGAAGAATTCACCAGCAGCAAACTGGTAATAGCGACCGGTGGCTTGTCGATACCGAAAATGGGTGCGTCAGGCTTCGGCTATGGGATTGCGCGTCAGTTTGGCCTCAATGTTTTTGCTACCCGCGCCGGCCTCGTTCCATTTACATTGACCGGAGCCGTGCAGAAGCTGGCGGAACGGCTGTCCGGAGTAAGCACAGCTGCTTCGGTCAGCGCAGGAAAAGCATCCTTTAACGAGGACATCCTGTTCACTCATCGCGGACTGAGCGGTCCTGCCATATTGCAGGCCTCGAGTTATTGGCGCCCGGGAGAAGACATCGAGATCGACCTGTTGCCCGGATTCGACCCCGTCGGGATACTGTTAGCGGCTAAGATCTCCCAGCCACGTTTGCAGCTACGAACAATTCTCAGCAACCACCTGCCGCGCGCACTGGTGGTCGAGCTTCAGGACCTTTTGTGGCCCGATTACGCCGAGACTCCGCTGGGCGAGATCAGCAATGATTCATTGGCGCGGATTGCAGGCGACCTGCAACATTGGCATGTCAAACCAGCTGCAACCGAGGGTTATCGTACGGCCGAGGTGACGCTCGGCGGCGTGGACACCAACGAGCTCTCGTCGCAGACCATGGAAGCTCACAAGCAGCCTGGCTTGTACTTCATCGGTGAGGTTGTCGACGTTACGGGCCACCTCGGCGGTTTCAATTTTCAATGGGCCTGGTCGTCCGGCCATGCAGCAGGACTCGCTGTCTAGAAAAAGGCGATATGCACTTTTTGAATACCGGTATAACGAACGAGTCTGGCGATTGTCTCGCCGCTCTCTATAGACTCGGTCGTCCCATGAACGCAAACGTTAAAACCCTGTTTCCCAGACGGGACGAGGTCTACGACAGCATCGTCGACCTCATTCCCGGGCCGGACAACCCGACGCCAATGGTTCGCGTAGGCGCGCGATTCAATTCCAATGCCGATTTTGAGCTCCTGGTGAAGCTCGAGGGGATGAACCCGTTTGGATCCATCAAAGATCGGACAGCTCACTTCATGCTGAAGAACCTGCAACTCGACAACGGGCAGTCGCTCGTGGAGCCGTCCGCGGGCAACACCGGCATTGCCCTGGCCGCGCTGGCCAATGCACAGGGCATACCAATCGAGATCGCGGTACCTGATGGTGCACCAGAGGAAAAAAAGGCCCAGCTACGTTTTCTCGGTGCCGAGCTTATTGAAGTCGAAGACGAGCTGTGCCCGATCTACCCGTCAGAGGGGGCACGCGGTGTTGTTAAGAGCATGGTGGAAAGCGCCGCCTACCGTGGCAAGTACGTGAGTCCCAACCAGTACGAAAGCGAACTCAACGTTGCCGCGCATTACTGCACGACAGGCCCCGAGATCTGGCGGCAAACGGGCGGCAATATTGATTACTTCTTTGCCGGAATTGGCACCGGCGGCACAATCACCGGTGTCGGCAGGTATCTCAAGGAACGCAATCCCAACATCAAGATCATTGGCGTGGAGCCGGCATTGCGGCATCACAAACTGTCCGGCCTCAAGCGCGTGACCGGACTTCCTGAAGAGCACTTTCCGAAAATCCTCGACCGCGATGTCATCGATGAATTTGTCTCGGTTACCGATGATGAGGCATTCGAGGCCGGGATCCGCATTGCGCGCAGCGACGGTATGCTCGTAGGTCCTACCACAGGCGCGGCGCTGCATGCCGCTACCGAGTGGGGCGCGGCTCACAGGGGAACAGCTGTTGTTATCTCGGGCGATAATGCGGCCAAATATGCCTCCGCTTACGCCGACTACTTATAAGCCTGCAACCATCCGACCGAACTCCTCGACCTTGTTCCAGTCCGTGAACTCGTAGGTGCCGGTCGGGTCGGTCGGTCCTTTGGTCATCCACATGATGAAGCGAATCATGGTCCGGTCGAACGGACCAAGCTCTGGATACACGATCTTGCCGGCAAACACAGCGAGATTCTGCGGAACCCAGTCGATCTGTTGCAGAAATTTTTGCAGGTAGGGGTTAGTCTCGGGCGTGTTCTTCTCGGGCTTGCGCGCCACGACGTTGACGGAAAACAGCGCATTCGGATGCGCTTCAAGCGTTGACTGGTTGGTCTTTATGAACTTGTAGACCAGCGGTTGGTGCTTGCCATACCTGATGCTTGCGCCAATCACTATCTTGTCGAACTCGCGGCCTTCGAGTGTCGGACCGTCTTTAAGATTCTCGATATCGACAATGTCGCCAGCATTCTCGATCACGGACGCAAGGCGTTTGCATATCTCCACGGTGTGTCCGTCCGTGGTCGAATAGAGTAAAAGTACTTTTGCCATATATTTTTCTCCGCGACTAATCTAGCAAGGTACACGATGGGCAAGCATAGGTGGAAACCATAACTGCACCCGCAGGGAAAATACCTTACAACAATGCTGTGGGGAGAATTCAATGGCAAGCCACGCCGACATCGACCAGTTAAGCGCGCAACTCGAAACCATTCGGGAGCGTGCCGGCGTGCTCGAATCGAAGTATGCGGAAGAACTTTCCGGTGTTCACCCGGAATTTCAAGAAGGCGCGAGAAACCTCGTGCACTACCTGGCTCTGCGCAAATCAATTACTCATGAACTGCGGAATGATCTGCGCAAATTGGGCCTGTCATCGTTGGCACATGCAGAGCGCAATGTCCTGGCATCCGTCGCAGCTGTGCATCGAGCATTGGAGCACCTGGCCGGACATGGTGATTCCGATTCCGGCGAATTAACGAGTTTGTTGCAACGGCGCAATCCAACTGCCGATGCGCACCGGCAGGCAATCCTTGGCCCCAGCCCGGCTGGCCGGGATGTAAGCATCATGGTAACGCTGCCGTCGGAGGCCGCCGACAACGCGATGCTCGTGACCGAGATGATCGCAGCCGGAATGAATATCGCCCGAATCAATTGCGCACACGATGACGCTGATGCCTGGATACGCATGATCAACAACGTACATCAGGCCGCATCCGATGCCGATAAGGAATGTCGCGTCATTATGGATCTTTCCG
>Ga0224513_10000687_pt1 | contig 13246 bp, 12 predicted proteins | sample SF_May12_sed_USG_5_FD_169109 | JGI IMG/M metagenome (GOLD analysis project Ga0224513, IMG submission 169109) | Sediment microbial communities from San Francisco Bay, California, United States - SF_May12_sed_USGS_21 | ecosystem: Environmental > Aquatic > Marine > Sediment | place: USA... | reverse complement strand
GCTGAGCCGGTTCCCCGGTACCGTACCTGCTCGACCAGCCCAGCGACCGTTGTCAACAAAACATCCATCCCGCCGACGCCGAGAAAAGTGCCGTTCTCGAGGTACACGGTCGTCTGGATAACAACCGCAACCTCCTTGGTCAGGTGATCGATGGTTGGCGACGCGAGATAGAGCCGATCCTCACCGACGGCCTCGTGCCACCACGGACGGTTCTTGACCAGGTATCCCTCCTCCTCCACCCTTCCCCTCGGCATTTCCGGGATTCTGTTCGAAAGATAGTCCTGGGTGTCGTCGTCGGCGAAGAAAACCGCCTTGATCGATGGGTCGTTGGCCACCAGGGCATCGAAATAGTCGATGATCTGAATAAATTCGGGATTATCGAGGACCGGCCCGCGGTGCTGTTCATAATTCGTGAAAAAATCGCGCAGGCCCGGGTTGAGGAGAAACGCGTCCACGACACGCCCGCGTTCAGTAAAAAACTGCTCGATCTCACGAGCCTTCATCTCAACGACCTGCTGGGCTTCGGAGAATGTGTTCTCGCGCGTCATATCGGCGTTTCGTGCGACGACGATACTTCCAAGGACCGCCAAGGCGAGCGCGATGGCTCCCCCAACAAAGATAATCAACTTGTGTTGAATATTCAGATGCATGCCTTCCCGTCCTCCTCCATATGCCCTCTTCACGCCCTCCATTCGAGTTTACCTTATGAGTGAATGGCTATAGCTGTTTGGGATATGGAGTCAGCGGTCGGCCATCAGCGATCAGCAACCAACCCTCGAGATTTGGGGAGAATCAATCCTCCGGGTTGTCAACAGTGTCGTCTGATAATTCGGAGTTCGCCGCTGAAATTTCGACGCGATTCACCGTCCGGACTGATAGCAGATCGCTGAAAGCTGATCGCTAATTTCTAACAGCTGTTATTCTTGAAGTGAGGGCGTACACGAGGTCGCTCAGTGCGGCCATTCCAAATTCTCGCGGAGCGTGCACATGGGTGGGATGGATGCCATCATCGAGGAGTTTCTGGCCGAGAGCGTCGAGAACCTCGACCAACTCGATCAGGACCTGGTGAGTCTCGAAAAGAACCCGTCTGACCGGGAAGTCTACGGACGTATCTTTCGAACTGTCCACACCATCAAGGGCACCTGCGGTTTCCTCGCTTTTGGCACTCTGGAGTCCGTTACCCACATCGGAGAGTCTCTGCTCGGCCGCCTCCGAGACGGTGAAATGGAATTGACGCCTGAGATCACTACCGACCTGCTGGGACTGATCGATGCCGTGCGGGCGATCCTCGGAAATATCGATGCGACCGGCGCCGAAGGGGATGAGGACTACAGTGCGCTGGTGGCCCGTCTTCAAAGCCACGATGACTCAGCGAGTGGGAAAAAACCAAAACCCAAGCGGGCCACCAAGAAATCCGCAAAGAAGACCGCAGCCCCGAAGGCGAAGGTGAAGGCAAAGGCAACGGCCACCAATGGCGCCACCCAGGCGACGAAGAAAGTCCCCAAAGCCACCCCGGAGGTGGCACTACCCCCAAAGACAGGCCCGGGTGATTCCGAGAACGAGAACGAGAATCTCGAGCTGACCTCAGCGCCGGCTGTTGCTGAGACCAACATCCGCGTCGATGTGCGGGTGCTCGATCATCTGATGAACCTGGTCGGCGAACTCGTACTAGCCCGCAACCAGCTCGTTCAGCACCTCGCTACCTCGCCAGATCCGCATCTCGCCTCCTCGTCACAACGCCTCGACAGCATTACCAGCGAACTGCAAGAAGCCGTGATGCGGACCCGGATGCAGCCCATCAGCTCGATCTGGAGGAAATTACCGCGATTCACCCGCGATCTCGCTCTGCGCTTCGGTAAGGAGGTCGAGTTCGAAATGGAGGGCGAGGAAACCGATCTCGACAAATCTGTCATCGAAGCGATCAAAGGGTCCCTCCTCCATCTCGTTCGCAACTCGGTCGATCATGGAATCGAGGCCCCCGATGTTCGTGAAGCGCACGGCAAACCCCGCGCCGGCAAGCTGAGACTGCGTGCTCACCACGAGGGCGGCAACGTTGTCATCGAGGTCCGTGACGATGGAGGCGGGCTCGACCACGAGCGCATTGTCGCTCGCGCCGTCAAGGCCGGTCTGGTCAGTGAAGAGCTGAGCGCTAATCTGAACCATACGACAATCGAAGAGCTCATTTTCCAACCCGGGTTTTCCACGGCCTCCGAAGTGACCAATATATCCGGACGTGGTGTTGGCCTCGACGTGGTTCGCACCAATGTCGAAAGCTTGGGAGGATCCATCGATCTGCAGAGTGAGCGGGGCCAGTCAACGACATTTCGGGTCAAGATCCCGCTCACTCTTGCAATCGTTTCGGTGCTTCTGGTGCGAGCAGATGACCACCGGATCGCCATTCCGCAGGCCAGCGTCGTGGAGCTCATCCGGGTCGAACGGGATGGGGGAAAAGCGGAGATCGAGGATCTCGGAGGTGTCCCCGTCTACCGCCTTCGCGGCAAGCTGCTGCCTTTGGTATTCCTCGACCGTGAGCTAGGTGTCGCCGAGAACTACAGCACGGATGGCAAAGCAAACATCATCGTGCTGCAGGGAGATGACCGTCAGTTCGGTCTGGTGGTAGCAGGCGTCGAAGACTCCCAGGAGATCGTTGTCAAACCCCTCGGACGACTGCTGTCGGGCCTACCTTTTGCCGGAGCGACGATCCTCGGCGACGGGCAGATTGCGCTGATTCTCGATGTCTTTCGCCTCGGGCTCGCCGCCGGGGTGGTGTCCGAGACCCGCGTCCACACCGCAGCAACCCAGATTTCCAACGCAGTCAAAGCCAGGACGAAGACCGAGCGGCTGGTGTGCCTCCAAGGCGAGGACGGTGAAAGGCTGGCTATCGACTTCGATCAGGTCAGCCGCCTCGAGTATTTTCCGCGAACATCTCTCGAACAGGTCGGCCACCAACTGGTGGTCCAGTACGGCGACGAAATTCTCCAGCTCATCGAGCTCCAGAAGACCCTTCCCGAACGGCGCAAGGAGGCCCGCAATCCTTCAGACCACGCGAAAACCGATACGGTGCCGGTGATTGTCTGCACGGTCAAGGGCCGCCGGGTCGGCCTCGTGGCGCACCGGATTGCGGACATTGTCGACGAAGACCTCAAGGCACGAAGGTCGGCGAGTCGCGATGGCGTTCGAGGCTGCGCTGTGATCCGTGACCAGGTGACTGAGATCCTCGATCTCGAAGCCCTCATCCAACTCGCCGATCCCAGCTTCTTCGAACGGCCAGCAGATCAGGAGTGAGAATGCCGAAACAGTTCTGCACATTTCATGTCGGTGATCTGTTCCTCGGAATAGAAGTGGAACGGGTGCAGGAAGTAATTCGCGACAGTGACATCACGCCAGTTCCCACTGCACCGCCGTGGGTCCGCGGCCTCATCAATCTGCGCGGCCAGATTGTGACCGCGATCGATCTCGGGACGCGGTTTGGAAAAACAGATCGCGACGACGAATCCTCCACGGTGCTCGTCCTGGATGTCGGATCCACATTGCTCAGTTTCGTGGTCGACCGTGCCGGCGATGTCGTCGAGGTCAACGACGAAAGCTTCGAGCCGCCGCCCGACACCCTCAAGGGCGAGGCACGGCGACTCATCCGGGGCACCTACAAGTTGCAGAAGAGGTTGTTATTGGTCCTCGATGTCGAGCAGGCGCTCGAAATCGATGCTGCAACAGTTGGGGACCGTAAACCGAGAGACTACCCAGGGCAAGAGTGAGCGGGCAGGACAAGGAGAAGCTGTGCGAGCGTTGGTGATCGAAGACTCACGGGCGATGCGGTCGATCCTCGCCGGGATCCTCGGAGACGTAGGTTTCGAGGTCACTCTGGCAGCCGATGCAGAGGATGCTTTGGTGATCCTCGAAGACGACCGGGATTTTGAACTCGCCCTGGTCGACTGGAATCTCCCGGCGATGAGCGGTCTCGATCTGGTAATGACCATCCGCGAGCGCCCCACTCATCGTGACATTAAATTGATGATGGTGACCACCGAGACCCAGCTTGGGCGTGTGCGAGAAGCCCTCGAAGCGGGTGCCGATGAGTACATCATGAAGCCCTTTGACCGCGAGATGCTGCTGGAGAAGCTGGTCCTCCTCGGTATCGAGGTCGATTGAAGCATCCCGTGCAGCCGGTGCGAATCCTCGTGGTCGACGATGCCGTCGTTGCTCGACGTGTGATCTCCGACATTTTGGCCTCCGAAGATGACTTTGAGGTCGTTGGGACAGCCCCCAACGGCAACCTTGCTCTGACCAAGATTGCCCGGTTGCACCCGGATGTGGTCACACTTGATATCGATATGCCCGAGCTCGATGGGATGCAGACGCTGACCGCCATCCGATCGCGCTTCCCGGAGATCCGGGTCATCATGGTTTCAAACCACACCCGTAGAGGGGCGGCGATCACCGTCGAAGCATTGTTCAGCGGCGCTTCCGATTACGTCACCAAGGCGGCTCGAACCTCTTCCGCCGAGGAAGCGCGACAGTACATTCGGGAACAACTCGTCCCCAAGATCCGCGCTCTCGTTCCAGGCAGCAGATCGGGCGCCTCCGCGGCCCGCCCAAAAGCCGCTCACCTCATCTCGCGACGGAAGAACCCCACCATTGAGGTCGTGGTAATCGGCTCCTCAACCGGTGGCCCCAACGCATTGACGGCGATTCTCGAGTCGCTGCCCGAAGACTTTCCTGCACCGGTGCTGATCGTCCAGCATTTGCCCGAGAACTTTACGACCTTTCTCGCCAAACGCCTCGATACGGTATCTGCTCTGCATGTGGGAGAGGCAACCAACCGGACCCTGGTCGAGCCCGGGAACGTTTGGATCGCGCCCGGAAACCGGCATCTCGAGACCAGGTCGACGACCCGCGGAATCGAGCTTGCCACCACCGACGGCCCGTTGGTCAACTCCTGCAAGCCCGCCGCGGACGTCCTTTTTCGATCGGCGGCAAAATGCTACGGATCGTCGGTGCTCGCGGTCGTGTTGACCGGAATGGGACAGGACGGCCTCGACGGCTGCCGTGATATTTCCGCTGCCGGCGGCCAGGTCGTTGTCCAGGACCGCTCGACCAGCATCGTGTGGGGAATGCCCGGTCAGGTTGCCGAGGCGGGCCTCGCCGAATCTGTGTTGCCGGTGTCCGAAATCGGGGCTGACATCGTCCGCAGAGTGAAGGCGTCATCGTGATGACGGCCGATCACTTCGCAGAACCGCAGGCGTCGATCAGCCAACTTGATTTCGACTACATTCGCGCCCTGGTCCGCCAGGAGTCTTCGATTGCACTCGACGACGGCAAGATGTACCTCGTGATTTCACGTCTTTCGCCACTCGCGCGAGAGCACGACTTCTCGTCAGTCGGAGCATTCATCTCGCACCTCCAGTCAACCGTTCACCGAGAACTCCACACCCTCGCAGTGGAGGCGATCGTCACCACCGAGACTTCGTTCTTTCGTGACCTCCACCCGTTTGTCGAACTCCGCGACAAAATCTTACCTGAGCTCATCAAGACCAAGCGCGGCGCCTCAAAAAGCCTCTGCATATGGTCCGCTGCCTGTTCGAGTGGCCAGGAGCCCTACAGCATTGCGATGATCCTCCGGGATCGCTTCGCAGACCTTGCCGGGTGGAACCTCCAGCTGCTGGCCAGCGACATTTCTCGCCGCATGATTGAGCGGGCGCAGGAGGGCGTATATACCCAGATCGAGGTCAACCGTGGACTGCCCGCACCCTACCTGGTCAGATTTTTTAACCAGAACGAGAGCCAGTGGCAACTCAAGGATGAGCTGCGCGGGATGTTCAGGTTCTTTCGTCAGAACCTGGCTGACGAGTGGGCCTCGGTGCCCCCGGTCGACATTCTGATGCTTCGCAACGTCTTGATCTACTTCGACGTGGAAATGCGGCGCAAGGTGCTGCGGCGGGTTCGTCGGCTGCTCCGCCCAGGTGGTTACCTGGTGCTCGGCTCAGCCGAAACCACCCTCAACCTTGACCCGAGCTTCGTCCGCGTCCGCTCCGGGCGGACGGTCTTCTATCAGGTTGAAGATGGCAACGGGGCGTGAGGTCTAATGGCTGCAAGGCTATACGGCCTTACGGCTATTCGGCTATGAGCACTCGTCACCCTTCAGCTCCTTCAGCCCTCATCGAAGGTGACCGTCGGCGTGCGCTGAAGTGAAGGGCTTCGTCGCGAGGGCCAGGGGACGTGGTGAGATGACATGACGACTGCCTGGCCTTGACAGCCCAGTCAGTATGTCATCCCGACCGAGGACACAAAGGGTCCGAGCGGGGGGATCCATTCGGCTCGCTTTGCTCGCTCAGGACAAGCCCATGGAGGTCGCAATCAGTTCGCTCTAACTCAACCCCACAGATCCCTCCACTCGCTTCACTCGGTCGGGATGACAATGAGGTGGCCGTCCGCGCCGAGTGGGTGGGCGGAAAACCCGAACCCGCCGGCGGCTGCTGAGGCGGATCAGGCCTCATCTGAAGAAGGAGGCTATGAGCCGCCCGCAGGCGACGGTGCGACGCGTCGGCCGGAGGCCGACAGCAAATTCGAAATCCGAATTTGGAATCGAGCAGGCGGGCATTCGCGCAGGTGACGGGTTGGGCACTCTATTCTTTCAACGGTTCGATGGGCTGGGTTTCGGCATCCTTGCCAGCGTCGCTCTCAGTCTCGACCTCGGGCTCAGCAATCGGAGCCGGTCCGAGATACTGCGGTTGGACTTCCCACGGAAGTTCGCTGAATACCATCCCAACCGGCCGCAGAAGGAGCTTCGGGTCTTCGCCGGGCTTGTAATCCCATTCCATGGCGTCGAGCGCGTCCGCGAGCGTTGACCGGTGCTTCTTGTTTTTGCCGCTCATTGATCGGAGTCCGTGTTTTCCGACAGCGTGATCTCAGCCAGCAGTCTGTGGTCCTCCGAACCCGGGGTCGCGATCAGGAGCTTGGTCAGACGGTCCTCGGTAGCAACCACGAAAAGACATTCATCTCCAGGTTTTCGACTGCAGTGAACCTCACGTGCGGCAAGCTGGCGCCCCGCGAGATAGGACAGGATTGCGGCATGGAAGCCTGAAAGAATCGGACATGCACCACCGGCTCCGGCGAAGATCCCGGGGAATGGACTGGTCTGGTGGCGGATGATGACGAGGCCGTTTTCGCGGTAATTGAGGTCCGCTTCGAAGCTGCCGAGGCCGAAGACTCCGACTGACGCGGAAAGCAGCTCCAACGCCATCTGTGATTCCATTTCGCGAAGAGTCTTCCGATAGTCCCTCTGAACCACCTGTTCGAGACGCATAGCGTGGCGCAGACCCCACTTCTTGCCAAAGCGCTGGAGAAGCTCGTGATGACGGTGCAACAGGCTCCGCGCAAAAAGGCCCTCAAAGGCTTGTAGAAAATCCTCGTTGGCAACCAGGAGGCGGTCAGCCTTCCCGTCGCGAAGTGAACCGGTCAAGGGGTCTCGCTCGATCTCCGGCGACAGCGATCGACGCTGATCTCTGAGCCGGTTGATGGTTACGATGCAGCCATTCCCGGATGGCTGTTTCACCACGGCGACACGCAGGAGATACTCCTGGTGCCCGCAGCCGATCACCTCGCGGCCGATCGCGACTCCCTCGAGCTCGCGGGCGCCGTCTTTGAGACGGTCCGTCAACCGATCGGCGAGTAATGCGATATCCGACGGCAGGACTTCACCCAGGGTCTTTCCTGAAATGAAAACCGGATCGACGCGCCCGACCCTGGGGCCGTAGATCGATACAGCCTGCACCACACCCTCGTCGTCCAGGACGAGACAGCCAACCGGAACTGGCGATTCCAGGATCCCGTCGGATTCGTGTGTCTCCTCCTCGGTTTCCTCTCCCGTTTCTCCGATGCCGAGGATCTCCGAAAACCCGCTCTCATCAAGCCGGTCGATCCAAGGCGCCAGCAGTCGGCCAAGACGATGCGAGCTGAAACGCCAGGCCAACGCGCTGTCGAGTCGCTGGAAAATCGCATCCACCCACAGCGAAACGCCGCGCACCAGCAGGTCCTCTTCGAGATCGCCGAGATTCGCATCCGATACGGTGACGGCGCCCTCATCGGTCACATTGAAAATGCTGAGGAGGGGGTGTTGGTCAGCGAGCTCCGACCGGAGTTCCTCGAACCGTTGCCGGATCAGTGTGGGATGCAAATGGTTCAGGGCGTAGGACCCGACGACATTGAGAACAACCAGCGACAGATCGAGGATCGCGTGGTCGGGTTCCGACTTCGGTACTGACTCCTGTTCCATCAATACCGGGATCGTCATGCCGCTGGCGCTTTCCTCGTCAAAGCGACGCATCGCCTCGAGGAGCAGACTCGAGGGCGGGATCCTGAACCGCTCCTCCCTGTCGAGATCGCCGAAGTCGGCCTCGAACGTCCCGGTCGACCATAGGGCGATGGTGTACACGGCCTCCTCGCCTCGGCCTCCCCCTTCAACCTCGGCATCGATCACGAAACCATCTCGTAGCCACACGGCTCCCTTTGAGCCTTCGTGCTGAAAGCTCACTGTGCCGGTGCGCCGTCCCGCTTCAGCAGTCTGCAACAGATCCGGTACCGACAACTGTTCCAGCGATCCGAAAAGCAGCTGATCAGAGCGGTGTTTCTCGATCGCGAGCTTGGTGGTCAGCACGACCTCCTCACCGTCATAAGGTGGGAAGACGACACTCAAAAGGCCCATCCTCAAGGCACGACGTCGATCTTCTTTCTCCTCGTTCGCCACCACGACGAGCGGAATCTGCTCCATCAGTGGATTCGACTCAAATAGCGTGACCAGGATGGAGTCACCGGCGCCGCCACCGCCAAGAGGCGTCAAAATGGCGTCCGGAATCGTGAACTGGCTTTTGGATGTGATGGACTCGGCGTCATCGACCGTGGACATCGCGACGACCTGATAGTCCGCGTCCTGCAGCCCGCCCCGCAGCTTTGCCGCCACGCTGGACTCTGGATGCACAACGTAAACGAGGTCGCCAGCCATCATCGTTCCCGTTGCCACAGGTGATAGGGTATCGAGCGCCTCATACGAAGACCCTCACGTCAACTTCGAATTCGCCAGCCATCACGCGTGCGCGGATGGAGGGCCCTATCTCACCAGCCGGTTCATCGCCCTTGGTCGAAAACGGTGGTTCGGGTCTGAGCCTGAATCCGCTGGCTTCAAGTTCCGTGCAGGCATGACCACCGATGATGTTCACACACTCGCAGACTGCATCGATAGCGACATCGCTGTCATCTTCAACCGGGATTCCGATGAAGCCCTGCGCAACTACCGTCGCGACCTGTGACGGCAGATCGAGAGCACAGCAAAGCTGACGATCACCGACGAGCTTCTGTGCGTACCGCCGCCGACCGCTGGAGAGGCCTCCCCCATCTGCAGTCAGGGTTTGCAGTTTTACCGGCCCATTGGTGAAGCGTTGCAGGTGGAAGACCGCCAGCTCGATTACTTTCTTCACGGTTTCGGGATCTTTGCAGGCGCGAAAATCGGCTTCCAGCTGCTGATTCGCCTCGTCCTGCAACTCTTCAAATGCGGCCAGATGTTCCTCAACCTGATCGCGGTTCAGGTGCCCGCGGTCAATCAACGCCGCTCCGATTTTCACCCAATCTGATCGCTGAATCCGAAGCAGCTCGTCAAGCTTTTCACGATCGATCTGCCCGTATTCGAGGCAGAGTTCCTCGAGGCCGGCATCGGTGGTCCGATATCGGGTGAGAATCCCCTCTGCACGCTGTGGCTCGATGCAGCCCTCGCGAACCGCCAGCTCGACCAATGAAAGGTTTGTCTCGCGTTGCAGCTCGATCGCTTCGATGAGAACCTCGCGGCTGATCACGCCCCTGGAAAGCAAATATTGACCAAAAAACATGGAATCCTCACGCTACCTGCGTCAGGTCACGCATGAAATCGATAAAATCATCTCTGGTGAACGGCTTCTGGAGAAAACTCCGTGCACCCGAGGTCAGGCACTCGTGGACCGCGTCTTCAGTCCCGAGAGAAGACACAATCACAACGAACGCATCGGGGTCGATGGCGAGGATTCGCTCGAGGGTTTCCACACCCGACTGGCCGGGCATGATCAGGTCCAACAGAACGATATCAGGCCGCTCCTGAGCAAAGCGCTCGACCGCCATGACGCCGTCTCGCTCGGAGGCTATGACCTCGAACTCGGAATCCTCCAAATAGGCCGCGATAATCGTCAATATCGCGGCCGAATCATCGACTGTCATGACTCGCCATTTGGCCATCCGCCCCACCTCAACCTTCGTCGCTCACTCCCGAAATTGCCGACATCGTCTGTTCGATCCAGTTCAGCTTCTCCGCGAGTACATTGCGTTCAATCGCCAACCCGGCTTCGATCATCAGCAGCTCGAGCCCATGGATTGAGGTGATTGGATGCCCTCCCGGTAGGTTATCGCCATAAAAGACAGCGGACACCGTGCCACTCACCACGATCGGGGTTACCACCACCTCCGGCGGCATCAAGCCGCCCAGTTGGTCCACTAGATAATTGTTCCATGGACATCTCTCAAGATGACCATGAAATGTCGAAATATTTTCAATTACGCTTGAAAAAACCGACTCCCCGTCAGCGGGTATATGGATCTTTCGCACCCGGCGATCGACCACCGGGGCCTGATCGTCGCCCCGACCGATCCCGAACTGGCCGATCCCCGAGATGCCTTCCTCGGAAACTCCAAAGAGCACACCTCGGTTCACAACTCCCGTTGCATAGCGCAAAATCAGGAGCGCAACCTCACCGACTGTCGCTTCAGGTCGGACCTGGATCTCGGCCATCAGTTTGCGCAGCTCAGAGAAATCTGACGGCCAGTCGGAGACCACGTAGGCCGGGTCGTTACGTAAGATGCTGTGGGCCGGTTCGACGATGTAATTCAACAAGTCACGAACGCTTCTGCCAGACTGATCTTCGATCTGGGAATCCTTTATCAGCCGAGGTACTGGTCTTACGGTGCCATCACCACCAACAGCATCAACTTTGGCCAAGAGGTCGAGAATAAACGGATCGACGTTGATGAACTCGGTCAGTTTTGCCTCATCATCGTGAAAGTTCTGTTCCGGGTCCTCATCACGATCTTCGACTGCCTTGAAGTTGAAGAACCCCGAATCCCAACGGAGAAATTCGCGGGCAATGTCCTGAAGTTGGTCGCAGAGCACATCCTGGAGCGTTTCGTATGAAATCGCGCCCATTTCCACCAGGATCGCTCCCAGCTTCTTTCTCTCTTCGGAGAGGCGTTGAGTGGCCACGGCCGCGTTGAGGGTTTCCTGGGTGATCAGGTTTCGGTCGACCAGGAACTGACCTAAAGAGGGCGAAGAGTAACCGTTGCTTGCGTGGAAGACCTTGCCGTCGTTGAAGAGGAATATGCCCGTCGTATCACCGCGACTGAGGGTCAACCTACCCGACTTCCGGAACAGCGCGATGAGTTGGAAGAGTTCAGCAAGCCGCAGATCTTCGAGACGACCGACGAGTGCCATGGCTCACTCCGATCCTGAAGGGTCTTTGCCGACGAATGTTCCGCCCTTGCCTACCACGATCGACCCTCCATTTCCGATCCGTGGGGTTGGCTGTATTTGCTCTGAATCCCGGTCTTGACTCCCGCCCGTTCCCGGATGAGCAGCCGCCCCCGCATTGGTATACGCAAGATCGGTACCAGATTGAGACTCGGCGTTCACTACAACAGTATATCGACTATTTTCCCGTAACGGTACAAACGTGCCGAGGCGGGATTCCAGCTGCGCTGAATTAGGAGTAATGGAAAAGAACCAGAATGAGGAATGAGGAATTTCCGACCACCCCCCCAGCCTTATCGACGCGCACCCAGGGCGGGTGGGTGGCATTCCTAATTCCTAATTCCTAACTCCTAATTAGCTGCGGGGCGCGCTACTTCGATTCGGCGGCGATGAGGTCCATAGCGCGCTCAATGGGGACATGAACGGTGCCTTCGGCTTCGCTGACCCACCCATAGCTGTTGAGGAGCTCGAGCTGATTGGCATCGAGCTGCTGTAAGGCCTGGTAGGGCTGCGACCAGACCTTTCTCTCGAGTTCACTCTTCTCAGCGCCGTAGAAATAGGCCTGCAGAACGACGATGATCACAAAGAGGAGGATCGCTGAAATGATCCCGACTACAGCAGAGGCCGCGACATTTGGATCGTCATAACGCACGGGCAAACTCCGTTTGAATTAGGAATTCGGAATTAGGAATTAGAAATTTCTGACCACCCTCCCCTGTGATTTGGTCCAGCTCGAGGGGTGGGAGGGCGTAATTCATAATTCCTAATTCCTAATTCCTAATTTGTTTTAGGCGTTCTCGAACGCCAAGGATTCTTCGAGGCGGGGGTCCTTCTCGGCGATAACCGAGTGCCTGCTCAGGCGGAACAGCACCACAGCCGAGAACACTCCACTCATTCCCAGGAGGCACAGAACATCGAGCAGGCCGAAACGCGCAACGCCGGGGCTGAACTCGGGGATTGCCAGCCAGTAGATATCAACCCAGCACATCAGAGCAACGTAGCCGCCGGTCAGGGCGAGCAACAGCGGCCGGCGCTTGATAAACCGCGAGACGAGCAGAAGGAACGGCACCACGAAGTGGCCGAAGATCAGCATCAAGCTCACCGTCGTCCACTCGCCGGTCTGCCTCTTGAGGAACCACTCGGTCTCCTCCGGAAGATTGCCATACCAGATCAGCATGTACTGAGAAAATGCGATGTAGGCCCAGAATACGGTGAATCCAAAGAGCAGCTTGCCGAAGTCGTGGTAATGCTCGACAGTAACGGCGTTCTTCAGGATTCCCCGCGTCTGCAATCCGTACAGGATCTTCGGCATCACGGCCAGAAAGGCGACCACCGATGCTGCGAAGTAGTAGACCCCGAAGATCGTACTGAACCAGTGGGGATCGAGGGACATGAGCAAGTCGAAAGCGGCGAAGTTGAGGCTGAGGGCGAAAAGCACCATCCCTGGAGCGCTGAATCTCTCCATCCGCAAGGTCAGGGCCGGATCTCCACTCTTGTCCTGAGCGATCGAAGTGCGATGGAGAAAACTCGCCATCACGCCCCAAATGATGAAGTAGGCGATCAAGCGCACGATAAAGAAGCTTGGATTGAGAAAGCCGAGCTTGCCGGCGAGCAGCGGATCGTGGGCTGCCGCCGCGGTGTCGGTCCAATGGTAGAGATGATCCATCCCGAGAACGACCGGAATCGCGAGCACGGCCATCAGCCAAACAT
>Ga0224513_10000683_pt1 | contig 13303 bp, 8 predicted proteins | sample SF_May12_sed_USG_5_FD_169109 | JGI IMG/M metagenome (GOLD analysis project Ga0224513, IMG submission 169109) | Sediment microbial communities from San Francisco Bay, California, United States - SF_May12_sed_USGS_21 | ecosystem: Environmental > Aquatic > Marine > Sediment | place: USA: California... | reverse complement strand
AAAATCATGGTGACCATTGGCACCAACAGCCATGCTGCCGCCCGCTGTGGCATCGCACAAGCGCTCGTCATGCGTCCCTCCAGTGGTGCGATCCAACGGGCACGTCGCCGGTCCTTCCAAACCACATTACGGCCATCGCACTGTTCCGGTGATCGCGATCGGCCAGGGCTGCTGCTCTTCGGCAACCGACGCTGGAATCACCAGCTCGGCCGAGAAGTTCCCCTCGTTGATCGTCAGCATGGTCAGCCCTATCGTACAGCTCTGTCCCGGCTCGAGCCATTGTGAGCTGCAGAAGTCGAAGTCGACAGCAAATTCCAGGGCGTCGTCGCCCAGGATCCACAATGCGTCCAGGTACGCTGGCTCCTTGGTGTCATTGCGAACTGTGACGATGCGTGAGCCGGCCTCGGCGCCAATATCGACCTGATTGAAGAGGACCGAAGAAGGTGATACCTGGATGGCTTTTGCTTTCGGTGTGACCTTCGTCTGAGGTGTGACCTCGGCCAGGGGCGTCACCCAGGACGATGTGTCACCGGTCTCGAAACCGTCGGCAAACAACTGTGCGGCGTAGCCGCTGAGACTGACGGTGAACTCGAGGCCGGCAGCCGCGGGAATTACCAGATGCGCAAAGCTCTCGGAGGTATTCCCGGGAATGAATTTCACCTCTATCCAGCACGACTGGCCGACGTCGATCGGGTTCGAGCTGCAGTAGTCAGTGGTGAGATGGAAATCCGAGAAATTCTCCCCCGCGAGAAAAACGTTCCCCACGTTCACCCGACCGGACCCTGTGTTGAGGACCTGGATCTGCTCGATGCGGCTGACGGTCCCTCCCTCGACGATGCCAAAATCGAGGTTTTCCGGGTTCGGAGTGAGCTCGAGGAGGATGCCTTCTCCGAACACCGCGACCGCGGCCGGGCTCCCGGCATCGGAACTCGCAATCGTCACCGACCCGGTTGCGGGGCCGGTTGCGCTCGGTCTGAAGTCGACCGAAAGTGTGCAGGAGTCGCCGCCCGCCAGTTGCGACCCGCAGTTCGAACTCACACCAAAGGGCCCTGACCCGACGATGCTGGATATCGTCAGCGGGACTGAGCCTGAATTCCTCATGACCACCGGTAAAGCTGAACTCGTGGTTCCCACACCCTGTGCTGTGAAATCCAGTCGTGTCGCGCTGAGCACGGCCTGAGCCGGAACGAATCCAGTACCGAGCAGCGAAACAGTATGTTGTCCACCGTCAGCGCTGGATTGAAACGTCACAGAGCCTTGACTCGGGCCCGGGAAAACCGGTGCGAACACCACCGAGAATGCGCACCACTCTCCAGGATTGATGACGCTACAGTCGTTTGCCACGGCAAAGGGTCCGACGACACCCATGTCGTGGATGCCGAGAGGCGCGTTCCCATGGTTCGTCACGATCACCTCGAGCGTTCCACCGACGGTCCCAACCTCCTGAGTTGGGAAAGTGAGGTTGCCCGCGGAAAGCTCAATCTGTGGAACAGGCCAATCCACTGGCGACGAGCTGCCGAGCTGGAAGACCTGGATTCCCGGCGAGTTGACTGAAGCAACCAGAAGCTTGTCGAAGAGACGAGCCGGCGCTATTCCTGCTGCAGTCTTGAATTGGCCGAGGTCGTCGCCGTAGCTCCCGATCACCTCACGCAATGAGCCGTCCGGGTTGAACGTCTGGATCCAGTCCTGGTAGTTGTCGCTGGCGTAGATCACACCGTCCAAGCCGACCGCGACATCGTCGAGCTCGACAAATTGCCCGATCGAGCCGCCGGCTTCCCCAAACGCGCGGACCAGGTCGCCGGCGAGATTGAACACCTTGATTTTTCCGTGTCCGGCGTCAGCCACAATCACATCGCCGTTGGGCAGGACCCCTACGCCGCTCGGACCCATGAGTTGCGCCGGTTCGTCACCTGTCGATCCGAAGGCTGTGACCACGGTTCCGACCTCGTCGTGAACCACAACGCGTCCTGCCTTCCGATAAACGCTGACATATCGCCGGTTGGTCAGATCGACTGCCACGTCGGATACCTCTCCGAGGCCGACGCCGAGGTCAAGGACCGGGTTGCCGGTGCGATCGAACACACCGGCGCCTGTGACCAATCCCACCAGAAGTCGATCCTGCCAGTCCACCGCGACCGCGGCCACGCCGGGCATTGGAATGCGGTACATCAAGTCGCCGGTCTCGAGGCGGATCGCCGTGATGCCGCCCGAACCTCGATCGACCACAAACATTTCACCCATCGAATCCACATCGAGACGGTGCGGAGAAGACAGCCCGGCCGAAATCATCCGTTCGGCCTCGACATCGCTGACAGACAGGACAATCGATCTGAGCGCAGCCGCGCCGGCAGGATCTGTTGCAGTGCAGGTGACGGTTGCCAAGCCGGGGACAGGCGCCTCGAGTGTTGCTGAACCATTCACTCCGGGAGTCAGCGTTCCGAAGTCAGTTGCCCAACCGTAGGAAACCGGGTCGCCGTCCGGGTCGGTGGCCGCGCAGGTCAGCTGCGAACTTTCACCGGGGTGAAATGCCACCGGGTCGGCGACCAGAGAGTCGATGACCGGCGCGGCGTTGGGGGTTGACGTCACCTGAACCATGAAGTTCGCAGTGGCCGATTGTCGACCGCCGCACACCATGCCTCCGCTGTCGGACAGTGAAACCGAGATGGTGTAGGTGGCCTCGGTGGATGGTGCCTGCCACTGTGCTGTGGCGGTGTAGGGCGAGCCCGACGCGCCGTTGTCCTCGAGCACGAAGGCGCCGTCATCTGCCGACCAGTCCGTGAGGTCCGATCGAATGTACAGCCCGCATTCAGTGAGGCAGGTCGTAGGGCAATCCGGGTCGTGGGCAGAAATCTCCAATGTGACCAGTCCACCGGGGGCTACAACCGTGGGCGTTGCAATGAAGCTGTCGACCACAGGAGCCGCCGCCCACGCTCCACTTGCCGAAAAGAGCATCAGCGTCACCAACAGGATCCCGGAAGAGTTACCGATCGCCGAAGATGAGTAACGCATCAGGGCATACCCGATCCAGCCTCCACCAGCGGAAAAAGCTGGTGAGATCTGCGGGCTCGACCCGTGACTTGCGGAATATCACCCAATACGACCGCCCTCCTCGACATAAAGAGTGAAGAGCAAGATTCGTTCCACCCAGGGTGGGGACCTCGAGGCCGGCCGTCAGGCCAAACTACATGTGTTTATTTCACCAGGTTTTCTCGTTATAGAGATAAGATCGCAATTTATTCGCTAGAATGGCCGGGATGAACCTCGGAATACCTCAGCCCGAACTCTTACAGCGTCTGATTGCTCGCATACCGAGCCCCAGGCGTCGGATCCTGCTTTTGGTGGTGCCCATTCATATTGTGGCCTTTACACTGCTCTTCTTTGGGATCATGCGACTCGTGGAGATCGAAATCCTGAACGCCCACAGTCTCGATGCCCGCCATTTGCTCGGGGAAGCACTCGAGGATCTTCACCCCCTCATGGTCGGTAACGACGAAGAGGAGATTTCTGGCGCAGTCGGCGAATATGTCAAAGCCCACAAACTCCTCGATTTCAAGATGTTTCAGACGACTGGCGCCGAGATCGGTTCGCCGAATCACGTCGACCCCGGGGTCGCAGAATTCCTCGCGGGTGCGGAGGACGAGCTGTTCCGATTCGAGCGCAAGGGAGGGAATATCACGATGCACGGGATGCGCCGTCTTCGGTCGGAATCCGAGTGCGTCGAGTGCCACCTCCCGGCTGCAACTCTCGGTGCGGCAACAATGCGGTTCGATCTCACCGATCAAATGGTCGCCGCGCGCGGGAGCGTCAGGCGCAACCTCGCGATGCTGATTGCCGGTTGGGCGCTTCTGGTGGGAATTGTCAACATCTGGCTGGGTAGAATGACACGGCGGTCAATGGCGCGACTGCAGCTGCATGAACGTCCTGAAGAAGTCAGCACTCGACAATCAGAAGACGCCGCCGGCCTGTTGCTCGATCCGGTTTCCGCCGAACTCTACGAGTCGCTTCGAAATTTCCATGAGACGCAGCAGAGTCTCGATGCCGAGGTCGCCAACCGCCTGCGCCGTGCAGAGCACATGGCGTCGCTCGGCCAGCTTGCTGCGGGCCTGGCCCACGAGATAAAGAACCCACTTGCCGGCATTCGCGGGGTTATCGAACTGCTTCGGGACGAGAGCGAGGATGAGTCGCAACGCAATCTGTTCGAGCAGATCGTCAAGGAGCTTGATCGGGTCAACCGAACCATTCACTCGCTGCTCAGTTTTGCCAGACCTTCGCTTCCCCAAAGAGTCCCGACCGATGTCAGAGGACTGATCGAGGATTCGGTCCGTCTGGTTCGTCCGAACCTCCAAAAGCAAAACATATCGTTGGAGGTCGAGGTCGCACCCAATGTGAACAAATTCGCGCTCGATCCCACACATATTCGGCACGTTCTGGTGAACCTCGTAACGAATTCCGCGGACGCCATCGAAAACCGTGGGGAGATTTCCATTCGAGCGATCACATCTCCCGACGAGAGTGATCTTTTTCTTTCCGTCACCGATAATGGCCCGGGCATCGAAGCCAGGTTCCACGAGAAGATATTTGAGCCCTTCTACACCACCAAATTCACCGGAACCGGGCTCGGTCTTGCGGTTGTGAACAGTCTCGTTTCACGGAGTGATGGGGTGGTCGAGTTGCTTTCAGAACCTGGTCGTGGGACCACTGTTTTTGTTTTGCTTCCAGGCAGGGCGACCGAAGACGATCCGGCGAGATTCGCGACGAAGGGTTGATTGATGGCGCTGATTCTGTTGATCGAAGATGAGAAGCTCCTGAGATGGTCGTTGCAAAAACGCCTCGAGAAAGAGGGCCACATGGTCCACACTGCAGAGAGTCTCGAGGAGGCCGAGGTCCACGTTACCCAGCACTTCCCAGATATGGTGCTCCTCGACCTTTCCCTTCCTGACGGTCACGGTCTGGATTTCTATGAGAAGCACCAGGACACCCTCGAGGAGTCCGTGGTTTTGGTAATGACCGCAGTTGGAGAGGTCGAAGATGCGGTTCGGGCGATGAAGCTGGGGGCCCTGGATTTCCTGCCCAAACCCATCGATCACAAGTCCCTCATCGCTCTCGTCAACCGCTCTCTCGACGTCCGCGCGACCAGACGCGACGCCCTGGTGGCAAAGAGCATTCGCCAGCGGAAACTCGACGTCGACATCGTGTCGCATTCGCCGCAATTCAGAGAAACACTCGAATTGGCCTGCGAGGTTTCGCGGTCTGACGTCGACACCATCCTGCTTCTGGGTGAGAGCGGTACCGGGAAAAACGTCGTCGCGCGGTACATTCACGTCAACTCCTCGCGTAGCGATGGGCCATATCTCGAGGTCAATTGCGCTGCGATCCCGGAGCAACTCCTCGAGAGTGAGCTCTTTGGTCATGAGAAGGGCGCCTTCACCGACGCCAAGAAGAGCAAACCGGGGACATTCGAACTCGCGAATGGTGGAACCGTGCTGCTCGACGAAATCGGAGAGCTTCGGCTGGACCTCCAGGCCAAACTTCTCCACCTTCTCGAAAATCGGGTGTTCCGGCGTGTTGGAGGGATTCGTGAGATTCGGGTCGATGTGCGAATCGTCGCCCTTTCAAACCGGAATCTCCGGGCAATGGTACGGGATAAGACCTTTCGAGATGATCTCTATTACCGCGTCAGCGTCTTCCCGATCCAGGTGCCGTCATTGCGTGAACGGCACGAGGATATCCTTCCTCTGGCACGCTACTTTCTCCGATTTCTCCAGACCAAATCAGGAAAGAGCATCAAGGGATTCAGCCGCGAGGCCGAAAACGTGCTCATCTCCTACTCCTGGCCTGGAAATGTGCGCGAACTCAGAAACGTAGTCGAACGCGCAATCATTCTGGAAAAGGGAACGGAGATCTCCCTCAGGTCGTTGATCCTCGATACCATCGAACTCCCTCCTCTGCCCGAGACCGGTCTAGGGGGAGGTTTGCCCGAGGGCGTTGTTCCACTCGAGGAGATAGAAGGGGAGATGGTCCTGCGCGCCATGACGGCTTCTGGCGAGAACCAGACAAGGGCCGCCGAGCTGCTGGGGATCACGCGAGACCAACTTCGATACCGGCTCAAGAAGTTCCGGATCGGAGAGTGAGTTCCGGCCGAAAGCGTTTCCGAAACGCGGAGGTGGTGGGTTGTTGGAGGATTGTGCCTGCCGTTTGAGAGGGGCGGAGTACGGCAACACCAATGACCTGATGTCGTGGCATGCACTTTGCAGCGGTCGCTTCCGGAACGATGACACGACTACTCCTTGTTGACGGATCCGATTTGATGGGCTGGCTGGTTGCAAACCTGATCCCGTCGGACGTGGAGGTCATCCGTGCGGCGAGCTTCTCCGAGGCGGATCGACGTCTCCGTGAGCAACCTCCTGATGCGGCGATTTTCAACCTCATGCCCCGCCACCTGGACTGGCGGACCTTACTCGACCGGTGCGTTCGCGGTCAGCGAGTCGTGCCTTACTTGTGTTGCTCCGCTATCGACAACGATGAAGAGCGTGATGGGCCGCTGCCATGCCGCCCGGAAGACTTTTTCACCAAGTCCATTCCACAAAACGATTTGCGAAAGCTCCTCGAGCGCCTCTTCTCGGAGTCTCGGGGACGACGAGGGGGGCGTTTTTCGGGACAGGGGGAGCGTACCGGAGCTCCCGAAGACCGCAAGCTCGACCCGCCGCCGGCATAAGGGCGGTGTGTGTGTCCGTCCGTGAATTTGTGCCGAGTGAAACTGGGTGGGGTTGGATACTATGCGGTAGGTGGGTAGACTGGGCCCAGAAGAATTCGGATGCCGAGAACGAAGGACGGTAGTGATCCCCTCCAGGAAAAGGGTATGTGGAATATCACCCATAATCGGTTTGTAGCTGGGGCAGGAGCCGCAGCCTTGATGTTGGCGATGGTTGCGGTCGAAGGTGCATCTGCAGATCACCCCCGCCTGGTGAGTGTCGAATCCACGAAGTGCACCACCTGCCACGACGATCTGCTGCGAGGGGCAACCCATATCCATCCACCGGTGGAGGACGACTGCACGGCTTGCCACAACGTAGATGTGGGTGAACTGGGGACAAACGTCGAACTTGTGGCCTCGGAACCGGAACTCTGCCTGATGTGCCACGACGACAAATCTGCGGCGGTGTCCGGCGATTTCGAGGCGCCGCACGCCCCGGTGATGGACTCCTGCCTCAACTGCCATCAAGCTCATGCCGCGACCCAGGACAATCTGCTGGCGGTCGCCGAAAGTGAAATCTGCTTTGGCTGCCACGAACCGGACGACGTCAACGCCGGACATGAGCTGCCGGTCAGCCGGTCGCGTTGCGGTAGCTGCCATCAACCTCACGGATCTGACACGCCCGCAATGCTGCTGGGGTCGGAGATCCATCCGCCATTCGAAGATGGATCGTGTGAGGGCTGCCACCGCCGTCCCCGGGGTACAAAGCTCCGTTTGTCCATCGAGGGGGCCGATCTGTGTTTTGCCTGTCACTCCGACCTCGAGACAGAGTTCGGAAAGGGCTCGGTGCACACTCCGGTCAGGGAAGGGCGATGTGTTGAGTGTCATCAGCCGCACATGGCGAACGAGAGTGCCCTTCTCAAAACATCTGGCCCAGAAATGTGCTTTTCGTGCCATCGAGACGTCGAAAATCTGGTGAAGGGGAGAGGGGCGCATGCGGCCGCCGCCGAGGATTGCGCGACCTGCCACGATCCACACTGGAGTGCCGAGCCTTTCCAGCTCACTGCAGCGATGCCCGAGCTGTGCCTCATGTGCCACGATCCCGACCAGAATCTGGCCAATATTCACCTGGGCGCCGACATGGCGACTGTGAACTGCGTCGAGTGCCACGATCCGCACGGTTCCTTGTCGAAATCGCTGCTCGCGTCCGGCTCGGTCCATGCCCCTTTCGAGGACACGTGTGCTGGATGCCACCTGGGATCGGCTTCTGAATTGATCGAGAGCGGGGGTTCGGCACTGTGCTACGCCTGCCACGCCGACCTCGAGATCGAAGTCCAGGGTGCAATGGTGCCGCACGCGGCCCTCGAAGTCGCGGAGTGTACTGACTGCCACTCTCCCCATGCTTCACGTCAGCTGCGTTTGTTGAGGGCGCCCGGCGGCGGAATCTGCCTGAATTGCCACGAGGGCCAGGGCAACGGGGCAGATCAGATTGCGCATGGAACGGTTGACTGGTTTGGATGTCAGAGCTGCCACCTTCCCCACGGGGGCAGTCAACCGAAACTGCTGCGAGAAGTCGGCAACGAACTCTGCCTGGGATGCCACCTCGAAGAGAATATCAATCGCGCCGACGGTGGCGATCTCGAGCTACGGTGGGGATTCACGGTGCCCTCGCACAGCGCCGGCGATCTCCGTCTGGTGGTTCTCGACCCGTTTCGAAATCGCGACCACCCAATTCGCAACCATCCAGTAGCAGGCATTGTTGAAGGCGGAGGTCGCACCCGGGTCGCGAAGTCGCTCATAGGAGAGAAAATCGAATGCCGGTCATGTCACGACCCCCATGCCGGGTCCAGCCGCGGCCTCTTCGCGTTTGGGGCTGCTTCCAGCGCTGAGTTGTGCGTCGCCTGCCACCCTCGTTGATGGAAAAGGAAAATCGATGCGACCTCGCAGAGCTGCTATGAATTGCGTTTCGAACGATCTGATGCCCAGGGACGCTCGCAGGGCCACCGGAGAGATGTCTCTGGGCGGGAGATCGGTGTGCCATGGCGCACCAATTCATGGCGCGCTCTGTGTCATGGCACACCAATTCTTGGTGATTCTCACGTTGGCGACTCTTGGCGGCTGCGCCTCGGGTACGAACTCGGAGCGAACTGCGCATGGATCGGCAGGCGTTCAGTTTCCGCCGTACCCGGCAGAACCGGTGATCGAGTGGGTCGCGACCTACGCCACTCTGTCCGATGTCGGGGGAGGGCAATCCAAATGGTCGAGGGCGATTACGGGTGAAACCGAGCGCGAACCCCGTCTGGTTGCGCCGACCGACGTGGCCATTGGCGCGGGCAACGAGTTGTATGTGGCCGACCAGGAGCTCGATGGGATTGTCATCATCGACCCTCGGGTCAAACGCTTCGATCTCTTTCACGGTGCCGGTCAGGGACTTCTGAGAAAACCGGTTGGCGTGGCGGTCGCTGACGATGGAACACTGTATGTTTCCGACACTGTGGCGCGTGCGGTGTACGTCTTTGACGCAGGACTCTCATTTCGCGCCAGTCTCGGTGGGCCGGACCTTTTCGCCCATCCGACAAGCCTCGCCCTTTCAGCAGATGGTACACGGCTCGCAGTCTGCGATACCGTGGCCCACACCGTTTACGTGATCGACATCCGTAGCGGTGACGTTCTGCTGAAATTGGGCGGGAATGCGCGGAGTGGCCGCGAGGGCGAGTTTCACACGCCCTATGCCGTGGCCTTTGACGAAGAGGACTATCTCTACGTCTCCGACTATCTCAACTTTCGCATCCAGGTCTTCGATCCGGCGGGCGACGTCGAACTGGTGTTTGGTCAGAATGGCGACCGGCCGGGTGATCTCAACCGGCCGCGCGGTCTTGCCGTAGACGCAACAGCCGGCGTCATTTTCGAGGTCGATGGGGCCTACCAGTTGGTGCAGATGTTCAACCTCGACGGCGAAATCCTGATGTGGTTCGGCGGCCCTGGCACAGGGCCGGGCGGGTTTGACCTTCCCTCGGGGATCGCCCGACGTGGCAATCTCCTGGCGGTCGCCGACACCCTCAACTCCAGGGTTCAGGTATTCCGCTTTCTCGGCCCACCCGGGGAGTCTGCGGGCGCTGGGGAATAGTCCACACGGCGCCCTGCAAGTGGGTGAAATGACCCGATAAGCTGCCCCATCGTCTGGATTCGACGACCCTCAAAACTGGCATGTGATTTGCGAAGGTCGTGTGCCGGGCGCCGGTATAGCTGGTCCCCAAATATTGACGAAATGGGGTCCGAGGGCGGACCGCAAGGAGGAACTCATGAGGAAGGTTTTTTGCGCGACGTTGGGTCTCGTGCTCATGGCCGGAGTCGCCGGCGCGCAGATCACAGGGAGTGAGCACGATTTCAGTGGCCAGGGTTGGGGAACAAACGAAATCTGCCAGCCGTGCCACACACCGCACAATGCGTCCACCGCGCTGCCGGTCGTATTGTGGAACCACGCGGTGACGGAGGCCAACTATACGCTTTACAGCAGCCCGACCATGAACGCGACAACCGGCCAACCGGATGGCGTTTCAAAGGCCTGTCTCTCGTGCCACGATGGGACCGTCGCGCTGGACTCTTTTGGTGGATCCACAGGTTCAAATTTCATTTCAGGCAGCGCGAACTTTGGTACCGACCTCAGCAACGACCACCCGGTCAGTTTCGCGTACAACAATGCGCTGGCGACGGCTGACGGCGGGCTCCACCCACCAACGACACAGGCGAGCGGCCTCGGCGGTACCATTTCCGCCGACATGCTTTTCGGCCCCGGGAGCGATCAGGTGGAGTGTGCCTCGTGCCACGACGTGCACAACGCGGCCAATCTGCAGTCGCTGCTTCTGAAATCCAATGCCGGGAGCGCCCTCTGCCTGACCTGTCACGCCAAGTAGATTCCCGTGAAGTTGTGTGCATCGCTGGTGCACTGATTTGCTGACAGGGAGACGCCTCGCGTCTCCCTGTTTTGTGTCCGAATCCGCTAAACTGCTGGCGGATCAACATCAGGAGGACAGCTGTCAATGAATCGCGTTGTCTCAGCGCTGGTCTGCGGAGCGTTGACTTTCGGAATCCACACCGCTATCGCATCTGACGATGGGCCGGTTGTGGTGGTGGTGAACGGCGTCCGAATCGAGCCATGGGAAGTGGGGCGGGAGTTTCAGAAGCTTTTACCGCAGACGTCCTTTCACGGCCGGGTCGAGGGTGATCGCCGATCGGAGCTCGAACAACAGGCAGCCGAGGTCTTGGTGGTGAATGAGCTCAAACGCCAGTGGGCCGGCCGGGAGGATCTGGCCGTCGACGGTGCCACGGTCGATAGTGAACTGGCTGAGGTTCGGGCGCGGTTTGTCGACGAAACGGCGTACCATGCCGCCCTGAATGAACACGGTATTACCGAGGCAGAGTTGCGCCGAGCCATCATGCGCGATCGCCTTGCGTCCGACGTCGACGAGCGCATCCTCTCCGAGGTCCCCGATCCAGAGTTGGGTGACGTCAAACGGTTCTTCGAATCCAACCGCGGAGACTATGTGACTCCTGAGGCCCGACACGTTTTTCACGTGTTGATGCATGTCCCGCCCTCTGCCGACACCACTGTCTGGGAGCGAGCTGAGAATCAGGCGGAAGCTATGGTGGCGAATGTGCGGGAGGGCAGGACGGACCTCGTGACGGAAGCCGAAGAGAGGCGGAAGGACGTGCCGCCGCGTTACCGTGATCAAACCGGTGATCTCGGAATGATCCACCGAGGTGCCCTGCAGGCCAACGTAGACGAAGTGGTGTTCACTGCCCAGGTCGGCGAGATCGTTGGTCCCGTTCGCACCATATTCGGTTACAGCGTACTCGAGGTGACGTCTGTCGAGCCGCCCCGTCAAATGGAGTTCGACCAGGTGCGAGAGGCGATTGATTCACGCCTGAAACGAGAGCGGCGTGAAGCCGCGCTGGCCGACTTCGAAAAAAATCTACGCTCGACCGCTTCGATTGAATGGGGGCAATCATCCGCCGCGCCCTGATCTTCGTTGCGGTGCTGGTGGCGGCGATACCGTCCAGAGCCGGGTCGAAGACCGATTTCACCCTTGGGTTGAGAGCGGAATATATCGCCGAAAAGCAGGAGATAGAAGACGTCACTTCGGAGCAAACGACCCTCCGAGCTTCGATATTTCTCGCCTTTGACGGCTATATTTCAAATCCAAGGGCTCTTTCCTTTAGCGGTTTCGTCGAACGGGCCGCGACCGACTACGAGCAAACCGAAACCAGTTCCGGAACGCAGAGTGTGGTCGACGATTCCAGATATGACCAGACCTTCTATTCACTTGGCCTGCGGGCTCTGAGTGCGCTGCCGGTTTCGGTGGGCGGAGGGGCCCGGCGGGTACGCGATGACGTCACCGGGTTGGCGCGTGGTGGCCTGGTGGCTGGGTTGGAAACCTCCTGGTTCGGTGATCTCTATCTGATGCCATCCCAAACCGGTGGAGCGACATTGTCTTACCTGTCGGATGACTTCGCAGCCGACGATCCGGAGACACTGCGTGATCGTACGCACACGGTTGCGCGCCTTGCGGCAGACGCAGGGGGTAGGTTGGTCAACCTCCGTCTCGACGTCCGTCACGAAGAGTTGGAGCTTTTCAGCGGGCTACAACAGCAGGATCTGGAGGTGGGATATCTCGACCTCGCCTTCAACCGGGGCGGCAGGAACCAGTTCCAGACGATCCTCTCCGGGAACCGGGTGCGCATCGCACGATCGGGGTCGGATCCCTCGGACTGGACGACAGTGTGGAAGGCCCTCACCGCTTACACCCACAGCTGGGATAAGGAGGGTTTTCTCCGGGGCTATGTAGACTATCAACAGAACACGGGGCCGGCAGGTGATCTCTCGGCATGGGTCGGAGGATTCTCCTTGGTGAAGAGTGTTTCGAGGCCAGTTGCGATCATCGCGGAGGCGTCGTACCTGCAGGCAGAGGACGAATTTGGTGGGACCCTGGATCAGCCCGTGGCAAGCATCGGCATTACCTGGACCCATGAAGGGCCCAAATGGGCAGTGACTATGCACCCTCGGGTTTCCCATATCAGGGTGTCCGATGATTTGGGCAGCAGCTCGAGCTCTACCGGGGGACGGCTGTTTGCATCCATTCGCAGGCAATTCAGGCGAGGCTTCGCGGGTGTCGAGGGGGAGTATGCGGGAAACCAGCTGTCGATCGCTTCGTCACCGCCCGGGGGAGTTGCCGGTGGCGCGACCTTTTTGGCCGGGCTGGAGAAAGAGCGCGAGTGGATTCGATTGATTCTCTCGACTCAACCCACAGCGAGGACCGGAATATACGCCTCCGGTGAGGGACGCCGGGTCGTTCGCCTTGACCTCGAGAGGGAGGTGACGGCTGATACCGGGCAGGCGAGGCTCTCGCTGCGGTGGCGAACATTCACCCTCAGCGGAGGGTGGTCGATGGTCGACATCGTCGGCGGAGATCTTCCCAGCACGACGATCACGTCTGACGCCGGCCTCATGTGGTCACCGAAGTATTGGTTGTCTTTTGACGGCCGTGCATACCGCGAGCAACGAGAGGCGGAAGGAAGCACCGGTGATCTCGAGTGGGCGGAGTTCGGGGT
>Ga0224513_10000681_pt1 | contig 13310 bp, 14 predicted proteins | sample SF_May12_sed_USG_5_FD_169109 | JGI IMG/M metagenome (GOLD analysis project Ga0224513, IMG submission 169109) | Sediment microbial communities from San Francisco Bay, California, United States - SF_May12_sed_USGS_21 | ecosystem: Environmental > Aquatic > Marine > Sediment | place: USA... | reverse complement strand
AATCAATCCCGCAATAGCAATTAGCAGGGTATACAAAGTCAGTGACGGCCAGATACGCAAAACGTTCCAGGCGACCGTGGCACCGATGCCGCCAATCAGCGTCGACATGATCAGTGATTTCGCCGCATCACCCGCTTTCTGATTGGCAGCTTCCTGCCCCATGGCCGCCACCTTGATCATCACGGCCATGTTGCTGGCACTCGCTACTGATACCAGGAACCAGAGCGTGATTGGTAACACGATAGTCAGAGCTCGCATCGCATTGCGTCTTGCGATAGCAAGCGGAATGGTGGCGGGCGTATCTCCTTGCGCAGCAGCCGAATTGTCGAGCGGTGGGTCGGGAATAATCACGTGACTGAGAAAAGCCACGAAAGCGCCGACAATTGTGCCTATCGTCAGTCCCGCCGCTATGGCCAATAAAGCATCTACGGAAACCGAGCCAACGGCTACGGTCATCGCAAGGCCAATCGTTATAAGAGTGCTTACAACGGCAGCCCCACCTTTGGCCGAGAAATAAAAACCATGGAACAGGGCGAGCGCGAGAAGCAAAAATCCCACTGCTTTTTGATACAGAAGTAAGGGCAGAAAGAGAAAGCTGCCATAGACGCTGACTACTATTGCCAAAACAACGACGACAAAAAACTTCGCCTTGGGTCGAGCGATCGGCATAGCGAGGAGAAACATCGTAATGACAGGCGCGATGTAGGAGATGCTCCAGCCGACAGCCTGGGAAATCCAGAGTGAAAGTGCTGTACCAAAAGCAAGGCGCAGGACTCGCGTATTGGCGATCCCCAGTCCGGGAGCCGCTGGCGATGCTACGTCAGTAGGCATACGACAATATGCTTCCAATTCGCATGTAGAATCTGCCGAGCGCGTTGAAGAGCCAGTTGTCGCTCGCGTAGATGGTGACTGATGCCTGGGAGCCGACTTTCAGCTTGCGCATATCGTCCGGCGACATCTCGAAACTGACGACGACCGGGAACCGCTGCGCATCACGCAACCACTGGCGGTTGTTATTAATCGTTGGCAGGCTGCCGAGCGGCGCGCTATCGACGGCGACGCCGAAGCCCGTGGTGCGCACCGTGCCTTTGAACACCCGCCCGGGGAAGACATCAAAAATAAGACCAACCGGATCGCCCTGGTCGACGTGGCCGAGGTTGTTCTCAGTGAGATCCGCCTGTACCCAAACGTCATCGGTCGAGATGAAGGTCATTTGCGGCGCGCCAGCACCGGCAAAATTGCCGCGATCGACCCGCACATCGGTCACCACGCCGGCGGCAGGGGCAACAATTTTGGTGCGTGCGAGGTTCAGCTGCGCGGTTTCAAGCGCAGCCTGTGCCTGCTGAATGCGCGAATTGTCGTCGCCCACGTCGCCGAGGTTTTGTCGTGCCTGTTCGAGATTGGCGCGTGCCGCAGCAAGTTGCTGTCGTGCAACCGCTAACGATGCTTCGGCTGACTCCAGGCGACGGTCCGAGAGCGCACCCGGATCCTGTTTCTTGATGCGACGCAGTCGTACTGCATCCTGTTCCGCACGCACGAACCCAGCCTGCGCCGAGCGAACACCGGCTTCTGCTGCATCAACACCCGCGGCAGATGCGCCGGTTGCCTGGCGAGCTGACTGCAAGCTCGCCTCGGCGCTCGCTACCGCGAACCGATAGCGCTCATCGTCGAGTTGAAACAGCACATCGCCTTCGTTCACGAACTGATTGTTCTCGACCAACACGTCTGTGACCGCGCCCGACACGTCCGCCGCTATCGGTACCACCTGCGCATGCACGCGTGCCTGGGAAGAATACGGCGTAATGCGATCTGCAACGAGATACGCAAATAGCAGTACGACGCAAAGCACCAGTATTCGTATAGTCCAGCTCCGTACCGGATCTTTTTCCGGCGCCTGCGCTGAATCTACCTTAGGTTCATCTGTTTGCTGATCTTCAGTCATTGTGTTTTTCCACTAACGGCGCTTTCTGTCGACTCGATCAGGTCGCCCCAATTGCTGCGCTCCGACATTGCTTCACGCGTCTCGGCGTCAATCAATTCGGACTCATAACGTACCTGCCAGCCACCGCCGAGCGCCAAGTACAGCGCAATGTAGCTGCCTACGACCTTGCTCTTGTTGGACACGAAGCGACTTTGCTGCGCGAACAAAGCCTGCTGTGCTGACAAAACACGCTGGTAATCGGCGAAGCCTTCGTTAAATCGCAATTGCGCGACCTCGGTAGACCGCAGCGCCGTGTCGACGGTTTGACGCAGCAGATCGTCCTGATGCCGCGCTCCTTCCAACGCGACCATCGCGTCCTCAACTTCTCTTGCGGCCTGCAATGCCGTCTCCTTGTACGCGATGAGCGCCTGTTGCAAGCGCGCATCCTGGACGCGAACGCTGTTGCGAATGCGTCCGTAATTCAGAAACGGCCAGACGAAACTTGGGCCTACAGCGTAGGTAATGCTGTCTGCGCTGAATAACTGGCTCAGACCGCTTTCGCCCGTGCGCGTCGTGTCGGTATTGCCGGCTGCGGAAAGTCCCAGCGATCCATTCAAAGAGAAGCTCGGGTAAAGATTTGCTTCTGCAAGACCAACGCTGGCGTTCTGCGCCATCGCGAGATACTCGGCCTGGCGTACATCCGGGCGTTGCCGCAGAACGTCGGCAGGCAGTCCCAGCGCAGTCGTCTCCGGAATTTTCGGAATTGAATTTTCGCCGCCCAGGAGATCACGGGTATCGGCCGGCGCCAGTCCGAGAAGGGTACTCAGGGCGTGTTGCGCCTGGTAGAGCTCCGTCTGTAGCTGCGGGATTGACGACTGCGTGCTTAATAGCTGGGTTCGAGCCTGTAAAACATCGAGCTCAGACGATGAACCATTCTGAAACTGTACGTCGACGATGTCGTAACTGCGTTGTTGCAGTGCAATGTTCTCGCGCGTAATGCGAATTTGTTCCTCGAGCGTTCGAATTACGAGGTAGGTGCTGCACACCTGCGCCGTCACTAACACGATGGCCTGGTCGTAACCTGCCACCGACGCCAGGTAGGCGGCGTCAGCAGCCTCCACGCCGCGCCTGAACTTGCCCCAGAAATCAATTTCCCACGATGCACCGATGCCCACGCTGTACTGTGTAAAGCTGAGATCACCGGCCGCTGTGTTGGCTGCATTCTCACTTGCCTGCACAGCTGTCGCATCGCCTGCAGCCGCCTGCGATTGCGGGTATTGATTACCTGTCGCGATTGCCAGCTGGGCTCGCGATTCGAGTACGCGCAGGCCCGCGATTTTCAACGAGTTGTTTTGCCTGTGTGCCAGTTCCACCAACTGATCAAGCACCGGGTCATTCAGCTGCTGCCACCAGCGCACCTGCTCGGCAGCGGTCGTTGTAAATCCGGCGCGTTCCGCCTGGTACCAATCCGGTCCCAGCGGCGACTCGGGCTGCACATACTCAGGGCCCACGGCGGCGCAGGCGCTCAACATGCACAACGACAAATACAGTGAAGCGCGAGAAACTGGGTTCATTATCGGGTGTTATGCGGACTCGGCATCCGCGGTTTCGTCACTACCCGACTGCATCCAGTCAGAAATTATGGTGTAGCCGAGACCAAGGATAACCGCGCCCAGGAACAGACCGATGACACCGTACTGGATCATACCGCCGATAGCGCCAATCAGAACGATCGCGGCCGGCAGATCAACGCCACGTCCCAGCAGGATCGGCTTGAGCACGTTGTCACTGAGCGCCACGAATAACATGTAGATCGCGAAGATCGTCGCTGGCACGGGTGCGGCAAATGAAAATACCCAGAACACGACCGGCAGGAGTATCAGCAATGCCGGAATCTGTACGATCGCAGTGATGAGGACGATAGCCGCGATGATGCCACCATGGGGCACACCCATAATCGCCAGACCTATACCGGCCAGCACGGCTTGTATTGCGGCAACACCAAGTACGCCATTGGTCACGCTGCGAATTGTCGCAATTGACGTATTAACAAGGTGTTGTCCACGCGCCGGGCTTATTCGTGAAGCCACGGCGCAGCTGGCCTTGTAGCCGCTTTTTGAATACAGGCACGATACCCCGGCAATAATGATCGACGCAGCGAGTGCGAACAGACCGGTCACCAGCGAGCCGATCTTGCCGACGAGCCACATGCTTGCTTCACGCGGCGAGGGATCGAAATTGTTTACTGTTTCTTCGAGATTGATCGATGCTGCATTCCATGTCTGATACACGCGCTCGCCGATCAGGGGCCAATCTGCGACATTTTGGTTCGGTGGCGGGATCTCCAGGCTGCCTGCTCTGACTTCCTGGGCGAACGCGGTGATGGACGTAATGATCGACTTGGTCATCATCCAGCCGGGTACCACGACGATGGCCAGGCCGATCACTATTATAAGAGTCGCGGCCAGTTTCTCCTTTCCTCCGAGCGCAGCGGCCAGCTTCAAAAACAACGGATGGATGGCTACAGCGAGCACCAGCCCCCAGATAATCAGGCTGACAAACGGTCCAACGATATCGAGGCAATAGCTTATGAGGATCACAACTGCCGCGATCTGAATGAACGTCGTCATCAGGTTTCGCTGGAGATTTACATCGTTCACGGGATGCGCGGAATCTTGCATGGCGAGGTCCTATTTTTGAGATTTTTTATTGTCGCCCGGGTGGATCCAGGCGCGTTGCAGTACGGCGAACAGAAAGGCCGTTGTCCAGCCAATTAACAGTATGCCATCAATGGCCTGCAGTCCACTCAGCAGGCGCCAGTCAGAACTGAGCGTGATATCGCCGTACCCCAGCGTGGTAAATGTGACGGCTGAGAAGTAAAACGCTGACTCCAGAGTTTGCAACTCGCCGTCAGGTACTACCAAGAGGTACGCGAGCGCCCATACGAAAATCTCAATGATATGCAATGTAATGAGGACGATGGCCGTACTAATAAGGACGCGCAGTACATTTGCAGGTCGTATTTGTCCGTCCGCCAACGTTTTGCGGGCCATCAGATAGCGCAACCAGGTCATGGTGCCGTATCCGTGGATGATGATCGTTACTGCGATCAAGAGGAAGGCGGTGAATATCAAAATCAGCATGGCGAGAGTCTAGCGCAAAAAAGTCTGGAGAGACGGCGTTTCACCTGTACGAATGCGCCATCCGAAGACTCCCGTGCTTCGGATCAGGCCTCTGTCTACGCCGCGCTCAGGTTAGCGCGACGACCTGCGGCGTAACGAGATTCGCATAGTCGCTATACGACATTTTGACGAGTTCGGAGTGCGAACCCGCATTAAATGCGATCTCATCGTCCTCGGTCAGCTGCTCGGCGACGTAAACGCCCATGTCGTAGAGATTACCGAATGGCGGCATGGCACCGACTTCGCAATCCGGAAACAGCTCATTGAACTCTGCCTCGCTTGAGAGCGTGACTTCGTCTGCGCCGATGGATTCTTGCAGATGCCGAAGATTCACTCGGCGTGACGCTGGCAGGACAGCCATCGCAAACTTGTCGTCGATTTTCACAATGACGGTTTTTGCGAGCTCCTTGCCCGGTATCCGGGTCAACTCCGCTATGCGCTGTGCGGTGTAGGCAGGTGAATGGCTGATCGTGACGTACTGGATCTCGTGCCGATCGAGGTAGTCTTGCAGTTTTTGGGTAGGCATCCTCGTTCCCCTCTGTCGATTCCAACCCTGGCGGGTCAATTATATTTGAAAGCCCACAAACTTACTGCTCGGACATGTACTTATGCGCGTCGAAAGAGGTTCGGCAAGCGGCACGAACAAGACTAAACTAGGGGTTGCTCGAGACGTTGCGGCGGTTTTTCAATGAAGTACGACCTCATCGGTGATATTCACGGTTACAGCGAGCCGCTGGTCGAGCTGCTGGGCAGGCTCGGCTATCGGCAAGCGGACGGCGTGCATCGCCACCCGGATCGGCAGGTCATTTTTCTCGGTGACTTCATCGACCGCGGCCCTGATCAGCGGGGTGTACTGGAAATTGTTCGCCCGATGATTGATCAAGGCGCCGCACTGTCGGTCATGGGAAATCATGAATTCAATGCGATAGCCTGGTTCACGCCGGACCCCGACGATCACTCGCGGCATCTGCGAGAACACTCGGACAAGCATCGCGGACAGCACGCGGCCTTTCTCGAAGCTTTTGCAGCTGCGGACGATTACGCCGAGCTTATCGAGTGGTTTCGGACGCTGCCACTTTGGCTGGACTTGCCCGGTGTTCGTATCGTGCATGCCTGCTGGGACGACAAGTTGATCGAGTTCCTGCAGGGCCGCTATCTGACCGTGAATCAGTATCTCGACGACGAGCTACTCGTGCGCGCCTCGAGCAAGGGAAGCGAGGAATTTGAAGCACTAGAGACATTGCTCAAAGGGAAAGAGATTGAGCTACCGAGAGGGCAGTCGTTCCCGGACAAAGACGGCAATCTTCGACATCACATTCGTATCAAGTGGTGGGATGCGACGGCCGAAACGTACCTCGACACATTCCTCGGACCTGATGCCGCCCTCACTCATATTCCTGAAGACCCGATCGATGCCGATCACTTGATACAGTATTCACGCGACGATCCGCCGGTATTCGTTGGCCATTACTGGATGGATTCCGAGCCTGAGATACTGGCGGCGAATGTGGCGTGCCTGGATTACAGTGTCGCATCGAAGAGTGGAGGAAAGCTCGTGGCGTACCGGTGGGACGGGGAGCAGGAGCTCTCCAATGAGAAATTCGTATTTGTTGACAGACCGGCTTCCGGCTCATGAGTAACGAATTATCGGCAAAGTCAATCAGCTGCCCATACTGCGGCGAGCACATCGACATTCTTGTGGATGGATCGCTACCTGAGCAGGAGTACGTGGAGGACTGCCAGGTGTGTTGTCGGCCGATCGTGCTAAGTGTGACGGTTGACCTGGATGGTGATTCTGTCGTGATGGCGCGGGGCGAGAACGAGTAGTGGGCTGAAACTCTGCGTCCCGGTGGTTCGAGCGGACGAGGGCGTTTGCCAACGCTCCGGCAACTGTTTAAAAAAGAAATATAAAAATCATAAAGGACTTCAAATGAAAACTTCACGACGACACTTTATCCGTTCGGCATCAGCGCTCGGCGTTGTTGCAGCGCTACCCGGGTGGGGATGCTCGCAAGATCCCGCGCGAAGATCGCTGAACATCCTGGTTCTCGGTGGTACCGGGTTTATCGGCCCGCACGAGATTCGCTACGCGCTATCGCGCGGTCACAAGGTGACGATGTTCAATCGCGGCAAGACGGCGCCGGACATGTTCCCCGAAGTCGAACGCCTGATCGGCGATCGGGACGACCAGCTCGACGCATTGAAAGGGCGGGAATGGGATGCCGTCATCGATAACTCGGGCTTCTATCCGCGCCATGCGCGCCTCTCTGCCGAACTCCTGCACGGCCACGTCGGCAAGTACATGTTTGTTTCAAGCATCAGCGCTTACGGGGAAGAGCTGGCCGTCGAGCATGACGAATTCACGGCGCCGTACGCGGTGATGGACGACCCGACCGACGAGTCTGACCGGATTTACGGCGCGACCTACGGAGCCCGCAAGGCGCTGTGCGAGCAGGAAGTCTCGAAGGTATTTGGCGACGACGCCATCAACGTGCGGCCGGGAATCATCACCGGCACCGGGGATCCGACCGAACGCCTGCGGCATTGGCTCGAGCGCATGCAGGCCGGCAACGAAATACTTGTTCCGGAGCCTGAGGATTTGCCCGTGCAGTACATCGATGCCGCGGACATGTGTGGCTGGATGGTGCGCCTGCTGGAGGACGGGACCGGCAACGGTCCCTACAATGCGGTCGGCGCTGAACAGCCGTACATAGCCCGCCCATTCCTTGAAGGCCTGGTGGAGTCCACGGGGTCGACATCGACACTGACCTGGGTCGATTGGGAATGGATCCGGGCGAATTCCACGGAAGCACCGAATTACGGACCCTGGTATGGCGAGGAATCTACGCCGTTCATGCAGGTTAATAATGATCGCGCGATGGCCGCAGGTTTAACGTTCCGGCCGATTGCCGACACTGCGAATGACATGATCGCGAATCTCGATAATCACACGCCGCAATGGGGCAGGGGCGGATTCGACCTGGAGACAGAAGCCGCGTTGCTCGAGAAGTGGCACGCCGAGAAGGGTTAAGGTCAGGCATGCTGCAGCGAATCGCCAGGTACATCAGAAATCACGACTGGTTCGCCGTCGTTGTCGAGATTCTGGTCATCATTGTCGGCCTGATGCTGGCGCTGCAGCTCGATCGGTGGCGCGAGGACCGCGCAGAACTGGAACTCGAGTACATCTATATAAACCGGCTCGCTGACGATATCGCCAAGGACATACCGGATATCGAATACGCGATCGATTTGCAGTCCATGCGGCTCGTTCTCGTGAACCTGTTGATGGAGGTGGCGGAGGATCCCGACGCGGCACTTGAGTATCCGCTGCATTTTCTCGGGGCGATCGACCAGGCGGCATATACTTACACGCCGACGCTAACGCAACACACGTTTGAGAACCTGCGCACGACCGGTGACATGCGGCTGATTGGCAGCGAGCTGCTTAAGGAAAAGCTGTTCGAGTATTACAACTACGATGAGGAGCAGCGACAGTATCGGCCGCTCCAGTTCATGACGGAGTCACGGCACTTTGCGCTCGCCGCCGGGATACTCGACAGACAACAGGTCACTTTCATCCAGGATGAGTTTCTCTTCTTTCGACCCGGGCAAATTGATGAGGCTGCAGCGAACGTCGATATCGAGGAGGACAGGCTGAGAAAAGCTGCCGTTCGCCTCGGTGAGAGAACCGAGTTGATCGCGTGGCTACCTTACGTTCGCAGCATGCAGCTCGAGCAGATTGAGGTGCACAAGGCTCGTCTCGAGCGGGCGAACGAAGCGCTGCAGGTGCTGACCGATTATGCGGAGAGTACGAGCCTGTAGGTCGCGTCTTGACTCCTTTGTGAGACGCAAACAGTTCGGGAGCTGACCTAGTGTGAGTGCGAACTGACAGGCAGCGTTCGCGTTTCGCCCGGCTTCGTAAACAGATCAACATCCTGAAGTTTTTCGCGACGACGCGCGCGCTCGTCGGGCACACTCGTCGGGACGTGCATGCCGATTACCGCATTAGCGCGAATTCGATCCTTCAGGACTTGCCGGCCTTGGTCCGATAAAAAGAACCAGTAAGGCGGCATCGCGAAGTGCGACTGTCGTTCGCTCCAGTGTTCCGGACTCTGGGCGAAGTGCGCATCCGCCGGGTCTGCATCGCCAAAGTGCATCACGGTTGTTTCGCTATCGAGGGTCACGCGAAATACGATGTTTTCGACGTCTGCGTGACGGTCCGGCCAGCCTGAGTGGCGAATCCGTGCAGCTTCGACGAGCAGCGGGCCAAGGGTGATGTCTGTCGCGGCCTTGCCGTTTTCCAGGGACAAACCGTGAATGCGCTGCAGCACAGGGTCCTCGGGATCAGCGACCTGTTCACGAATCGCGGCAGCGGCTTGCTCCGGGCCGAACAGCTCCATCGACTGTTGGGTTCTCAGCAGTTCAAGGACAGTGCCCGGATCGAAGTGGTCCCCGTGATGATGGCTGATGAAAATGGCGTCGATACCGTTCCAGGGTCCGATCCCCGCGAGCAAGGCGGCTCGAGTGTTTGCTGGCACGGGTTCATAAATTCCATAGTCGTTATTGAACAGCGGATCGAACACGATCTTGGTCTCGCCGCGCTGGCAGCTAACTCTCAAAAGAAGAGGGGCCCCGATGGGGCCCCTCCAGGTCAGGTAATGTGTACGTCTTACTTGTACTGCCGCGGGAGATCCGCTTCGCACATGCCCAGTGTTGCGCCCTTCGCGAGCTTGGATGAAACCGCACCCGGGTAGCCGACGCGCTGACTTCTGTCCTTGTCACAGACGTAAAGTTGATCCAGCGTGATCCTGAACGACGCGAAGTAACCGTCGACAGCCGTCCAGCCAACTATGTGCTTGCCGTTCGAAGAGATCTTCACAGCATTCGAAGCAAGTCCGAGATCGGTCGCATTGATCACACCCTGGCCCTAACGTGACCGAGGTCGCTTTCATGCTGGGTTACTCGGACTCGAGCGCATTTTCGCGAGCCTTCAAGTCCTGGTTTGGGGTTTCGCCGTCCGAATTCCGCAGTACCGGGACAGCGAACAAGCGCGGTGCCGTTGATCGGGGACTCTGACCTGACTTGCTGTCGTTCCGGCTCTCCGGCAAGGCGACCATCGACGATTGCGACAGGTAGTCGAACTGCACTATCGACGCAGTGTTAAGATCGCCTTGACGATCCATCTGAGAATATCGTATGCCTGAGATAATTCCATTGGGCTGGTTTCATACCGCCATGGGGACCATCGCCCTTTTCAGTGGTGGCTTTACACTCGCAAGATTCAGGGAAATATCCCTGCACACGAGATCAGGGCAGATCTACCTGGCAACAACCCTGCTTACCGCAAGTACCGCCCTGGCTATTTTTCAACACGGCGAGTTTGGTCCAGGTCATGCCTTGGCCGTGATGACACTGTTGGCATTGGTTGTCGGGACGGTAGCTGCAACCATGAAACCGTTCGGTAAGTGGTCCCGGCACGTTCAAGCGATCAGTTTTTCAGCGACTTTGCTCTTTCATTGCGTTCCCGCAGTGACGGACGCCTTGTTGCGCTTACCGGTGGGCAACCCCGTTCTGAGCTCCATCGAAGATCCCATTCTGAAAATGTGTTACCTGGGCCTGTTGACCCTTTTTCTCGTCGGCGTCAGCCTGCAATTGCGCTGGATTCATCGACAAACAGGGGATGCAACTGGATGATGCAGAACTTCGACAAGACCAGCTTAAATTTTTCAGCCAATAACTGAGTTCATTTCGTTTGTGGCCTTTTCCCCGGCTAGTAGACTGGGCTCCGAATGAATCCACGTGAGAGTCCTGGCCACCCATGCCAAACGCCACAGTATTCGACGTAGCCAGTCTCGCCGGTATGATTCGATCATGAGTCGCGAAAATCTCATCACCTCCGCATTCGGCCGATTTGTAAAAATGGGCGGCCTGGTTGGTCGCGTAGGCGTTTCCGTGCTTAGCGAGCAGGCGGTAGGCCTGCTGCGCGAGGGGCCCGCCAAGCAGTTAAAGAAAGCCGACAACTTGGTTCGTAACGCGGTACGCATCGTGGATACGCTCGGTGAGATGAAAGGCGCTGCGATGAAGGTTGGGCAAATGCTCAGCCTTCATGAGGGATTGTTGCCACCGGAGGTTTCGGCTGTTCTCAGCATGCTGCAAAAGGAGGCGCCGAGCGTATCGTTCGATGTCATGGAGCGCGAGCTGCGCCGCGAGCTTGACAACTTCGATGCGCTGTTCGAGTCGCTGGAGCCGGAAGCGTGTGCAGCCGCGTCAATCGGCCAGGTCCATCGCGGTGTCTTGAGGGACGGCCGGGAGGTCGCGGTCAAGATCCAGTATCCGAATGCTGACCGGATGGTCAAAGCGGACCTGAAGAACCTCAAGGCCCTGTTGGGGAACCTGGTCAGGCTCTTCACCGACATCGACTTCGAGCCCATCTGGGAAGAAGTCAGGGAGCGTTTGGTTGAGGAGCTCGACTATCTCAAGGAGGCCGAGAATATTCGGCGTACCGCGACAATGCAGGCGGATTGCGCCGAGATCATCGTTCCCGATGTCGTGCAGGAGGCGACATCCCGGCGCGTGTTGACGATGGAGTTTGTGGATGGCATCCCTCCGTCTGAAGCGGCGTCGGATCTGTATCCCCGGAACCTCAGAGACCAGTGGGGAGTCACACTGTTCGAGTTCACGCTGCGAGGCCTGCTCGAGCACCGGTTCCTGCATGCGGACCCTAACTTTGCCAATTTTGCTTTCCAGGAAGACGGGAAAGTGGTTGTCTATGACTACGGTTGCATGAAAGAGATACCGATGGACATTGCGACCGGTTATTCGAGGCTGATGGATGCCGTAATCTCTAAACGCAAGATCGCGATTCCTGACCTCCTGCGTAATATGGGTGTCTTCAAGGAAGGTGGTGCACCATTGCCGAGGCACATGACGGATCCGTATGTTGACGTGGTACAAGACATCGTGAGGGCATCGCCACCCTATACGTTCGGCGAGGACAGCTCGATCTACGAGACCCTTTACGATCTAGGCATGTCGAATTGGCACAACGCCAGCGATATCCGTTTTCCCCGCGACATGGTATTCATCGACCGAACACTCGTTGGCCTGTTCGGAAACCTGAGCAAGCTCCGGGCAACCGGGCCGTGGAGAAGGCTCTTGCGTAAATTCACTGCGACTTCTGCGGCCGGGGCCGAAGACGATTTCGATTCTTGATAGAACTAATCGAATTCCAGGCCCGCACCGATCACAAAGGTCGAATCCGTTCCTTCCGACGCACCTGAAGGCTCTGACTCGTGATCCCAGTCAAGCGACATGTTCATATAGAGGAGATCGGTAATTTCATACCGAATACCGGTTGATGTCTTGATAATTGTGTTATCTCGACCATCGATCGTTTCGATGATGCTGTGATTGTGGAAAACCTCGAAATCGTCGCTAAAGAATTCATGGCGGAACCGAAGCAGCCATGCGGCTACGGTGCTGGTTTCCTTCTCAAGCCCGATCTCTTCATCCGCAAGACCCGCACCAAGCTGGATGTTCAGGAATCGTTGCGGGTCATTCCAGATATCGCGACCGATGCCCGCGCTGACCGTAACTCGATGATTGAGTTCTCTGATCGGGTCTCGCTCTGCCTGCGCGTTGGCGGCAAAAAACCACGGGTCATTAAATAGCCAGTTATAAGTGTACGCTAGCACCGTCTGGTCTTTCGTCGTCGCGCTATCCTGTTCCTCCGTTGTTTGTGTCACTTTGCCTATATGCCGATGGTCGCCGAGTTTGAACATGCCTTCAGCCGAGAGGCGCGAGTTCAGACTGTTCGTATTGCCGTCGTTTACGTCGAGCGAGTAGTCGATGAGCGTTTCCCAGTCGAAGTAATCGTCCGGCTCATCCACATCGCGCAATTCGCCAAGTGGAACGGCGATCGACTCGCCATCAACGAGCAACAGCTGTTTGCCGTCACTGTCCATGCCTTGCATCTTGGCAACAACACCTGACCCGTCCGGCATCTCGATCTCGAAATCCCGATCCGACTCGATTCGCTCCACGACCGGGAGGTCAACCTGGAATTCATCAGCGTAGTCAGGTTCGATCGTAACCTCGTTATCCCATATACGTTTGATCGTTCCGGAGATTCGGTCGCCGTTCTTCAGATACAAGATATCCGCGTTCGCACACGCAGGGGCCAAGAACGTTATTGCGAGATAGAGAAA